>Ga0078972_1006504_pt1 | contig 27580 bp, 40 predicted proteins | sample YelNatPaOPGAMG01_FD_67568 | JGI IMG/M metagenome (GOLD analysis project Ga0078972, IMG submission 67568) | Hot spring thermophilic microbial communities from Obsidian Pool, Yellowstone National Park, USA - OP-RAMG-01 (SPADES assembly) (version 2) | ecosystem: Environmental > Aquatic > Thermal...
ATTAGCCCAGTTGTCAGCAGAATATTCGGTAGTTATGGTGTTGGTGGAGGTATCAACTCCTGTTATTTTCCTTGAATTACCTCGGGTCACATTATGGAGAATGACCTTTCCCCATTGAGGAAAATTTATAGTATCAGGCAAGCTATTTTCCCTAACATCATTCGTATATGTGACACTTGTAGCTGTAGGTGTACCGCTTATGATAGCTTCAAATGAGCTATTACAGCAGTTATCTCTACGCCACAATTCAGTAGCAACAGTCTTGGGAGTAAATTTAGTGACCAGAGTACTAGGTGCACCAAATAAAGCCAAATAATAAGAGCCAGCACCGTGTACTCCCGTAGTAGCTGAAGCATGAGTATTAACTTTAGACTGGGCTCCTGCTTTACTCTCCACTTCCGAGGTGCCAACGCCATGTACACCAGTTGTGGCATTCTTGTGTGATGTCAAAGTTGAAGGCTCACCATCAAGCCCCGCTAGATTGATTTCATCTGTTCCACCATCTTGATGACTGCTAGCATGGCTGGGAATATCACTAAATTCAAGCCCATCTTGAGTACTCTTAACCTTAACTAACTTATTACCCTGTCCACTATAAGAAGATGGCGTGTCTGTTAAGTCAAGAAATGTTGAAGGTGGCGTTACAATATCTCCAAACTCTAGCCCATCTTCAGTTGATTTGACTTTAGTTACCTTGCCACCTTGCCCTGTATACGAATTAGGTGTATCTGATAAGCCGAGGAATGATGTAACACCTTGTGAGGTGCAATCTACCCAAGTAACCCCATTGTATATATACAATTTATGTTCATCGGATTTATAGAATAGCTGCTTTTCAACTGGGTTACTAGGGAATGATGTGCCAGAGGATAAATCGTGAAAACCCTCACTCTCAAAATCCTCTAGATACACTGGCACACTAGTTACTATATGACGAATTCCACTTCCGCTCATAATTGTATCTCCCTTACTGATTCTAATTGCCTTACAGCAAATACAGTCCTTCCCTTTGTTAAAATTCTAGAAGGAGTAAAGAAAAATGGAAAGTATAATGGGAATTCACAAATATATGTCCTCATATCTTGCTCCAATAAAAGTTTAGACTATGCAGTACGGGAGTATGCTTACCATCACTACTACTCAATTTTACTCTCCATTCAAAATATCTTCTTACAGGGATAGTAAATGATGTGCAAGGGGAGCTATATATGTATTGCCAATCACTCCAGTTTATTTGGTCAATGCTACTTCTAACTTGTGCCATAATGCTCTCATTTGCAGTTGGCAAAGTTACATCCCATTCCATTCTATCATATGATTTTACAGTAACAGTGCAATCAATTACATCTCCTACCCAGCCAGTAGTGTAATATAAGGCAGTAGCTTGTGAAATTTGCGCATAATCGTCACTCCATTGCTGAAGCGAACCAGAAGTTACCTCACTCCATGCTCGATAATAATATGTTTGGTTTGGCTCAAGCCCTGAATCTGTAACTGATGTCCCAGTATCAAAGTAAACTTGAGTGCCATCTGTGATACTGGTAGGATAACTTCCCTGTTTTCGCCTTACCATTGTTCTATTAGCGCCAGTGCCTTTTGTCCATGACAATGAGATGTAATCGCTACCATAATCGGTTACTGTGAGATTTGTAGGCGCTAACGGCTTAGTAAGGAATTGAAGTTCGGAACCGTATGCCCAGTCTGCAGAGTTATGCGCTTTGGCTCTAAAATAATATCTTGTCCCTGGTGAAAGTCCAGTTACGTCCCTAGTATAAGAGCCAGTACCAAAATTGCCAGATTCTACTGACTCATAAGGATAGATACCAGATTGTGTGCCATACTCAACACCTCTCTGGTCACAATTTTGACCTCCAGTATCAGTGATATTACCGCCTAAAGTTGCAGTAGTTTCCTCTACATTGGTAGCTGATGAAGTCGTTACAGTTGGCTTGTTGATGTAAGTAACTACAGCATAAACTTGAGTGCATCTTATAGTATCAGCATATGTAGAACGAAGGTGTCGCAATCGGACACCTATTTTCATTGAATTGACTTCAGAAGGTGTCCATGGCTGATTTGTTGCTGGGTTTGTTGTCCATGTGTATGTTGTGTTATGCCACCCACCATAGTATTGTCCTGGGAAATAGTAAAAAGTTTGTCCATTTGTGTATAATGCTATTTCAGCTTGCACAATATTTAAAGAATCGCCATCGCCTCGTATGGTAATTTGCACTGAGCTAACATATACATCAGTGCTTATTGTAGGCACACCATATAAATCAGTCCAGTTTCCAATAACATCAGTTGTAATATAGACATATGTCCCACTATCATCTGGTGTTTCATCATCCACTTTTTGATAGTGTGGCTGACCATCACTAGGATATTGATATGATATTTGAATGCTATAATCGCTATTTGGTCTAAGCGTTACCGTTGGCATCGTCTTCGTCCTCTATAATTACACCATCTTTTTCAGTAAATGATATTCTCTTTTTGCCTTGGCTTCTAGGGTCATACAAAATTATAGTTATCGAGCCATCCTCATTAACTCTACGAGTGCTCGATGTCCATTGATTATTCCTGTATTTTTCACTTGCCTTCATATCATACCTGTAAGGCTAGCTTTACATCGCCAGGTGAGCTTGTGATGTCAACATTGGTCTTGAGAGTACAAGCTGTCCAGTCATCCTGACTTGTGTAAATTTTCTCACCCTTTGTTCTATCATGGATTTTCAGCCCATCAAATGAAGCTGTAAATGTACCACTAGAAGAGCCTAAATTTGTAACTTTGATTACAAGCCTAGCCAAACCTGTTTCTGCATCATATCTTCTTTTTATAGGAACTGTCCATTCTCTCAAGAATGTATTATAGGCAGCAAAATATCCACTGCCATAGCACTCAACTTCAGTATAATCGTTTTTAGTCCCAAGCACCTTTACATAACCAGCTTGATTTCCTGAAACCGAGCAGCTATAAATCCAATGTTCAAGTGAAGTCGATAACGCAATATCAATCAAAGTTGCTTCACTACCAGCATTGATTGACTGTCCAGCACTGGGAGTAACTTGATGCCAATCTTCCGCTTCAGAAGTCGCCCATTCAGTCGGTGACATAATGGCAGTACTTTGCCCTACCAAATTGAAATTGAGCGTTGCTGAAGCAGCACCAATATTGAAGCTGAGGCTTTGCGCAGTTTGGGCTGCAATATTTACAGCAATATTGCCAATGCTTTGTGCTGCCAAATCAATAGCTATAGCACCAATTGATTGCGCTATAATGTCAACAGATATAGCGCCAACAGATTGTGCCACAATGTCAACTGCCAGATTTGCAAACTGAGCTTGTATATCAACTGGCAAGGCTATAAATGAGCCTTGTATGTCCATTGGCAAGGCTATAAAAGAGCCTTGTATGTCCATCGGCACCTGAATATTCGAGCCAGCAATAGTCATCTCGATAATAGCAGTTTGAGCTACAATATTTATCTCTACAGGTGCCATTTCAGCAATTTCAAAGGCATCACCTTTACCATAATAGATTATAGCTTTACAATCAGGTTGAGCTTCATTGCTAAAATATAGTGTGTCGAATGGTGTCTTGATTCGGCGGATATTTGCTAACTCTATAGCATCCTTATCAGGGTCATTGAATTGGACTTCAAGATTACCTTGAATCTCTTTTACTTGTAAAAAATCGCCAGAGACTTCATGTTTTTCTTTATCTCTGGCGATACTTAAATCAAGCTCCAGCTTCTGGTAAAGCTGGGGCATAGTTTTTAATTCCGCTAATTGCTTTTGTACATACTGGTCGATAAGGCTAGCCTTTGCTATTAATTGAGGAAGCGATTCTACTAAATCATCGATACTGGCAGCTAGCTGCCTGTTCTGTGCCGACAGTATTGCCAGATTTAGAATATCGCCTACTGTTATCATCGCCAAACATTCGCATTACATATCGAGAGGAACTTAATCCTCAAAAGAGAATTAAAATCGACTAATGTTATCATTGCCAAATCGCATAAATAGTTATCCTGCCAGAAGAAGGTGTTGATGCTGCTTGCACCGTTACTGATATATATGGCGCCCAATATGATTGTATATTAAGAGGCAAAATGCCTTCAGAGTGAGCCGTGATAGTCGATGCTGAACCAAGAGAACCTTGAGCAGCACCAGCCCTGCCGACAGGCTGGACTGATACATTCACATCAAGGTCATTGATAATTCCAAAAACTAAATGTTGAATTTCAAAACCATTAACCCACATATGAGGGTCTGGCTGATGTATTGCGTTATCCCTGATTGGGACATTATCGAATATCCGCATTACATTTTTATTTTGCTCCATGCTTCTCCTCCTCTTTAGTGCCTAATGCTAAAATAGCCACCCCTATTAAGGCTGCCATAGCAAGATTTGAAGGCTTGCTTGGTGGCTTTGCGCCATGTACTGAAGCGATATGTTGCTCTAATTCTGCTTGAGTGCTAAATTTCTGTCCACAATATGGGCAAGTATATTCTGTTGGTGGCGCAGTAGTAACCGCCTTGATTGTAAAGTCCTTTTTGTCTACTTGTACGCCACCAGCATATAAAATCACTCTCCCGCTCAAATTTTTATTTGGCATAGTGCCAAGGTTAATTTCTTGTACTCGTGTGGTTTCAGAGCCAAGATGTGTATTAGTTTCAAGTTTGCTAAACCCATTTAGCGAAACATCTAATTTTGTTTGCCAGCCTGTAATGTAATCAGTTGCTGAAGTAGTCCTTGCCCAGTAAGACACTACTATTTTTAGTGGGTCGCCAACTTTTATTGAATCTGGACTAATAGTTGATATCTGTCCACTGTATGTTGGAGTAGGCGGTGATGGTGGGGCTGCTTCCTCATATACTTCAATCACATCATCAACCCTCAATCTTGCTCTTGGGAATAGACCATTGATTTTTATCTCAACGCTATACATTCCTGCTGAAACAGTAGGACAGACAAAAGCAATCTGCCCACTATAGGTTAAAGGTGAATAGTCATTGCCAAGCTGGACTGATATTTGATTCGACACTTTTTCATCATATACACCAGCAATGACCTTGCCCATACTGGCATATAAAGTAACTGTTTCAGCTATCCCAGTATGTGTGAATTGCCACCATAATGTGATAGCTTGCCCTGCTTTCACCTTTAGAGGATAGATTGTAGGAATGTTTAGATTTGTAAATTGAGTGCTAGGAACACTAACTGATATCGCAGAAGTGCGCAGAGCTTCAAGGCTATCAATACCAGCAACCCTCACATTGTAAGTACCAGGACTGGGATTTGCTGGCATATTAACAGTTATAGAGAGATTGTATGTTCTCCAGTTTGAATCTTCTGAAAATGTATAATTGATACTGCTGCTATTGATTGAAGTCCCATCCTTTTCAATTCGAGCAAATATGCCTACTACACTCTTAGATTTCCCGTAATGTTCTACTGAAAAATTGACAGTGATAGGTGTTGCATTGTAATTGCCAGCACTTATCGAGCCTGGGGATATTGAATTTATGGCTAGATTCCTAAATTGGGCATCTGGGAGAGGTGGCGGTGGCGGACTTGATAAAGGCAACTTTGTCCAGATTTGAGTAATGCAATCAAATACTACTTCATATCCCTCTGGGGTCATCCAAAGGTTGCGGAATGCATCGGTTTGTGAACCTGATGAGTTATAAAGGTAAATATTTACTGTACCTGCTGGAGCAGTTTCAGCATAATACCAGCTTGCTGAAGGAGTAAGGTCGGGGGACATCGCAGTCCCACAAGTGGCATTCCAGTATGCTGTGCCAGTAGGAGCATTGATTATTGATAATTTAAATGCCATCACTTCTCCTTCTTTAATACTACCATCAATCCTAAAAGGGCAATAAGAGCGATAGCTACTGTTGCACCACCTACTATTGGCGAAAGTACATCTGCGTCCAATTTTATCGTCGAAATAAGGAAAGCAATCCCAAACGGTAGAGCAGCTATGGCAATAGCTATCGCCCCAATAACCCATGCTGGCCACATTGGTGGGTCAACTTCAGCTTGTACCTCAATCCATGTCCAGTCGCCATACGCATCGATAACATCTATGCCTTGAGGCATTAGCCATTGAGCCCACCATTCTGCCCCAGCTATATCTGCAAGTTTACCAAAAGGACAATAGCTGGGAAGCTCAATTCTCAGCCTTAATTTAGTTCCTTTTGGTAAGTCTTTGAGGTAACTTGGCTGGGCGTTTTTAAATTCATCGAGGCTATTCGCCTCGGCTATAGTTACCCATGCCAAAGCTAGCCTCCTAAATTCTTAGTGATTCGGCTACTCTAGTACAGGATATCTGGAATCTTGTATAAGCAGTAGCAGCAGCCAAGTCACCAGTTACCCTAATGAACAGCCTATCCTTGGGTTTCAAGGCAACTGATTGCCCGAAGGTATACATCTTCAGCCTGTCTGTAAATTCCTTTAGCACTACATAGTCTACTAAAGCTAGCTGTCGAACTGTAATACCATTCGGGTCTTCATGTGTCAGTTTGACCTTGCTGGTGCCAGCAAGCTCTGTCCCGCCAGTGTTGGCAAGATACAGACTGAAGACATCATCTGGACTAATTTCGAAAACTGTCCTATCGGGCACCACAAACTTGGCGATAACAGTTTCCTGCCCTGCCGTCCCAGCAGACAGAGTGACATTATCGTCATTCTGCGTAATCCTGTATTTATCTCTCACAAGAGCCATTTAAATCACCTCCTTTCTTTATAATCCTCTAGCAGCTAAGTACTGCTCCAGCGTTTCTGGAGTCCCTTGCGGTGCTGGTGAAGCTACTGCAGAACTGGTGCTTGTCTTAAAACCAGAGAATATGTTCTTTACCCAATCTCTAATTGGGAACATGGACTGAATTGCGTCATAGGTTAGAAGCAAGCCTGCTACATTAGCAGCTTCTCTACCCACGAGATTGGGCATCCATCTGATAGTGACTACAGCACCAACTCCTTTGACTGCCCAGTCTGGAATATTAGGAATGAAGCCAGAGGCTAGCCCTGAAATTCCATCCCACACTCCAGCTACCAGGGCGCCAGTAGCTGCAGCACCAATTGGCACTCCAAAAACTTCTGTTCGAGCTATATTGCTAAGTACACCTTCGCCAGTAGCCATTAAATTTCACCTCCTTTCTTTACTTTTTGACGAATCTTACGCCATGTGGTGTCCTGCAATATTTAACACCGTGGCGTGTAGTCCGACATTCGCCAATCGCCATTTTAGTCATTCTACCACCTCCTTTTTATGAAACAGGAGCATACTTCGCACACCTTCTACCAGCTCGTGTGTGCTTGAAGGCTACGCACTTGCGATAGCGTCCCATCTTATTCACCTCCTTTCTTTTTATTTGGCGGGCAATTGACTAAAAGTAAAGGGCGGGCTAAACTCTAGCCAATTGCCCGCCCTTTTTATATTTTAATTATAAGTGTAGAGCGAATAAAAATCAAATTATTCTTTTTCGCTCTTTATTGGCAAGCCATATTTACGACGCAAAGAAGCTCTACATACAGCATATGGGTTTACTGCATGTTTTGTTGTCTTAACATTCTGGACACATCGCTCAAGTTTTTCAGCAAATTCTGGTATTGCTTTTTCTTCTGGGGCAAGAGCGATAGGGTCATCAGGATTCTCAATTGGCTCTAAAATACGCTCATTTGCATACAAATAAAGAATTCCTTCTTCTGGAACTTCAACTTTAACTATTACAACTCCATGCATTAACTCATTTGTTCTAAGCGACCTTGCTGGCGATTCATACACTTCACCAACAAGTCCAATTACATTGATTTTTTGTATAGTTGCTTCATAAGGATTAGCTTGAAATTGGACTTTCTGTCCTACCTTAAATTTTGATTCCATTTCTGCCTCCTCCTATACTTTAATTTTGCTCAAACATCGTGGACATATCAGTGGAGCAGGTGGCTCCCATATAAATCTATGCCCACAAACTCTACATCTTACAACCATTTCTCTTTACATAGATGTCTTACATAGTCTTCAGCTTTAGGCAAAGTATCAAAAACTTCGCTAGAAACATTCCTGACTCCATCTACATCACGACCACAATATGTAATGTATTGCCCAGTAGCTATATTTGGCACGATTACGCATTTGATGCTATCGCATTTCGGGCATTCATAATATGGAGCTATCATACGTGCTCTAGTGCGTGGATCAGTATATTGGGCTACCTGTAAAGTGCATAAACCATTCTCTATCTCCATATCATCACCTCCTTGGCTAGGATTAACTTCACAAGCTAGGCTATAGCTTTCGACAATTTTCCTTTTCTCTCTAGCCCAATTTGCTAAATCTCCTGGCTCAATCTCCTTTCCACAAAGCTTTTGCTCTTCTTTTTTGCGATGTTCTTTGGCTTCAAGGGCTAGTTTGTTGAGAAAAGTAATTCTCTCTTCATCTGTTTCAATTGGCACTGTTTCGTTAGCAAGAGCTTCAATAGTCAAAAGATGTTTTCTAACACACATCTCCCCCTCGGACTCACAAGGACAAGAAGGGTCAGCAGCATGTTGCTGAAGGAGCAATAGCTCTTTTGTTAATTGCTCGTATTGCCATTTTAAGATTGGCTTCATGATTATATTATAAGATGGCTTGCTTTCGTAAATCAAATAGGCTTCTTTTGCTGATATCCCTTAGCGGAAAGAACCCCATTCTCAAAAGAAGGGTTGAAACTTGATAAATCAAATAGAGGACTTCTTTTGGCGGTATCTTTTAAATCTGTATTGTTTTCCTTCTATTGGAGGATGGATTTTTGTTTTCTTCTCCTCAAAAGGATGCTCACCTCTAACGAGGTATTGCATCACCTTTGCAAAATTTATCATTTCTTCTGCTCTTGTGATGGTAATAGATTAGTAACTAATTGTTGCCCAGCATTTGCAGCTTGTTCTGGTGGTACGCCAGCCCTCACTGCAGTTGCCATCATATCTGCCATCATTTTCATTCCCATTGCCATCGGCTGATTCATAATGTTGGCTATTTGCTGGAGAGTCTGTATCTGGCGAATAGTAGAATCTAGCCCTGAATCTCCGCCTGCTAGCCTTGTCATTAGCAATTGTAATATAGGGTTTGCCATTGGGTTTGTTGGGTTATTTGCTACTTTTTGCTCTAATTGTTGTTGTGCCCTAGCAGCCAACTCTTGAGCGATATTTTGAATATCGCCTTGTATTTGCACACGCATAGTAGCAAATTGCTCAACGACGGATTGGAACAATTGAGCTTGCTTGTTCAAATCCGCCCTAATTTCCTGTAGTTGCCCATTGATATAATTGACTAAGTGCTTATCTCGGTCATCCAATACAGAGCGAAGGGCAGCTACAGTGACAAATTCCTTTTCATCTACTTCTGCCATAGCCATTCTAGCCCGCTTTCCTTTTTAGATTCTTGCTTTAATTTTGCCTCCCAGAGTGTTCTACATTCTGGGCAATGTTCAATATGTTCGCTAATATGCTCAGGTACCATCTTTACCATTTTTGGCTCTATTTGGGAAGATATTGAGTCCTTGAGTTTCTCCCAATTTGCTTTGCATTCGGGGCAATTCTCCCAAATTTTAAATAGCTCTTCAGAAGGTTTGGGGTGAGAGCCAAGAGCCTCAGTCAATGTATTGACAGCAGCAGAAATGTCAATGAGCTTTTTATCTGTCTCTTTGAAATCTAGCTTTTTAGCTAGCTCATCAATCGATTTTTGAAGGCTAGCTACTGCTGAATCATCTACAACTGTGCGCTCTGGAACTTCCCAGACTTTTACCTCATTGTAGTCCTTGCCACAAGTCGGGCAATACCGTGATTCTACTCGTTTTCCCATTGTATCTACCTCCTGTAAGAAATTGATTTCGGGTTCTATTTGAGGCATTCGACTTTCTTGTGTTGCTGGTATAGATTGATTATTGGCAGGTTTGTGAGTGTGAGCATGTATCAGCAGACCTCTCTTGCTAGCAAATTCCTTGCCACAGATTGTACATTTTTCCATATTTTTATTATAAGCAAAGCGGAAAATAAAATCAAGAAATCTTGACACTAGGGTGGGTTCTTACTATAATATATTATAATACAAACCCTTACTATGAAGAGCTTAAACCCTCTAGAATTTGAGAAACTACGAAGATTAGGCTTTTTTGCTACGAGGAAAATAATTAAAGTGGGGGATAGTTATGCCATCACGCTCCCACGCATGCTAGTTGAGTCCGAGATACATTTTACACGGGTTGGGGACAATTATTATTGCATCTTAGAAGTGCAGGAAGACCAAATCATCATACGACCTATTGCTGCAGAGGACATTGAGAGGATAGAGCGCCTAGCATGATAGGGCTAAATGAGGTAGAGAAACTAATAAAGCTGGTCTTATTATCTGCCCATATTTATGGCGAAAAGCCTCTTTCTGCTCTACTTATAAGCAAGGTTGAAACTGGGAAAAGCCAACTCCTCAGCAAATTTAGCGAAATTCCTTATACCGTAATGCCTAGTGATGTTACTGCTTGGGGCATTGCTAGACATTATGGTAAAGATATACGAGAAGGCAAGATTCGTCATATCCTTATTCCTGAATTTTCAATTCCTATCAGCCGAAATTGGGACACTGTTAGAGCGCTCGACGCTTTTCTATTAGGCTTGATTGAAGAAGGTGTTGGTGAAATTGTTTCCCATCAGTGGAGATTTGTAACCAAAGCACCATATGGTTGTGGTATTATTGCCTGTATTAGCAACCAAGATTTTAAACACCACGAAAAAAGCTGGTTTAGAGTAGGCTTAATGTCGAGACTCCTGCCTATTTCATATGAGTATTCTGAAAATACACGGCAAGGGATTATGAAATACATAAAAGAGAGACAATACATCAACGAGGAGAAAGTCGAACTCAAATTGCCTGAATTTAGAGTGTTTATAGATTTGCCTATGCAGCAAGCAGATGATATAGAAAAAATAGTCAAAGACCTCATTACAGGTACTGAAATGTATGGCTTTCGATTTCAACGCCACCTACAAAGGCTAGCTATGAGTCACGCCTTATATAATGATAGATTCGTGGTTACTGATGAAGATATAGAGTATATCAATTCTATTAAGGAATTTATAAATTGCGACTGTAGGAAGGAAGTTTGAAACTGTGCAAAATATTGTGTTTGATATTTATCAAGAGCTAATATCTTGTGTTCAACGACAAGGACTCAATATCAAGATTGGTAAAATTTATTTTTGGAAAACGCCAGACTCATATGCAGAGTTAGTTTTGTACGGTTGCAGAACTAGCTGATATATGTTATAATTTATAATCTATTTAATTAGAAGGGGGTACACACATGAAAGTGTACAAAGTGGTTACTTTGTACGGTAAGAAAAGAGTTTGTCTAACATTCTCATCGCCAACAAATACACAATTAGACAATTATATGGTAGTTTACACGCCTCATAGATGGATAACTCCATATGTGGGGCGTGTACTTTGTTTCGGAGATTTAGAATCAGCGAGGAAATTTACAAGAGAAGTAGTCGTTAATTGCGAAATTTGGGAATGCAAAGCTAAAAGAGTTTCCAAGATTAAGAAGATACTTAATTGGGGCTGTTGGTATTATCAACCTGAAGCAATTCAACTTTTTTGGGAAGCATTTGGAAAGAGAAAATATATTGATTCGCTCCCTTACATGCCAGCACCAGAGGGAACAATAGCAGCAAAATCAATCAAGTTAGAAAAGAAAATATTTTAAATCGTGATTAAAAAATTGGAAAGGAGGAGGATGTTATGACCTGAGCAGGAATTTTAATTTCAAAACCCTAAGCTATATTAAACTTTAAGGAGGTACTATGGACAATACATGGGAAACAACTTCTGGGCTTATTGATGATATAGACGGCTACATCACGAACCCTCGCTTTGGGTTTCGTGAACAATACATAGCAGTAGCTGGCGAAGCCGTCCTCTTTATGTTCGATCTTGTCGATGAGGATGGCAATCTTATTAGTAATCCTGAATTCCCACCAGCTTACTCGGTGGGTGCAGGATGGCTTGTCAAAGAGAATGGTACCAGAATTGAGCGCCCAGAAAAGCCGAAGATAATTAGAACGTCAATGTACGGCAGGCTAATTGACCGAGTAGTCAAAGATTTGAAAGTACCGATGCACGAATACGGCTCTGCATTCGAAGCTAAATCTTGGGACGGACTCGGTTTTCATTGGCGCCAAGAAGAACACACTACAGTTGGAGGTGAGACAAAAACTCACCTCATGCCAACTTCATTCTTGGGCAAGAAAGGAATAAAACAAGCTACTGCTACTGGGCAAGATGAATTGATAAGCCGTCTAACGAAGATGGCTTCTCTCATGGACAGAATTGAATTCCAGAAGGAAGCTATTTTAATCCCAGAAGTTAAGCAAAACCCCAAACTCATGTCCCAGATTCTCGATGATAGTGACAAGGGATTCTGGGCACAAGCTAGGAGGAAGTAAATGATAGAATTGCGCATGTCACAGATAGGAGGATGCCCTAAAAATATTGTGGCTGCGCAGCTTGGCTTCGAAGAGTCACCAGCCCCAGAATACCTGGGGCTGGCGGCTCAGGAAGGGCAGCTACACGAGAAAGCAATCCTTGCCGAACTGCAGGAGAAAGGTTATGACCCTCGTGATTTTCAAAAAGAGGTTAGGCTTGAATTTCCAGCCGCTATCCTTATAGGTCATATTGATGCTACAGTAAAAATGGATGGAAGAAGGCGTCTACTAGAAATTAAAGCTCTGGGGAGATTCCAATTCCAGAAATTTATCTCAAAGGGCATTGTTGCATTCCCAGAATATGCATACCAACTCTCAAGCTATATGTTTGCATTAGGAGACGAATATCTTCCAGCATTATTTTGGGTTAAATGTAGGGATAGTGGCAAGCAAACTTGTATTGAGTTTCCCGAACCTCCACTACAAAAAGATGCCATCGAAAGGAGAATAGAACTCATTGCAAATCATGTTGAGCGTAAGGAGCTACCCTTCATTGAATACGATGAAGAAAAATGCCGTTGGTGCCTGCGTAAGTACTTGTGCTCACCACATGAAGATAGTAAGCAAATTGATGACCTATCTTTAAGGCAAGCTGCCAATCTATATCGAGAAGGTAGACAGCTTACTAAAATAGGGCAGGCTTACATAGATGAGGCAAGAGAAATATTTCGCAGAAAGGCGATAATAACTCCTAATTACCAAGTCGATAATATTAGAGTGCTGTTATATAAGCAGCATAGAGAAATTGTCGATAAAAATATACTCATACAAATTTTTGGAGCTGAACGAATAGCTCCAGCAATCAAAAAACAGGAGGTGGAAACATTACGAGTCATAGACCTACTGGAAGAGTAACCATAATGCACGGAATTCTGGAGTGCAAAGATGATTGGCTATGGGGACTGAATTTATTTGCTGGATTTGTTCCTTTAAGCCAAGCGCTAGAGCCTTACGAGGGCTCATTGGTGAAAATTACAATTGAGGAAATACAGGAGATAAAACATGACATACAAAAAGAGAGTAATAGTGAGCAATACTCAATCTAAACATTTAAAAATTATAATGTGGAATGGTGAAGATAAAAAGCTACAATGTGATATTATTTCTGTTCCCGATGGGATGCTTTTATGTAGTGGTTGCAACGTTCCTATTGAGGAAGGATGGTTAATCTTTCTGGATAAAGTAAGTTTCAAAAGGGATAAACCATATGATATATGCTGTAATGAGTGTGCTAAATCATATTTTCCAAAAGCAATTGAGGTGAAATCATGAGTGAGAGAATTTTAGTAATGGGTGTCCCAGGAAGTGGAAAGAGCTATCAATGGCTGCTCATGGCAAGAGCTTTACGTGAGCAATGCAAATTCCATTGCCTTGATACCGATGATGCTATCAATTTTATGCTTGATAGCCAGTTTCCAGACCTTAAGCCAAGTGCTGGTGGCAATGTTCATGTATATCCTGCCTATGATTGGAAAGAATACATGACGAATAGTAAGGAGATTATGAAAATAGTATCAGAAAAAGACTGGATAGTACTCGATATGGCAGACAATGCTTGGAATGCTGTCCAGAGACATTTTGTTACCGAAGTCTTTAAAGAGGATATTGGACAGTATTTCCTTGAGGTAAGGCGAGCGCTACATCAACGAGGAGATATTGACTCTAAAGGGAGAATGATAACAAGTTTGATGAACGAAGCGCTAAAGGGTTGGGTTGATTGGACAGTAATAAATAAATTGTATGAGGACTGGATATTGCCTCTAGTGTATGCGACTAAAGCCAATCTATATGCTACTACAAAAGTTTCTGAGGTCTCCCGTGAAGATGAAGCGCTAACAAGACAAGTGTTTGGAGCTTACGGTGTAAAACCCGCTGGGCAAAAACATCTAGGTCATCAAGTCCATACTATCTTCCTATTTATTCCCCCAATATCACGAGAAGATAAAGTATGGCGCATTACTACTATTAAAGATAGGGCAGGGCGTCAATATTTTGATAATGACCCATTGATAAACTTATATAAACAGTACTTCGTAAAATGAAATGTATTTGGTTAGTGCAACCGAACCAAGAAAAGCATTCTTCAAGCAAGGCATTCCATCAAGCGTCCCTGAGGAATTTGGTTGCGATTTGCTAGCATTTGTGGGAGAAGAGAAAGTGGGTGCCCAAATAAAAACGATTCCAGAAGATTTTATCGCTTCGATAGAGGATGGGAGATTGCAAAAGGAGCTTTCCCTTATGAAGCAAATTTCCTATCCTCTATTGATTTTGGAAGGGCAATTTAAATTTGTGGGAGATGAATTGGTAGTTAATAGGCGAGTGACTAGGTTTACAAAAGAGGGTATTAGAAACCTGTTACGCTCTTGCTTGCTACAGTTTGGCGTTCCGTATGAGTATAGTGAAAATGCTCATGAGACCGTACAAATATGGGAATCATTTCTTGATTACATTGGCAAGCCTCACCATAACTCACTGAAGACCAGACCAAAAGCAATGCAATGGGGAGGAATTGATGAACAATTACTCTTTTTTATTCAAGGCTTGCCCAGAATAGGCTATAGTAGAGCTTTGGCACTAATAAATAATTTTGGCTCAATACATGCTATCTGCAATGCCAATGTAGATGACTTAGCTCAAGTAGAAGGAATTGGGGAGAAGACAGCAAGGACAATATATGAATTTATAAGGAGGAGATATGGACAAGCAGACTGAATTGCCTCTCAATTCAAATTGCCCATGCGATGATGGTGATTGCTGGGCACAATGCTCATTTCAATACGATGTTAGGAAGTGCTCAAAAGAGTGGTGGGAAAATACTACTCAAAAAGTGCAGCAAATAGAAACACAAATGGAAAAGGTATTAAGGTGGCGAAGTGAAGGTAATCTCGAATTTGAAGAGTTATATCGGGAACTGCTAGCAGAGTACGCTTTCTGGCAAGCCATGATAGATTTGGCAAGCCCAGTCTCATTTATCAAGTTTCGCAATTCAAAATGGCAAGCCACGATTGAATCACTAGAGCATCAAATAAATCATAACAATTTTAGCGACGACGATTTGATAATGTATATGCTGGCAATTGATAAAAGAGAAGTACTGAAAGGAGAAATCATATGAGAGAAAGTATAATTGAATTGCGACAAGAGCACCCAGAGTACTCTATTTCAGAAATATCACGATTAACAGGTTTTTCAAGGTACATTGTTACGAGAACATTAAAAGAGCACGGCTTACAAACTAAAAGAGAGCATACCATTTATACTTGCCCATCGTGCGGGAAAGTTGTTAGCAAAGGAGTTAAATTGTGTCGTCAATGCCGTCATGTTACTGCTATTTGCAGCTATTGTGGTAGAGAGATAGTAAGAAGGCGTGCGGACGAGAATAGAGCCCAGAAATTAGGCTACCGTCATAGGTTTTGCTCAAAAAAATGCCAAGCGCTATATATGGTGATGGTAAGAAATGTTGGTAAATAAAATTATGAGAAGGCTATGTATTATAATACATTATAATACATACCCTTATCATGAAAATTCTTAACAATTGCTGAATTCAATATATTGTTAATTAGAGAGCATATAATACTAAATGTTGGGTTATTGCAGATAAAAAGGAAATATGCTATAATATAATTGAAGGATAAAGAAGGAGGTACAAAATGAAAAAAGCACAAGCAGTGTGCGAGAGGGGTCTGATAGTTGTTAGCGTCCCTGCATCTTGGGTGCCCCATTTGAGAGTGGGGCACAACAAGGAAACTGGGCGCAGTGCTCTGCTCCACACTGAGATGGGGCGAGCTTGGGAATTCTGGGTTTCCCATAGCGGACCCAGAGTTTTCCAGAACTATCACGAAATTTCCCCCGATGCCTTCGAAGAAGGCGGCGGGACTTGGGAAAACCGATCCGTAGTGCAATTGTTCGGTTGTTCCGCCGAGCGCATCTACCTATCAGTGTAGGAGGTGTGGGTTCGACTCCCACACCTCTTTTTATTTTTCAATGGAGGAGGTAAAAAATGCAGTTGGTATTAACTCGATACCGTGACCCCTATACTGAATGGGGGCAGAGGCACCGTCAACGAGCAGAATGGGTAGCTGCTCGTTGGCAGAAAATGAACAGAAGCTCCCATTTGAGGGGCTTCCATTACTGGCTTGTCTCACAGAGAGACAGGTCAGTAAGAGAGAAGCCAGATGGGAGTCTGTATCAAAACACAGAAAAGGACTGGGTCTGGCTTTTAGACTCAGTCCTTTTTGCTAGGTATATGGGAATAGGAGTTTGGGACAAACTGCAAGACCGCAAGCACCCAAATCCCTATGATTTTATTGATTATAGTGTTGAGCCTGGTCAATTTAAGCAAGGCTCAAATCCAAACGAGGTTATTAGACAAAAGCTTAATAACCTCGTTGATGAAATAATTAGTCATATCGTGGCTTGCAGACCAAGCTATGAGAGTAGTCAATTCTCACAGTACACGCTAGTCGTGTACTGCGAGAAGAATACGATGAACAATGTTATCGAACCAGTGGCTCGGAAATATGACGCTATTTTCCAGCCACTGGTCGGTGAATCCAGCCTTGAGCGTGTGCTCGACATTGTTGAGCGCATCGCAAAACGAGGCAAATCAGCTAGAATCTTTTACATCTCCGATTTCGACCCAAGCGGGCAGCAAATGCCCGTCTCGGTAGCTAGGAAGTTTGAGTTTTATGCTAGGCAAATGGGCTTAGATATTAAATTAAAGCCCATTGCTTTGACCTATGAGCAAGTGATTGAGCTAAAGCTCCCTGGCATTCCCACCAAAGAGACTGACACCAGAAGAGCGGGGTTCATTGAGCAATATGGTGACAGAGCGACAGAGCTCGATGCTCTGGAAGCTCTATACCCTGGAAGGCTAGCCCAGATTATAGAGCAAGCCTTAAAACCCTATTACGATTCTGAAGCCCAGGAGCAAGTACGAAATCGTAATAGGGAGATTCGGCAAAAAGCGATTCAAATTGCCGAATCATATAAACCAATTATTGAACAAAAGCTAGGTGGGCTTGACCTTGAACTAAATATTGATTTTTCGAGCCTTGCCAATAATTGGCAGGCCCCAAAGCCTAGACTTATTGATGATAACAATGATAATTGGTTATTAGATACAAAGCGCCCATATGGAGAACAAATATGGGCGTATAGAAAATTCAAAGGGGGAAAGTAAAATGGGAATTGAAGAAGTATTAAAAGTATTGCGAATGCGTCAGTATGGGAGGGAATTCTAACTGTGCGAAATGGTGAAGAGCGGAAATGAGAGAAGTTTATAAAGTCATTGTAACCGAAAACAATAAAAGATTTTCTGCAACTTGTGTGCTGGGACTACCCAATGAATTAGTTATTTGGTACCCAGCCAAAATGTGGATTAGGTCTCGAATAGGACGGATTTTCTGTTTTGACACCTTACATCATGCCCTCGATTACTCTCGTATGGTTATCTCTGCGAGCGGAGGTAACGCTGAAATTTGGCTATGCAAAGCCAAAGGAGTTAAGAAGCTAACCAGGGCGTTGGAGTTGTATGATATAACTCATACCCCGTATTTTATGAGGTTAGTTAATGAATTTTGGGCAAGCAAAGATATAGTTCCTTTTGCAACAGAGGGTGTCCCAAAGGGTACACTTGCTGCCAGGGCAATAAAATTAGAAAAGAGAGTGTACCCAACAGAGCAAAATTGAATGAGAGGAGCTAGAACATGAAAGAGAAAGACAAGGAAAGAAGAACCATAGAACTGTTGAAACAACTTGATAAATTGTTTGACGAACATGATTCTGAAGTGCAGACAGCACTTCAGAAATACGAGCCAGTGATAATAAGACTTGTACTAAAAGAATTTAGGCGGATTATGAGCTAGCCTTTATTGTAGGTTACCTATCCTGTAAGGCAATATTAGAACCGTCTCAGTTAGCTAAAAAGGATGAGGAGAATGATGAAAATTAAAGCTAGGAAAGAGAAATTTCCACAATGCCTTGACGGATACAAATCGCTATATGTCCCAGGGCAATTTATTGACCTTTGGTTTGAAGTTACCTTTCTGCAATTGTGGTATTGAAAGTTTGGTTAGCGGCATAACGGATTGTCTCAATCTGTTAGAAGCAGCCTTGCAATAGCTCTCATCCCTCTCATATCCTATTGCTCGCCTCTCAAGTAGTTTAGCTGCCAGAAGCGTCGAACCTGAACCACACATCGGGTCAAGAACTAAGTCTCCAGCATTGGTAAGATACTTTATCCATGTCATCAACACATTGACAGGCTTCTGAGTCGGATGAACCCTCTTTCCATCAAGTTTTGTGGTATGCGTTGGTATTGGAGCTTCAACATAATTGGCGTGCTGACCTAGATGATAATTGAAAATTGCTCCTGACTTTGTGCCTTTAGTAAACCAGCAAGCATACTCTAAGGCTACCATAAAGTCACCGTCTTTCCTAACTCTAGGTGTAGGGTTTGTTTTAAGCCAATAAAGATACTGTCTCATTATCAAACCGAGCTCTTCAGCAATCTCTATCAGTTTAGTTGCCTTATACTGGTCAAAAAACGAGACTAAATGCCCCTTGTTCCTCAAGCACCTCACTGCTTCGGTAAGCCAGTCACGAGTGAAAGCATAGTACTCATCCTCACTGGCAAACCAGTCCCATTTGCAACGTATCTGTTTAGTCACCATCCAAGGCGGATCTGTAAGTACCATGTCTACCACACCATCAGCAACTTCATGCATATCTCTGCAATCGCCATGATAAAGCGTCACATAGGCGTCTTGATAATAAAGCTTAGCCATCGCTCTCTCCTTAAATCAAATGCAAATTTTCAATGCACTATTCCTAATGTCCAGGTCTTTTTACTAGGATAGAAATAGTGCGTTATAGTTTTCTCTCTTAATTTTCAACGCAATAATCGTTTTACAATTGTAGCACTGGAAATCAAGGTGAGCTTCTTTTTTCTCTTCTATTATTTTGACATTGTCTCTGTATAAATCAACGTAGGAATTACACAGAGGACAATAAATGTGATGATTCACAATACACCCCCCTATTTGTAAATTTAACTGGCTCAAAGTCAATATGCTTACTAGCTAACCACTGCCTCAATTGCCCTTTATACTGTATATCTTCCATCAAAAGCAAATAGCCACCTCCGCCAGCACCTGTTAATTTCCCGCCAATTGCTCCATTGGCAAGGGCATCTGCATAGAGCTTATCAATTCGTTGTGTTGAAATATGCGGCGACAATTCTTTTTTTATTTGCCAAGCTTGCCTTAATAATTCGCCAAATAGTTTAAGGTCATTATGCCTAATACACCACCTCATGTCATTTGCTATTCCTTTCATGGTATTGAACCTATGCTTATTATCTCTATTCATCTGGTCTCGTATAATGTCATGCCCTGAAATCACTCTATCGCCTGTATAAATAAGTATTAGCAATTCCTCAAGTTCTGGCGGTGGTGTCAATGCTTCAATGCAAACTCTATCATTAGCTCCAAATTCAATATAGCAAAATCCCCCATAAGCAGATATATACTGGTCTTGTTTCCCGCCAGCAACCTTAAGCACTCTCCTTTCGAGATAATAGGCTAGCCTTGCAACTTCATCATTACTTAATTCTGGTGCACATGCCTTGATACCAGCTACAAATTGGGCAGCAGAGCTACCAAGCCCAGACATTGGCGGTACTGGCGAAGAGATTGACAATCTGCCTTCTACCTTAAAGTGACTTGCTATTGTTTTCTCAATGCCGTTCATAGGCTCTAGGTATTTGCCAATGAATCTTTTAATTTGCGAATTGTAAATGGCAGCATTAGCCCATTTATCAATAGCTGCTGAAAGTACGCAGCCTCCATACATAGAGCAATATGGCTCTATATCAGTGCCTCCACCTGCAAACGATATTCTAAGTGGCGCCTTAGCTATTAGCATAGTCCCCCCATAGATTGATATACACATTCTCGACTGCTTCTGTATCACTGAATTCCTTTACTACAATATCAAATTTCTTCTGGAGTTTGTTAGTTCCTATTGCTTCTGCTATATAAGCAAAAGTACTTTCTGTCATCCCATACTTTTTGCCATCTAGTTTGCTAATCAGAACATACATTTTCATCTTTTAATTATGACCGCCTGCATTGATGGTAATATTAAAGGTATCTCAACTTTATCGATAAAGAATTCATCAACTGCTTTCTTACATCCTGGGCAATATTCCCAGAGATAGTCATCGACTAGCATTATTCCGCCTTTTACCATTCTAGGATAGAAATATTGTAGGCAAGCTAGGTAAGTTTGATAAATGTCCACATCAATGTGAACAAATGCCCACTTTCTATCGACTATATTGAGTGTATATGGAATTATGCCTTGATGATAATATATCCTGTCTGAGAACCTAGCCAAAAATGCTCTCACATCATCAAAGCTCACATCGCTAAAATCGCCAGCTTTATGCTTATCGACGGAAGTAATTCCACTATTAGGTATGCCTGTAAATGTATCAAATAAATGTACTTCTTTATCGAGGCTAGCTAGAGTAATGAGATAAGCTGCTCCACCCTTATATACTCCACATTCTGCAAAATCGCCATCAAGATAGGCGCAGTTACGGGCTAGAGTATATAAGACATAGCACTTCTCGTTAGTTAGCAGAACTCTATCTGCTACTACTCTAATAAAGTCCTCAAATTGAGGTTCATCCCACGGGAACATGAGAGCACCTCAACCAATCACATGGGAAAAGGCAAGGTATTGAACACCTTTCCTCTACAGGATTTATTCTGCCTTTTATATTTCCCATATAATGAGATTTAGCAAGCTGTATAAAACCAGAATAGCAACGCCAAACTTGCCCATCAGGCTGGACAGTAACATAGTCCTTTCCAGCAGAACACAATTTTGGCTCACTATTTTCTTGCCAGGTTAGATTTTTATTTTCAGTCATATAAGGGATGAATTTTTGAATTTCATCCGCATAGCTAGTCTCATACCAGCTAAACCCCGTAGTGTAGTATGGCAGAATTCCTACTGGAAATTCCATAGCCCTAAATTTGGCTATCATATCCTCAAGCCTGTGCAAATACGAGGGATAAGCTACGATAGAAACTGATACATAAAACCCACTATCTCTAAGGTGCAAGATATTTTCAGTGAAGGTAGTATGATATCTGGGAATTTGTGTTAAAGGATGATAGCTAGCCGTCCAAGATAGACAGCCATTAGAGGATACTTCAGGAATGATTAGAGTATTCGATGTAATAGCCCACTTATGCCCATATAATACGAGCCCATTTATCAATTCAGCAAAATCATGATATAAAGTTGGCTCGCCACCAGTGAAGTCAATAATCGATGGGGGTAGATTCTTCAGCCATTCAAGCCATTCATCAACCTCAAGCTCTCTCAATACAGAGAGAAATTTACTTCTGAACATGACAACGCCTTTAGGTGTAGGTATATAATCGCAATACTGACATGATAATTGGCATCGCCATGTAGGTATTATCGATATTCTCATTCAAGTATTGCCAATATCTTATCTGCGATTCTCTCTACTTCAGGTCTAGCAAAGGCATCCACAAGCTGTCTAGGAATGCTAAACCTTTCAGCTATTCTGTATATTTCTGCCATTATGACTTGTATAATCTTATCTCTCAAGGTGTTGCCCCTGCTTCGTTAGTTTTGGCTGCTTGATTTCAAAATTTGGTATTCCTTCGATTCTCTCCATTGGTGGCTTGCTTATAATGTCCTCAAGCATAGGAATCCATCTTTGAGCTAGTATGTTCCAATCATACTTTTTACCTTCTCCTGCGCACTTTTCACTAAATGCCTTGCGTTTTGATTCATTTCTATAGGCGTCTAGCATTGCTTCTGTGGTTCCCTCTATGCTTGGCATTGCAAACCATGCTGAGATTAACTGTTGACAATCATAGGCTACTACTGGGACAAGCCATCCTTTCCCATCAACTAATTCTGGCATGGACGAGAAATCAGTTGCGATAGCTGGCACACCACAAGCCATTGCCTCAATTATTGGCAAAGATAATCCTTCTCCCTTGCTAACATTCATTAGCACATCGGCACAATTATATAAATGAGCCATACCTTCCTCGGTCAATCCATGCAAATAATCGCCTTCACTGGTAAAAAGCAAATATCTTTTTTCACCGCCTAATTGTTCCCATATTATAGGTAAATCAAATCCCTCAATGTTTAACTTGTCTAGGTGAGGATATGTGTGCATTAAGTAGATGACATCATTAGCTTTAGTGATGTCAAGAAACCTTTTATACGACATAAGTTGTTGTGGGAGATTCTTTCTGTCTCCCTTATTTACAGCTACCGTTAAAAATATAAAAGCATCTTCAGGGAGCCCAAACTCTTTGCGACAAGATGCTTTATCGAGAGGTTTGAAAATACTAGTGTCAACGCCATTAGGAATTGGCTCATATGGAGTAAAACCAGCTTCAACCAATTGAGAATAGGCAAAATCACATAGAGGCACGATTCCATCACATCCAGCATATGCTTCCCTTATCCAGGGGCTTATTGGGAAATGGTCAATAGGACTATGGGAAGCGATTCTAACATAATTTGGTAGTGTGGGAATGAATTCTTTTACAGTCCAGATGTCAAATTCCTGTATGGCTACATCTGCGCCAAAATGCTCATAATAAGCCTGTACCATAAAATGAGAATTGACTACAGGATTACCAAAAACCTTAATTCCATTCCATTCCACACTCCCATAGTTGCAACCTGCAAAAGCGAATATAGCTACATCGTGTCCTAGTTTAGAGAATTCAAGACTTAAATGCTTTGCAGGTAGTCCATAACCTGTCATCGCCCACGGTGCAGGCGCCCAAAGCATAATTCGCATATTTGTCTCCTAAACTGTATTATATATATAGGCTAGGCTTTTATCAGGAAATTTTTTCCAGAATTCTCTTAATTCGTCATCAGATAGTGAATACAGTGAATTGATTGTATTTAACTTTCTGGCTGCATTACGAATCTCTTGGACGCAAAATTTAAATGCTCCAGGGTTATTTGATGAACGAATCCATAATGTTAGGTCTGAGGTTGGACAAACGCCAGATTGGAATTCTTTTGGGACTCCCTTTTCTACAGCTTCAAGATAATCGAATCCTGCTATCTCTTTCCACCATTGCAGGCTTGCCTCATATATCACTCTAGCATATGCATATAAATCATCGAGGTCTTGGACATCGTATTGCCTACCTACGATTTGCAATGCCTCCCAAAACGCAAATGCTCGCCCTTTACCTGGTGTTTGGCACATTAGCTTTTCTTGTTGTCTACCTACAGTTTCAAATGCTTGCCAGAATGCTTGCCCTTTACCTGAAGTTTGGCTCTGTGTAGCTTTATTGATTTGTTCCATTGTCAACCTCCTCCTTTTGAATTTGGCGCATTAGCTTTTCTTGCACTATTTGTACATCATCCCAGAATTGATTCCAATCTATAACATTGGGAGAGGGAGTCGCAGAACCAAAACCAGCAGGAGGTACACTAGTGGGGGCGAATTGTGCTGAGGAAGGAGGACTAGCTTCCTGCGACCCCCTCATGTTATTTTGGCGTATATATTCGACATTCTGTCTGTATTTGGTAATTGTGTATGTAGTGCCTCCTGCTACTACCATTAGCGCACCAAGCACGGCTTCAAGCCATGAACCGCCCCCTTTTAATATTGTAAGTGCACCAATTGCCATAGTCACTGCTGTAATCCAAAATTTGGTGCTCACGATAGTGTTGAGTATTTTTGCAATTAAGTTATCTAATGCCTCTAATGTCTGTTGCATTTTTCACCTCCTAAAATAATATCATTCCCTCTTTTAAAGTATAGAGAGATTGATTGCGTTGAGACAAGCTAAAAATGGTAGCTGTTTGTGGCTCAATGAGCATTAGGTTACCAGTTGGGAAAATCGCCATATTGTAAGCGTGCCCAGCAGACCAGTCATAAATCAAAGCTACTGTGATATTAAAGACCAGTTTTGCAGTCACTACCTTAAATGTCAAGGCGAAATCATCACAGTCAAAGTATTCTGGAATGTACTGTAATGTGTGTACCCAATCATCAGCAAGGATAGTATTGATAAATGTATTCTGGTCAGTGATTTTATACCTTGCATCACTGGGCACATATGAGAGAGGGCAAACAGTTGATACTTTATTCCTTATCCATGTATCAGTCACTACATAGGTTGGAATTTGAATCTGCTTTAATTCACCATATCTAGCTTTATATTGCAAAATCACATTATTTGCTCTCTCTAATTCTTCTTGATATCTACTGCAAAAATATTTTTCAAGCCAGCTAGACATTAAATACCTCCTTGATGGCTGGTGCGTATTTGGAAAATGATGATAAGAATTGCATTACTGGCTTTTCGGGGATACTTAGCCTCTCAATACATAATTTTGTATGTCGCCAAGCTGTTTCTTCAGAACTCATGACAAGATGACCTACTTCATGAGTAAATATGGCAAACCCAGAAGGTGTAGTAGGTGGAGGGCTATAAACTGTCCTTGTGCGCATATCAGCCCAACCATTTTCAATTCCTACTGGTTCCCATTTCAAATTATATTGGCGTATGAGGTCAAAAGCTTTACCCCACACTTGTGGTACATATGGCGCAATTTCACTTGGAATCATCATAAAATTGCCTCTTTTGAATTTCTTTCGATAAATCAGTAAACCCTGGCTTCAAATATACCATCGTTGTATTAATATTAGTATGCGCTAATAGTCTTTGCAACTGTGGCAGAGCTATCGAAGGATGCTGTGATTGGCGTAAATAGTTAAAAGCAAAGCCGTGTCTGAAACTGTGTAGTGTCAAATGTTGTCTTATACCAGTGTATTGTTTTATCTTATTGAAGACATATGTGGCTGCTTGTAATGTATGAGGGAATAGCCTACCTTTTATGCCATTTCGGGAGGTATAGTCCATCACATCATAATAGAGGCGTGTCTGTATTGGCACATAATCCTCTATCTTTTTCCTCTTTTTCAATCTAACCACCTTTACTTTATCTGGTGCAAAGTCTTCTACCTTCAACTGCAGTACTTCAGAAGGACGAAGTCCTGTTTCCCACATTATCTGGAAGTACAATTTCCACTTCTCACCTTGAAAATGAGGCAAGACTACTGTGCAAGCTCTTAGGCAAGCTTGTACTTCATCAGGTGTAATAGATTTACTTTCCAAATCCATAGTAAATCCAATATCTCTTTCTTTGTTGTCTTCGCTCCTCATTCAAACCTTCAAGAAGAGCTAAAAGGCTTTTTGTTTGTCCTATTCTTCGGTTGCTCTCTTTGAGAGCATCTAATGGTGTCTTGACCATTTAAGTACTCCTCTTGCAAGATAATAAAAATTCACCAGCTAAATTCATTTTTTCTCGACTTAATTTTTATTTTAAATTATTATAGCCATAAAAGTCAAGCCTTTTTGTATTTGGACTTTATAGAATAGCAATATTATAAAGTGATTCACTATAATTAAGTCAAAATTAAGGCAAAAAGTTTTTAATTTTGCTATAATATAGCTATGATTGCCTTTGATTGTGATGGTACACTGGCTTCGTGTGGTGGCATAGTAGAGTCAAGGCATCTTAATAGGCTAGCCTTTTGGGGAATTGTGTCTAGCAGGTCAATTGGAAGACAGAGAGAAGCACTTGGTAGTCTCAAACCTCATTTTATGATTGTATGTAGAGTGAAGCAGAGAGCAGAAGAGCTAAGAGCATTAGCTAACGAGTATTCTAACCATGACCGTAAAATCTATGTCGCCGATACAGAAAACGACAGACAAGAAGCCATACTAGCAGGTTGGGAATTTATGACACCAAAGGAGTTCATCGAATGGAATTCAAAATTGACATCAACGAATTGAAGACATACCCCTATACTCCCAAAGTCTGGGGAGGCGAAATAACACTAGTTAATGCTGAATATTGCGCCAAGTTTCTTTTAATAAAGCAAGGCGGACATAGTAGTTTGCATTATCATGAGAAAAAGCATGAGCACTTTATTATATTGACTGGGGATGTCTTACTTGAGAAATCTGGGAGGCAATTATTGTTACGCAAATATGATATTGTTGAAGTCTTGCCTTACGAACGCCATAGATTTACAGGAGTGAGTAATAGCATTATTCTGGAAGTTAGCACTCACCATGATGAAGCTGATACTGTGAGAATCGAGCCATCTTGGGCAGAATAGTCATTTCTTTCTGATAATCTCAATGCCATTACTTTTGAGTAGCATGTTTACCTTGCCTTCTACACTACCCAATCTTATAGCTAGCGTTATAGTCCAGCCTAGATTGAGCACTAGAAGGGCACACATTATTGAACTTATAGCATCCATGTTAACCTCTCAAAATTTTTTCTAGAGCCTCTTTTACTTTTGAATCAAGTAATATCTCTGTAATCTTGTCCTTTAGCTGGTCTGCTATCAATTGTTCTAGCATCTTCTGGCATACTGGACATAATTGTTTATATAACTGTGCTGGGTCTATTGTAACTGAAATCTTATCTGTCATCATTCCTCCTTGGCATTATTTACCTTTTCTCCAGCTTTTCAACTTTGATTATTCCCAATAACCTTGTAATCTTATCAGGGCTATAGCACCTGCAGAACAAATGTCGGCAGCAACTCCGAGGTGTACGCAAATTTTTTGGTTATTCACAGGTACTATTACAGATGTTGCAGAAGCCTCATAGCCACAACAAGCAAAGATTGTAGTGGTTTTAGCGGCAGAACGAGCCTCAAAAGGCTGTATTCCAAATGAATTCTGATTAGCAACAGTAGTGCCACTAAGGTCACGAATGAGGATAAATACTAGGATAACTTTTGCTGTTGCAGGCACCTCAGCTGAGATGTCAACATCAAAAAAGCGACTATATGTATATCCTCCTCCTGTCTGAATGCAGGTCTGCGAACCTATAGTGATAGTATCGCCATTAGCCCAGTTGTCAGCAGAATATTCGGTAGTTATGGTGTTGGTGGAGGTATCAACTCCTGTTATTTTCCTT
>Ga0078972_1005448_pt1 | contig 27579 bp, 30 predicted proteins | sample YelNatPaOPGAMG01_FD_67568 | JGI IMG/M metagenome (GOLD analysis project Ga0078972, IMG submission 67568) | Hot spring thermophilic microbial communities from Obsidian Pool, Yellowstone National Park, USA - OP-RAMG-01 (SPADES assembly) (version 2) | ecosystem: Environmental > Aquatic > Thermal...
CCGGCTGCCTGGACGGTGGCGGAACACTCTCCAAGCGGCGCTTGCGCTAAGGAGATTGGTTACTTGACGCAAGTCTTGAGGCAAGTCTTGTCGCGGGTTCTGCGGCCCGATTCGGCGCAAGTCTTGGCGTAAACGGTATCACGCAGACCCTGGCGTAAATGCTGCCGCGCGATTTCGTTTCGGGTGCGTCTTCTAGAGAGGAGGTGCCTGAAAGATAAGAGTAATGGGGAGCGACGAGAAGCAACCGGGAGCGAGGGCGCAGCACGACTTGGCCGTAACTGCATCAGGGGATTGGAGGTTTCAGTCCTGCCTTGCCAGCCATTTCCTCTTGGTGGGCGCCAAGGCTGGTAGCGCATACCGGATTCGAACCGGTGTTACCGCCGTGAGAGGGCGGCGTCCTAGGCCCCTAGACGAATGCGCCACGCTCGTTCGGATGTCGCGCAAGCGCGATTGCCGACAGACGTTGGGCGAGTAGGATACCACGAGCGCGCCGGCGGGTTAAACCCGGCTTGCCGCTGTGGTGGCGCTACCGGCGGTGGCACAATCTCCGGTACGCTGCAGTCGTGAGTCACTCAACCGAACACATCACCGATCCGCGAGTGTACCGCTTGCGTGTGGCCGCTCTGCCCGAGGCGGTGGTCTTCGCCTGGGACTACCCCGGAGCGACGTTGCTCGAGGTGCGCATCGTGCGCTCGCGCGAGGGCTTCGCCCGAGACCCTGACGACCCGGCGCGTCCGAGCGGCCAGCGGATCGTCTTTCAGGGTGTGGCCGGTTCGTTCCGCGATCAAGACATCGAGGCCGGTGGCCGCTACTTCTACACAATTTACGCCCGTCGGCAGGGCGAGCGGCAGTGGACTGCCTGGGACAGGAAGAGGATCGTCGCCGGCAAGCCTTGGCGACCCGGAACAGCTGCTCGGCTGCGTGCCCTGATTCATATGCGCCGACGTCACTGACGCCGCGCGTGCGATATGATCCGCAGCGTCGCGCGGGTTAACGGCGCATCGAGGGCGTGCATGAACTCACGCCTGATTCACGTCCTTGTGCCTCGGCTCCGTGCGGCCGCCGCATCCAGGTAGTTGCGGCTCTGTCATCCAGGTACTGATTGGGGGGAGCATGACAGGCGAGACGACTGGCCACCTGCTGGAAGAGTTCCACGCGAGTCGGGGAGAGGAGTGGGTCGTACTGAAGTGGCGCGCGCACGAGTCGCTCACTCACTGGCGCATCCTGCGGTCCGAATCGGGCTTCGCCGAGTCGGTAGACGACGCGGCGAAGCCCGATTCGGACCAGACCCTCGTCTACGAGGGCAGCGCGCCGGAGTTCGAGGAGAGCGGCCTGATCGGTGGTGTGGATTACTACTACACGGTTTTCGGCTTGAACCCGGACGGCGAGTGGGTTGGCCAGGCCGAAGTCCGCATCAAGCCTAAGGCCAAGCACGAGTGGGTGCGCCACGAGGCCGTCGATGCGGATGAGTCGCAGTACGTGCAGGCGATGGGCCGGCTGCGCATCGGGGGGATTCTGGCGCCGTAAGGCGGGGCGTCGCTTCCTTCAGGCGCACCCTCACGATTGTCGCGCCACGTTGGCGCGCTGTGCTGCCGGCCGCGAGGCCCCTCCCTTTAGTCGCGCCGCGTTAGCGCGCTGTGCTACCGACCGCGAGGTAGCTCGCGTTAGTCGCGGTGCTCAATCAGCTCGACCCAGTTGCCGTCGGGATCGGCGACGAAAGCGATGCGCGGGCCGCTGCCCTCGAGCGGCGCGGGCGGCCGCCCGACCTCTTGGGCGCCGCCGGCGACGAGGCGCTGGTAGGTCTCGTCGAGGTCTTCGACCCACCAGGCAAAGTGCCCGAAGCGCTCGCCGCCGTCGTAGGGTGTGTCCTTGCCCCAGTTGTAGACGAGCTCGATGCTGAAGTTGCCCTCTGGCGGCGTCAAAAAGGCGAGCGTCGCTTTGCCCTGCGTGAGCTGGGTCGTGCGGTCGAGTCGCAGGCCGAGCATGGCGTAGAAACGGATGGCTGCGTCGAGATCTTTGGTGCGCGTTGCGACATGGACGAATTTCATGTCTCCTCCTTCGCGGGCGTATACTTCCGCTATGCCTGTTTTGCCGTTTCGAGACGTGTTGCCTGTGCTCCACGAGCAAGTCTACGTGGCTCCCAACGCGTATCTCATCGGTAACGTCACGCTCCACGAACATGCGAGTGTCTGGTTCGGGGCCGTGTTGCGCGGCGACGTGGAGCCGATCGTGCTCGGAGCCTATGCCAACATCCAGGACAACTCGGTCGTGCACACCGACCCCGGGTTCCCAGCCACGATTGGCGCGCGCACAGTTGCCGGGCATCGCGTGATCATCCACGGGGCCACGATCGGCGAGGGCTGTCTGATCGGCATGGGCAGCACCCTCCTGAACGGCTGTGTCATCGGTGATGAATGCATCGTCGGCGCGAACTCCCTGGTTACCCAGGGCAAAGTGTTTCCACCGCGCAGCCTCATCATGGGTTCGCCGGCGAAAGTGGTGCGCGAGGTGACCGACGCCGATCTCGAGATGGCCAAGGAGCTCGTCGAGCGCTACGCCAAGCGCGCCCTGGAGTACCTGGCCCTCGACGTACATGTCTCTGAGATCCCCCGGTCGGCGGCGGAATCCTGACCCGTGGACCTCTTCGAATATCAAGGCAAGCAACTCTTTGCTCTGGGCGGGATTCCCGTCACCCACTCGCAGCTCGCGAAGTCGCCCGAGGCGGCCGTCGAGGCCGCGGCGGCGATCGGCTACCCGCTGGCGGTCAAGGCGCAAGTACTCACTGGCGGACGCGGTCGGGCGGGCGGCGTCAAGCTGGTGCGCGACGACCGCGAGTTGCTCGGCGCGGCGCGGGCTATCATCGGCATGACGATCAAGGGACGCCGTGTCGATGCGGTCCTGCTCGAGAAGGCCGTCCCGATCGCGCACGAGTACTACCTTGCGCTCACGCTCGACCGCAGTGCCAAGCGCCCCTTGCTCATGTTCTCGACCAAGGGCGGCATGGACATCGAGCAGGTCGCGCGCCAGGACCCGGACGCCCTGCGCAAGCTGCACATCGATCCGCTCTTGGGGTTGCAGGAGTACCAGATTCGCGAGCTTGCCCTGTGGGCTGGCTTCGCGGCCGACGAGCAGCGCGCCTTCGCTGCCGTGCTGCGCGCCGCGTGGCGACTCTACCTAGACAAGGATGCGACGCTATTGGAGATCAATCCGCTCGTCCGTGTGGCTGGCGCGCCGCCGCCGGCCGCCGAGGGCGGCCGGCGGCGGCGCGCCAGCGACTGGCCCGAGGGCGTACCGGTCCTCTTCGTCGCCCTCGACGCCAAACTGACGATCGACAATAACGCCCTCTTCCGTCACCCGGAGTTCAAGCGCCTGCAAGGCGTCGACGACATCCGCGAGCGCCGCGCGCGCGAAGCTGGCTTCGCCTACGTCTCGCTCGATGGCGACATCGGCGTGCTCGGCAACGGTGCCGGGCTGGTCATGAGCCTGCTCGATCTGATCGCTGCCGAAGGCGGCAAGGCGGCCAACTTCCTCGACGTGGGCGGCGGCGCGCGCGAAGCGCAAATCGCCGCCGCGCTCGACATCATCCTCTCGGACGATCGCGTCGAGGTGCTGCTCGTGACGATCTTCGGTGGCATCACGCGTTGCGACGAGGTAGCTCGGGGGCTACTGATCGCCCTCGAACACTCGGGCACGCGTTTGCCGGTCGTGGCACGGCTGACGGGCACGAACGCCGAGGAGGGCCAGAAGATCCTCGCCCAGGCGCAGGTGCCCAACTTGCACGTGGCCGATTCAATCGTTGCCGCCGTGCGCCAGGCGGTCGACATCGCTGCCGCGCAGAGTCCGCGCACGGTGGGGAGGTAGCAGGGTGGCTATCCTGGTCGACGAGGCGAGCAAGGTCTTGGTGCAAGGCGCCACCGGGCGCGAGGGCGCCTTCCATACGGCGCGCATGGTGAGTGCGGGCACGAACGTGGTGGCTGGTGTCTCGCCCGGTAAAGGTGGTCAGCACGTCGGTGAAGTACCCGTGTTCGACACGGTGGCACAGGCGGTAGCTGCTACCGGCGCCGACGTCTCAGTGATCTTCGTGCCGGCGCCCTTTGCCAAAGACGCCATCTACGAGTCCGCTGCCGCTGGCGTACGGCTCATCGTCTGCATTACCGAGGGGATTCCGGTACGCGACATGACCGAAGCGGTAGCACAGCTGGAGCGCGTCGGGGTGCAACTGATCGGGCCCAACTGCCCTGGCGTGACGTCGCCGGGTAAGGCCAACGTCGGCATCATGCCCGACACGATCTTCACTCCCGGTCGCATCGGCCTCGTGAGCCGTAGCGGCACGCTCACCTACCAGATCGTGTACGAGCTCACCCAGGCCGGCCTGGGGCAGTCGACCTGCGTGGGCATGGGCGGCGATCCGGTGCACGGTCTGGGGTTCGTTGAGTGTTTGGCGCTCTTCGAGGCCGATCCCGAGACCGATGCCGTGGTGCTCATCGGCGAGATCGGCGGTGACGACGAGGAGCGCGCGGCCGAGTTCTACAAACGACAGATGAGCAAGCCGGTGATCGCCTACCTGGCCGGGTTCACCGCTCCGCCGGGCAAGCAGATGGGACACGCGGGAGCCATCATCGCCGGCAGTGCGGGTACGGCGACGGCCAAGGCCGAAGCGCTCGAGGCGGCCGGTATTCCTGTGGCTCGCCAGCCAGCCCAAACGCCCGACCTAGTCCGGGCTGCCCTGGCCGCTCGCTGAGCGAGCCTAGGACGCCAACTGGGGCGGCAGAGGCGGCGCTACGCGTGCGGCGGCGCTGCCAGCCGGATGTGGCCCCGTCTGTCCAAAGTGTCGAAACGGCTTCATCTTTGGGGACCTTGCCGTCTCCGAAACGGCCGTGCTAGCGTTGCCAGGAGGCGTGCCGCGCTGGGCCGCCGCCTGCGTTAGCTGGAGCGATCAGACCGCTCCAGCTCTATCGATTCACGGGGATGGGAGAGTCCTATGCCGGATACAGAGCACCAACCGACCGCCGAGGAGCTCACTGCCAAAGCCTACCAGCCGATGGAAGACGCGATGAAGCTCCACCCCTTCTACCGGGGCAAGATCGAGACTACGCTCAAGTGCTGCGTGCGCGACTTTCAGGATTTCGGCATTTGGTACACGCCTGGTGTGAGCAAGCCCTGCCTCGACATCAAAGACAACCCCGAGAAGGTCTACGAGCACACCAACAAGTGGAACACGGTGGCCGTGATCAGCGACGGCACGCGCGTGCTCGGCATGGGTGACATCGGCCCGAAGGCCGGCCTGCCGGTCATGGAGGGCAAGTCGCTGCTCTACAAGTACTTGGGCGGCGTCGATGGCTTTCCCCTGATGGTCGACACGAAGGACCCCGATAAGTTCATCGAGTTCGTCAAGCTCGTGCAGCCGGGCTTGGGCGGCGTCAACCTCGAAGATATCTCGCAGCCCAAGTGCTTCCGTATCCTCGACACGCTGCGCGCCGAATGCGAGATCCCGATCTGGCACGACGACCAGCAGGGCACCGCGTGTGTGACGCTGGCCGGTCTCATCAATGCCCTCAAGGTCGTGGGCCGCGATATCGGCGATGTGAAGATCGCCTTCATCGGTTCGGGGGCCGCCAACGTCGCCATCAGCCGGCTGATCTTCGCGTACGGCGCCGATCCGGCCAAGTGCATGGTCGTCGACAGCAAGGGCATCCTGCACAAGGGCCGCTCCGACATCGAGGCGGTCAAAGACGAGTGGGTCGATAAGTGGAAGTACTGCCAGATCACCAATGCTGAGCAGCGCACCGGTGGGATCGCCGAGGCGTTGCAAGGCGCCGATGTGCTGATCGCGCTCTCCAAGCAAGGGCCGGGAACCATCAAGAAGGAGTGGGTGCAGGCGATGGCGCCCGACTCCATCGTGTTCTTGTGCGCTAACCCGATCCCCGAGATGTGGCCGTGGGAGGCCAAGGAGGCCGGTGCCGCCGTGGTAGCCACGGGCCGCAGCGACTTCCCCAACCAGGTCAACAACTCCCTGGGCTTCCCGGGGATCTTCCGCGGCACCCTCGACGTGCGCGCCAAGACGATCACCGACGAGATGTGCATCGCCGCGGCGGAGGAGCTCGCTAAGGTGGCCGAAGACAAGGGCCTGAGCGCCGACTACATCATGCCCACGATGGAAGATTGGGAGGTGTTCCCGCGCGAGGCGGCCGCCGTGGCCATGAAGGCGATCGAACAGGGCATTGCCCTGCGCACTGACCTGACGTACGAGCAAGAAGTCAAGGAGGCCACCGAGATCATCAGCCGCGCTCGCGGGCTCGTGCAAGACGCGATGGCGCTCGGCTACATCGCTATGCCCGAGGGCAGCAAGCCGCCGGCGCCGTCGGCGAAAGCGATGAAGGCCATGGCGCGTGGGGCGGGCGACTACGCCGCTGACGCGGCGCAGAAAGCAGCCGATGCAGCCCAGAAAGCGGCCGAGCGCGTGCAGCCCGTGGCCGAGAAGGCTGCCGATGCGGCTCGGCGTGCCGCCGACCGCGCCGCCGAGGCGATCAGGAAGGCGACCAAGAAGGACTAGGCGCGGATGGGCTGGGGCTGGGGCGGCGGCCGAACGGCCGCCGCCCCAGCCCCAGCCCCCAAGAACGACGCGCCGGTAGGCACTCAAACCGCACGAGGTGAATATGGCCACGACCTCTAGTGCCGTACGTGAGCTCGACGTGAGCGAGATCACCGCGGCCGTCAAGCGACTCTGTATGGAGGCCAACTACAACCTACCCGCCGACGTCTATGCGGCGCTCAAGCGGGGGCGCGAAGCTGAGGTCTCGCCGGTGGGCCGAGCGGTCTTCGACCAACTAATCGAAAACGCCGACATCGCCCGGGCTGATCGCGTGCCGATCTGCCAAGATACGGGCTTCGCCGTGTTCTTCGTCAACCTGGGGCAAGATGTGCACCTGGTCGGCGGCGACTTCGAGGCGGCCATTAACGAGGGCGTGCGCCAGGGCTACGGCGAAGGATACCTGCGCAAGTCGATCGCTGCCGAACCGGCCCACGCCCGCCGCAACACGGGCGACAACACGCCGGCCATCGTCCACACGCAGATCGTGCCCGGTGACAAGGTCGAGATCGCTATGATGGCCAAGGGTGGCGGCGCCGAGAACACCTCGACCCTCAACATGCTCAAGCCGTCGCAGGGGTGGCCGGGGATCGTCGATGCGGTCCTCGACACGGTCTCGAAGGCGGGCCCCAACCCGTGTCCGCCGATCATCCTAGGCATCGGTATCGGCGGCACGGTCGACAAGGTGACCCAACTGGCCAAGAGAGCGTTGCTGCGCGAGGTAGGCTCGGTGCACCCCGACCCGCGCATCGCGGCCATGGAGGCCGAGCTGCTGGAGAAGGTCAATGCTCTGGGCATCGGCCCGCAAGGCTTGGGCGGCACGCAAACGTGCTTGGCCGTCTTCATCGAGGAGATGCCGGCGCACATCGCCAGCATGCCGATGGCTGTCAACGTCCAGTGCCACGCGCAGCGGCACCTGTCGGTCACCCTCTAGAGGGAGTGTGCGAACATGGCAGTGAAGAAGATCACCACGCCCCTCACCGATGAGGTCGTTGAGAGCTTGCGTGCCGGCGACGAGGTCGAGATCACGGGCGTCATCTACCAGGCGCGCGACGCGGCCCACAAGCGCATCGTGGCGCAGCTCGAAGCGGGCGAGACGCCGCCCTTCGACTTGCAAGGGGCGGTCATCTACTACATGGGCCCGTCGCCGACCAAGCCAGGGGCCGTGATCGGTTCCGCCGGTCCGACGACTTCCGGGCGCATGGACGCGTATGCGCCGTTGCTGATCGAGAAAGGTCTCAAGGGGATGATCGGCAAAGGCTTTCGTTCCGAGGCCGTGAAGCAGGCGATGATCGAGCACAAGGCGGTCTACTTCGCGGCGACCGGCGGTGCTGGCGCCTTGCTGGCTAAGCGCATCGTCGCCAACGAGACGATCGCCTGGCCAGAACTGGGCGCCGAGGCGGTTGCTCGCCTGGAGGTGGTCGATTTCCCCGTCATCGTCGTGAACGACTGCTACGGCGGCGACTACTACGCCGAAGGCCGGGCACGCTACGCCAAGAGCGTCTGAGAGCTTGCGGAGGCACTTCAGTCGTGATGCGCGGGTACAGCCGTTGAGTCTCCGGGCATAAGCCGAGACTGGCATGATCGAACACGATGTACTCGTCGTCGGGGGCGGGCTCGCCGGTATGCGCGCTGCCATCGCCGCTTTCGATGCCGGCGTCGATGTCGGTGTGCTTAGCAAGGTGCATCCCGTGCGCAGTCACACTTGCTGTGCGCAGGGAGGGATCAACGCCGCCCTCGGCGACGACGATTCTTGGGAAGCCCACATGTTCGACACGGTCAAGGGTTCCGACTACCTGGGCGATCAGGACGCGATCGAGGTGATGGCCAAGGAAGGGCCGCGCGACGTCATCGCTCTGGAGCACATGGGCTGTCCCTTCTCACGTCTGGAGAACGGCCGTCTATCCCAGCGCACCTTCGGCGGGGCCGGTTTCCCGCGCACCGTCCACGCGGCTGACATCTCCGGCTTCGTCATCTTGCACACGCTCTATGAGCAGTGCCTCAAGCGCGGGGTTCGCTTCTACGAGGAGTGGTTCGTCATGCGCCTCGTGCGCGACGAGGACGGTCGTGCGGCGGGGGTGGTCGCGTTCGACATCCGCAGTGGGCGCGTGCAGGAGCTGCGCGCGAAAGCGGTGGTGTTTGCCACTGGCCCGTCAAGCCGGGTGTACGAGGGGTCGTCCAATTCGGTCGACTGCACCGGCGACGGAGGTGCGATCGCCTATCGCGCCGGCTTGCCGCTGATGGACGTCGAGTTCGTGCAGTTTCACCCCACCGGCCTGCGAAACGGGGTGCTGATCACCGAGGGGGCGCGCGGTGAGGGCGGCATCCTGGTGAACGCGGAGGGCGAGCGGTTCATGGCCACGTATGCCCCCGACAAGCTGGAGCTAGCCTCGCGCGACGTCGTCTGCCGCGCCGAGGCGCAAGAGATTGCCGCCGGCCGCGGCTTTCCCGGCGGGTTCGTGCACCTCGACTTGCGCCCGATTGGGGCCGAGCGCATTAAGGAGAGCCTGTTCCAGGTACGCGAGGTCTCGCTCCAGATCGCCGGCGTCGACCCGTGCGAGGCACCCATCCCGGTGCGGCCCACGCCGCACTACTTCATGGGCGGCATCAAGGTCGACGTCAATGGGGCGGCGCCGGGTTGCCCGGGCTTCTTCGCCGCCGGCGAAGTGAGCTGCATCAGCGTGCACGGCGCCAATCGCTTAGGCGGCAACTCCTTGCTCGAGGGCGTCGTGTTCGGGCGGCGAGCTGGCGAGGCGGCGGCTGCTTACAGCCGCCGCCTCACCAGCTCGCCCACGTGCCCCGCCTCCGCCCTCAGCGACGCCGAAGCGGAGCTCAAAGCACTCGCCGATCGACCGCCCGGTGAGCGTCAGGCGGCCATCCGCAAGGAGCTGCAGGCGCTCATGCTCGCCAAGGCGGGCATCTACCGCTCGCGCGAGGGCCTGCAAGAGGCGCTGGCGGGCGTGCGCGCCCTGCAAGAGCGCTACGGCCGCGTGAGCCTGCACAACAAGGGGCGCCTCTTCAACACCGATCTCGTGCAGACGCTGGAGACCGGCCACCTGCTCGATCTGGCCGAGTGCATCTGCGCAGGCGCTCTGGCGCGCCAGGAGAGCCGCGGCAGCCACGCGCGCACCGACTTTCCCGAGCGCGACGACGCAGGTTGGCTCAAGCACACGCTGTACACCCGTACGCCGGAGGGTCCGCGGATCGACTACGTTCCCGTGACGATTACGCGTTTCTCGCCCGAGGAGCGTGCCTACTGATGGGGGCGCTTAGGCAAAGTCGTCGGTCTCGTGAGGCGGCCTCCTAGTGCGCGCCGTCCTCGAAATCGCGCGCTTCGATCCGCAGACGGACGCAGCGCCGCACTGGCAGCGGTACGAGCTCGACGTCGCCGAGGGCACGACCGTGCTCGAGGCGCTCATGGAGGTGCAAGATACTCAGGACGGCACGCTCGCCTTCCGGCGGGCGTGCCGGCACGGCATCTGCGGCTCCTGCGCGGTGCGCATCGACGGTACTGCGCGGCTCGCCTGTAGCGTGCAAGTGGCCGAAGTGCTCCAGCAGGCGGCTGCTCTCGCCGCCCGCCGCCGCGGGGTGTCTCCTGCGGAAGTTGAGGTAGGCAGCGTACCGGTGCGCATCGAGCCACTTGCTAACATGCCGGTCATCAAGGACCTGGTCACCGACACGGGGGCCTTCTGGCGCAAGATCCGCAGCGTGCGGCCATGGCTTGACCCGGCCGATCCTCAGCGCGATCCCGAACGGGAAGGCGAGCGACTGCAGCGACCCGATGAGTGGGCGCGGGTGGCGCAGACCGTCCTCTGCCTTGAGTGCGGCGTCTGCTACTCGCAGTGTTCGGCGCTGGCCGCCAGTCCGGAGTTCGTTGGTCCGACGGCGTTGACGAAAGCGCACCGTTACGTGGTCGATAGTCGTGACGTCGACACTCACCACCGTCTCTACGAGCTCTCGAGCGAGCACGGCATCTGGGAGTGCGCGCGCTGCTACGAGTGCACGGAGCACTGCCCCAAGCACATCGACGTGCGTGGCGCGATTGCCGAACTGGGCCAGCTGGCCTACGAGGAGGGCCTGCGCGCCGATCCGGGCGCGCGCCATGCGCGCGCCTTCGTCGACTCGCTGAGGACTACCGGACGGCTCGAAGAAGCGCGCTTGCCGCTGCGCACGAAAGGCCTTGCTTGGACGCTGGCGCACGCTGGCACGGCGCTGCAGCTCGCCCGGGCGGGTAAGCTGCCGGCGGTGCGTCCGCGGCCGATCGAGCGGCACGACGACCTGCGGCACGTGATCGAGCAAGCGGAGGCCGAGGAGTGAGGGACGCGCCAGAGCCTGCGGTGCAACGTCCCTCGGGGAACGACTCGCCCAGCGGCTTGAGTTACGCCTACTACACGGGCTGTGTCGCGAAGGAGAGTACCCGCGAGCTCGATGCGGCGACACGGGCGGTGTGCGATGCCCTCGGCATCGAACTGCACGAGATGCTGGCGGCGCCGTGTTGTGGCGCCGGCGACGTACACGAGATCGCACCGCGTCTGAACAGCGCCGTGAACGCGCTCACGCTGGCGCAGGCTGAGCGCGAGGGGCGCGACGTGCTCACGATCTGTAACGTGTGCAACCTGAACTTGCGCCAGGTCAACGATGAGCTGCGTGGCGATGCGGCCGCGCTGGAGCGCGCGAATCGCGCGCTGAGCGCGGCCGGCTACAGCTACCGCGGCGAAGTCGAAGTCACCCACCTGCTCTGGGTTTTGTACCGCGACTTCGGCGTGGGGCGCTTGCGAGCCGCGGTGCGCCGGCCGCTGCGGGGGCTGAAGGTGGCGCCCTTCTACGGCTGCCAAGTCTTGCGCCCGAGCACGCTCAACCCCGTTGACGATCCGGACAATCCGGGCTCACTGGAAGAGATCATTGGCGCCCTCGGCGCGCAGCCGGTGAGCTACGCGGAGCGCACCAGTTGCTGCGGCTTTCCGATCGTGGTCGCCCGGGAGGACACGGCGCTTGGCATGTCGGGCAAGATCCTGGCGGGCGCCAAGAGTGCTGGTGCCGATGCCATCGTCACGCCGTGTCCCTTGTGCCATCTGTCGCTGGATGGCTACCAAGACAAGGCCGAGCGCGTGGTCGGCGACGAGCTGCGGCTACCGATCCTTCATCTGCCGCAGCTCGTCGGCTTAGCGCTCGGCTTGCCGCCGCGCAGCCTGGGTTTGCATAAGCACGTCGTCCCAACTGGTACCCTACTGAGCAGGCTGGGCTTGACGCTAGGGTAGGCCTCGTCTCGACTAGCGGTTCTCCTCGAAGACGGAGGAGGCAGTGCTCGTGCTGTTCGTGTCATCTGCCGTAGTTGTGTCGGCCGAGGCTGTGTCTTCGTTCGTGACCGTCGCGTCGGACGCGCTGACCGCGCTGGCGCCCGAATCACCGCTGGTGTCCGTGGACGTCTGTGTTTGGGCGTCGCTCGAGTGAACGCTGAGTTGTGCGGTCTCCGGTGCTGAGTCGGAAGACACCTCTTGAACGGAGCCCGTTTGGTCGCTACCGCCTGTGCCCTCCGGCGCATCGCTTGCGCTCGTCACCTCGCTGTCAGCGTGACCCTGCGTGGTCGGTTGAGACGCAGTCGATGCGGGCGACGAGGCGTCCAGGGTAGCCCTGTTTGCCGAGTCCGCAAACGCTTCGGACGCTGAGCTCACGTGCTCTGCCGTGAGGCTGGCGCGCGCGGTGTTCGCACGGAGACCAGCACTAGCGACAGACCATGCGGCCTGCGGTGACCGATGGCTGGCTACGCTTAGGCCACCGGCCGCACCAATAGCCAAGGCGATGAGAGCCGCCTTAACGAGAGTTGCGGTGCCAACCTTGGTGAGAAGGCCTACCGCGACCGGACCTGTCGTAGGCCCGGGGGCCGGCAGAGCGGGGCTACTCGACGAACCCGCTGGGTTACCTGCAAGCGGTAGGGAAGGCGTGGGCAGGGCATGTAACAGCCAGGGCGGTACACCTGGGCTGTCGCCCAATCCCATCGGTGGGTCTACTGAGGTCAGGAAGAGTCCTAGGCCATGTGCTTGCGTCTGGGCGAGGCGCAGCGCTCGTCGGCACTCGGGGCACGTGCGCGCGTGCTCGACGAGCAGTCGCTTTTCTCGCGGTGAGGCCTCGCGGTCGACGAAGAGGGCGGCGGCCCGGCGGGCGATCGGGCAGCCAGAGGCTGCCCGATCGCCCGCCGGGCCGCGGACGAAGGCCTGCGCGAATGCTCTCCGAGCGCGAAAGAGGAGCGTGGCAGCAGCCCCGCCCGAGATGCCCAGCACTCCGGCGATCTCGTCGTGGCGCAAGCCGTGCAGGTCCTTGAGCACGAGCGCTGCGCGCTGACGCTCGTCGAGACGTTGGAGAGCAAGCTCAATCTGGGTTGCGAGGTCAGCCTGCTCGTATTGGTCGTGGCTGGCGGGAATCGTCTCGGGATCGACGTCGCCGACTTGGGGACGCCGCCGGCGGCGGCGCAGGTGGTCAAAGCAGGTAAAAGTAGTTACGCGGTACAGCCAAGGCCGCAGTCGAAATTCCTCACCTTGCTGGGGGATCTGGCGGAAAGCCTTGAGGAAGACCTCCTGCGTTACATCCTCAGCTTCTTGCGGGTCGTGCACCATGCGAAGCACGAGGTTGTACACGGGCGATCGGTACGTCTTGAACAGAACTTCAAACGCCTCGACTTTACCTTCTCGCAGCCCCTCAGCGAGCAGTTCCTCGTCGGGAAGATCGGCAAACGCAGCGCTGGCGGAGTCGGTTAAGGGTGCGTGCAAGGTGGCCATGACGTTTCTATCATCGTCAAATGCAGCGCGGATCTTACGCCTCATTGAGCCTCGCCCTCTTGGCGCCACATTAACGCGTCTCCAGTTTTGGCGACGCTGACTCTTACGCGCAGCGAAATATTCGCCTCGCTGTCGGCGATGGAGTCAGTGCACGAAAGTGCATGAGTGAAACCCGGGCGAGAGAAGGAGGACAGAGGGATGCGCAGAGGGGTGATTGCGATCATCAGCGCAGCTTTGGTGCTGGGGATGACGACTGTTGCTTCGGCAAGTGCGCGTAACTGGGTCAGCGGAACGGCAAAGGGGGTCGTTGAAGCCGTTAGTCCAGCCCCCTCGGATACGCCGACGGGCAGCCTTACGGCCACGGCCGCTGAGTCGGCTCTTCCGACGCCGGGCGCCTCTGAAGCGGCGGCAGAGCAAAACGCTACCGATGTCACCATGCCAGATGCAGTGGAGCAACCGTCGGTGAGCGACCTGCAGGAGGAAAAGATAGACGAAGTTCAGGCGGACGAGCAGGTTGGTGATCAAGGCGATCAGAACGACGAAAACGAGAGCGCCCAGCAAGCGGCCCAAGTTCAGGACGCCAATCAGGTCGACAACGGGGATCAGCAGACACCCGCCAATGACACCGCGCAGGTGACCAACGGCAACAGCGGCCAGGATGAGAATGGCTCGCTCACTCAGGTGAACTCTCCTGACCAAGACACGCAGGCTGGCCAGGACACGAGCGTTACGGTCATGAGCGGCTCGTATGGCGATGGGCAAGACCAGGCCGACTGCCAGGACAGTGGAGAAGCCGGTTTGCCAAGTGCTTCGGGCGGTCAGGGGAACGACTGAGAGGAGGACCGAGCGTGAGCGGCCTGGTTCACTGCGGGCTGCTCACGAACTCGCGGCGTGAAGCTTAGCTACCGGGAGGTAGCGACTCTAGCGGTTGGCTTGCGCGGGGACAATGGTCAGCCAAGCGAGCCGCACACGAGGAAGGGGTGGGCCTCTGAGAGGCCCGCCCCTTCCTCGTGTGCGGCTTCTCACTCCCACGGCGAGAGTCCCAAGAGAGGGAGTCCGCGTAAGCTCGGACAAGCTCCTCGTATACAATGAACGCATGGAGGATCTTCGATGACCGGCTGGATCTGGGCTGTCGGGCGCATGTTGGGCCTGTCGACCTCGGCTGGCCTACGGGCGGCGCTCACGCTGGCCGTCATCGGCGTGCTCGCTCGCGAGGGATGGGGCATCAACCTCTCGCACTCGTTCGCCTGGATGGAGAACGGCATCGCCATCGCCGCCTTCATCGTGGTGGCCATCGTCGAGAGCTCCTTCGACAAGATCCCGGCGCTCGACCGCTTGCAGAATCGCCTCGCCCTGCCGTGGCGCATCGCTGCGGGAGCTTTGGCCGGGGGCGCCGCGCTGTCGCACGGGTGGGTCGGTTTGGTCATCGGCGTGGTCGCCGGCGGCGGCTTGGCCTACCTCGGACAGGCCGTCAAACGGGCTGCGCGTCCGCGCACGACGATCAACGGCCTAGCGGTCGGGTTGCTGAGCCTCATCGAGGACGTCACCGCGTTCGCGGCCGCCGTACTCTCGGCGGTGCTGGCACCGTTAGGCTACGTGTTTTTCGCTTGGACGCTGTGGCTGTTCGACCGTTTGCGTCGTCGTGAACGGGCGAAGTACAAAGGTTTGCGCGTGCTGCGTTAGCTCGTGACGTCAACGACGGGCGAGACGGGGGTGACTGTGCGCGAGGGTGAGGGCTATGCGGAGCGACGGACGCGCATGGTCGAGCAGCAGATCGCTCGCCGCGGGATTAGCAACCCCGCCGTCCTCTCGGCGATGCGTGCGGTCCCGCGCCACCTCTTCGTCCCTCCCGAGTACGAGAGTCAAGCGTACGCGGACGAAGCCTTGCCGATCGGCTTTGGGCAGACGATCTCGCAGCCGTACATGGTCGCGCTCATGACTGATGCCCTCCGTCTTGACGTGCGTAAGCGGGTGCTTGAGGTTGGTGCTGGCTCCGGCTACCAAGCCGCCGTGCTGGCCGAGCTGGCCGGCGAAGTGTGGGCCATCGAGCGCATTCCAGCGCTGGCGGAGCGGGCTGAGGCTGTGCTCAGCCGTCTCGGGTACGATAACGTGACGGTGGTCGTGGGCGACGGTAGCGTTGGGCTGCCCGAGCACGCGCCCTTCGATGGGATTCTGGTGGCGGCGGCGGCGCCGGAGGCGCCGCCGCCGCTCCTCGACCAACTCGCCCCAGGTGGGCGTTTGGTCGTCCCCATTGGTGACATCGGTCGCGAGCAGGTCCTCACCGTGTTCACGAAGGACGCCGATGGCCAAGTGCGGCGGGAGGAGACGATCTACTGCCGTTTCGTGCCCTTGATTGGCGCGGCTGGCTTCGCCGGTCGAGAAGGTCTAGGCTACGGTCCGCAGAGGGAGGGGGACCTGTGAGCGCACACGGTGACCAGCTAGGAAGCGAGGATACGATCGCGCGGCGGGTGTTCGTGTACGGCATGGTTCAGGGGGTCTATTTTCGCTACAACACGCGTGCGGTCGCCCAGCAGCTCAACGTGCGGGGCTGGGTGCGCAATCGTGCCGACGGTAGCGTGGAGGCTTTCTTCCAGGGGCCACGCGAAGCGGTTGAAGCGGCTATCGCGTGGTGCCGAGAAGGCCCGCCGACGGCGCGCGTCGAGCGCGTCGAAGTGAACGAGACCGCGGTCGACGCGCACCTGACCGGCTTTAGCGTGCGGTAGCTGACCAGCGTGGGCGCCGGTGAGGGCTGTTGCGACTGAGCGAACTCCGCCTCTGCCGGGCAGGGCTGCCGACAGAGAAGGCGAACAGAACCAGTGAGGACAACGGAGGTACAAGTGATGGCACAGAGCAAGAGAAGCGGCTACATTCTCGGCGCTCTCGTGGGCGCTGTGGCAGGTGTGCTCTTGGCTCCCAAGACTGGCAAGGAGCTGCGGGCGCAGTTGCTCGAGAGTTGGCCCTTCGGTCTCTCGTCGCAACGGCAACGCTTGCAAGAGGCGATGAACGCCGGTCGGGAGCAAGCCGCGGAGCGCTCTGAGACGCTCAAGCAGAAGATCGAGGAGACGCGCCAGCGGCTTCGCGACCAACTTTCCTGAGCTAACGTGACCTGGCGTGCGGTGGCCGCCCTCGGCCTCGGCGGCTGCGCCTACATGGTGTTCGAGTCGCAGTGGCTGCGGCAAGTGCGGCGCGACGTGCCGATCGCTGATCTGCCCCCCGACCTCGACGGCTTCACCATCGTGCAACTGTCGGACATGCACGTCGGCTTCCGCCCGAGCCTCAACGTGCGCACCTTACGCAAGGCTGTCGATGCGGCCCTCGCGGCCGCGCCTGACCTGATTGCCATCACGGGTGATCTAGCAACGGGTAACGCGGACCTGCGCGCCCTGCGCGGCGAGCTCAGTCGTCTGCACGCGCCGGGCGGTGTCCTGGCGGTGTTAGGCAACCATGACCACGGCCTCACGCATGCCGTTCACACGCCCCCGGCTGAACTTGGCGACCTAGCCCACGTTGGCGTTCGCCTTCTGAGCAACGACTGTTGGACGCTCACGCGCGGCCAAGCGCGCCTGCAAGTGTGTGGCATCGACGACGTGCGCCATGGCTACGCCGATATCGAGAGGGTAGAGGCGCAGCTCGATCGCTCGCCGGGAGCTGTGCGCCTGTTGCTGAGCCACTACGGCGAAGGCGCCGCGCGCTTCGCGCGCGGCGCCTTCGCCCTCACCCTCTCCGGCGATACGCACGGTGGGCAGATCTGCTTGCCGTGGCCAGGCGGCCGCCTCATGCTGAGCGACCCCAAGGCGAAGTACCGGGAAGGCTTCCACAACCAAGACGGCGGGCTCGTCTACGTCACGCGTGGCGTGGGCACGAGCTTCCTGCCGTTCCGTCTCTTCTGCCGGCCGGAGATCGTGATCTTTCGCCTGCGACGGGCCGACGGGGCCACATCCGCGGGGAGCGAGGGCGCGGCTGGGCTGCAGGAGCCTACTCGCCCGCGAGCGGGTTAGGCCCGCGGTGAGCGATCTAAGCCCGCGGTGAGCGTGCCAGGTCCGCGAGCGATTTGGGCCCGCGGTGAGCGCGCTAGGCTCGGGCTGAGCGAGCGCGGAGGAGGTGTAGCAGGCGCGCCGGCAGCGGCGCGACCTCGCTGATGGCCGCCGTGGGGCAGATCTCGGTGCAGGCGTAACAGCGCACGCACGCTTCGTAATCGTAGACGGGCGTGGGCGCCAGCGTGATGGCGTGTGCGCCACAAATCTCGGCGCAATTGCCGCAGCGCGTACAGGCGGCTTCGTTCACGAGCCGGGGCTTGGCGGTCACCAGGTCGCGCACGAGGCGGTGGGCAAAGCCGGGCAGTGAGCTCGTCAGGCCATCGGCCGTGCTGTCGAAATCCTGCGTGGACGGCACGAAGCCGGTGTCCGGCGTGAACGGGTTGCCCGCCAACTCGTAGGGCTTGTCCAGGTCGATGAGGCCGCGCTCCGCGGCGGCTACGAGGGTGTAGATGTGGCGGTACTGGTGCGCTGTGCGATCGGCCAGGGCCGCGTCGAGGGCATGCGCGTTGCGGGCGGCGAAGAGGGAACCCATCGGCCGCGGCGTGCCGTTGCCCGGTCCCTTGCCCTCCATGGCGACGATGGCATCGATGATCGTGAAGCGTGGCGCGATGGCCTCGTGGAGGTCGATCAACATGTCGGCGAAATCGCGCCGCTGTTTAGCCTTCACGTGCATCTGCGCCTTGAGGAGGCCGGGAATGCAGCCGAACGTGAGTTTCACGCCGCCCGTGAGGCGCATAAGCCCGTGGGTCTTGAGCGGGCCTACCTGGACGATGCCGTCGGCCTCGGCGAAGCACTTACACACGGTGAAGCTGCGAAAGAGCTTGCCCGCCGGGGCGCTCAGCTCGATCGATTCGGCGTCGGCATGGACGGCCTCGACGCCCTCTTCCTCACACACGGCGAGAATGCCTGACTGTTTGTAGGCGCGCATCACGAGGGCGCGCGTGCCCGGCCCGCCAGGGCTGTCGGCGACGAACGGTTCCGCGCCGGTGGCACGTAAGGCGCGTAGCACGGCGCGCAAGGTCTGCGGATTTGTCGTGACGACCTTCTCGGGCGCTGCGCCACGCAGGAGGTTGACCTTCACGGCGATGCGCTCGCCCGGCTTGACGATTGCTGACCAGCCTCCGAAGGGGGCGACAGCGCGCTCCAGCGCGGCTTCTAGACTTGGCCCGTACGAGGCGTTGACGTGGGCGACCAGAGCGGGCTTGTGTGAGGCTGGCGTGACTTTTACTGACATGCTCGTCGCAGTGTAGCCCGGCGAGAGCTCACTTGGCTAGCCAACCGTGCGCAGCGTCCGCAGCGGGTCCCTTGGGGTCTTCCCGATGGCGAGCGCTCACCGGTGTCGCGCCGGTCGGCTCAGTGGGGCGCTGCGCCGACAACGACGTAGTGGTACGGCAGACGCCCGCCTGGCTCGCGCATCTCCTTGACCTCAAGGCCAACCGCCTCAAGGAGGCTGCGGGCATCGGGAAGGGTGAGCATGTGAGCGCGAGGCGGGCCGACGGGACGATCGTTCGCGGTCCAGTCGACGCAGACGAAGCGGCCGCCCGGTTTGAGAACGCGCCGAATCTCGGCCAAAGCTTTCGCTTGATCGGCGATCTCGTGCAAGACATTGACGCCGAGGACGACGTCGGCGGCGGCATCGGCCAGGGGAATCTCGTTCGTAACCGTGTGGACCAGTTCGATGTGCTCGGCGAGCTCGGGGTCTAGCTTTTCGCGCAGCTTGGCGAGCAGCTCTTGGCTGAGGTCGACGGCTACGACGCGCCCGTGCGGTAAAGCTCTGGCTACGGGAAGCGTGAAAGCGCCGGTGCCGGCCCCGTAGTCGACGACCGTTTCCGAACCAGTGAGGTGCAGCAGCTCGACGATGACGTCCGGCGGCAAGAGTCGGAGTCGCTCGGGTTCGTCGAGTCGGTGCGCGTGGCGTGGATCGAAGATGTGCCCTGGCACAGCCTGAGGTGCGCTTCTAGGCGCCGTCGGCTCCGGGTACGCCGTTCAGGCACTGGGCGTACTTGAGGAACGTCTCCAGGGCGCGCTCAATCGCCGCCTCGGAGGAAGCTTCCTCCTCTTCGATGAGGCACTCGCGCACCTTGTGCGTGATCAAGTACACTCCTACGCGGTCGAGCGCGGCGCGCGTGGCCGAAAGTTGGGTGAGCACTTCTTCGCAGCTGCGCCCCTCTTCGATCATGCGCTGCAGCCCACGCGCCTGGCCTTCGACCCGCCGCAGGCGGTTGAGAATCTTCTCAGTTTGTTCGACGCCACCGTAATCAGCCATACTGCAACTATACCCCCGGGGGGTTCAACGGGCAACTCGACCGCTGGCGATGATATCCTTCGCAGTCCGGTCGCTGCCGGCGCCACTCCGGAGTGGCCCGCGGACCGTCGGCACTGCTGCCCAGGGCAGTGGTGAACGCGCGCCGCGCCGGGAACGGCGATGTAACGGCGGTCGCGGACGTTCTCAGGTCGGACGGCGGGCTAACTGCGAGAGGAGTTAAGTGAGGAGAGAGGTTCGGTCGTGGTGAGCCTCATCGTGGCTGTCAGTATCGTGTCGCGTCTCACGGTGTGGCTCGAACACCTCTTCGCGATCTACGGCTACCCGATCGTGTTCGTGGCCATTTTGGGGGAGTGCGCTGGGCTTCCACTCCCGGGCGAGACGATCCTGTTGGCCGCGGGAGTGGAAGCCCAGCGCCACGCCCTCAGCCTACCGCTGATCTGGCTTACGGCCGCCTCGGCCGCAATCGTCGGCGATAACCTCGGGTACTGGGTCGGTCACTGGGGCGGCCGCCCGCTCCTGGTACGCTACGGGCGCATCTTGCGTGTGCGCGAGAAGCAGATCCGCATCCTCGATCGCTACTTCGAGGTGCACGGCGCGAAGACGGTGTTCTTCGGTCGCTGGGTCGTCTTTCTGCGCGTGTGGGCGGCGCTCTTCGCCGGCGCGGCACACATGCACTGGCGGCGCTTCTTCGTCTTCAACGCGCTCGGCGGCACGGCGTGGGCGATCTCCATGAGCACGCTGGCGTACGTGTTCGCCGCCAGTGTGGGCCGCGTCAGCACGGTACTCGGCATTGGTGGCTGGGTGCTTGCCTTTATCGTGGCCATCGGCGTCATTATCTTTGTCGCCCGTGAGCAGCGGCGCAGCCTTGCCAAGTTCGCCCTCGAGCACCCGGAGGCCCTCGCCGACGACGAACGGAGCGAGGCGCCTCGGCAGGACGATCACGAGGCCCCTCAGCAGGACGATCACGAGGCCCCTCAGCAGGACGATCGCGCGCAGACGCCCGACGTGCCTAGCGAGTAGGCTTCATCCGTCACCGGCACGGTTCGGCGACGGTCTGGCGGTAGCGCTCCTTGAGGGCGTCGAGCACGGTATCGGGTATGGGTGCGCCGCCCGGTCCGGCGCCTAGGTGCACGTTGGGCTTGACGCTGCCGTGGAAGTCGGAGCCGCCGGTCGGCACAAGGCCTGTGCGCTCGGCGATCGCTAGGCAGAGCGCCACCGTCTCGGGCGAGTACTCGCTGTAGTAACACTCGAAGCCTTGCACGCCGGCCGTGGCCACGTCGGTGGCGATGCGTTGCAGACCGTCAGCGTCGATCGGGATGAGACCGGGATGGGCGAGGACGCCGATACCCTGCGACCGCCGCAGGAGGCCGACGGCGGCGGTCAGCGTGAGGCGGCGGCGGTCGACGTAGGCGGGCGCGCCGCGGCGCAAGAAACGCTCGAAGGCTTCGCTGATCGAGGTGACGTAGCCGCGCCGCCGCATGGCTTCGCCGATGTGCGGGCGCCCGACGGCACCGCTCCCGGCGACCTTCTCGACTTCGTCCAGGCTCAACGGGTAGCCGATCCCAGCGAGGATCTCCAGGATGCGCTGGTTACGCACGTCGCGGTAGTGGCGCAGCTCTGCGAGCTGCCCACGCAGTTCCTGCGTGGGCAGCTCGCAGAAGAAGTACGCCAACAGGTGCAGGGTGCGCTCGCCGTACTCGAGGCTCAGTTCGACGCCGGGCACAACTTCGATTGCGAGGCGCTCGCCTGCGGCGAGCGCCTCGTCCAGTCCGTCGACCGTATCGTGGTCGGTGATGGCGACAGCCGACAAGCCGATCTGGTGCGCCAGTTCGACCACTTCTGTGGGGCTCAGCGTGCCGTCGGAGTATGTGGTGTGTGTGTGGAGATCGATCACGGCTGTTCAACTACCTTACCACGCCCCAATGGCACAAGGCGGACAGGGGCATGCGGTGCCTGGCCACGTCGCGCTCCGGCCCGCTCCGGCCCGCTCTGGCCCACTCCGTCAGGTTGCTCGCCGGCCCGTAGGGTCGCTCGCCGATTGCTTCGCCGGGGCGCGTTTCAGACGGGTGCGGCTCTGGTACCATCTGGTTATGCGCATCGGCATGATTGCTCCTCCATGGTTTCCGCTGCCGCCGCGAGGCTACGGCGGCATCGAGCTGGTCGTCTCGTTACTGACCGAGGGCTTGGTCAAGCGCGGTCACGACGTGACACTGTTCGCCTCGGGCGATTCGAGCACGCGCGCTCGTTTGTCCTACGTCTACTCGCGCGCCCCCAGCGAGCTCATCGCTACCGGCTTCCACATCGAGACGTTGCACGCGCTCGAAGCCTATTCTCGCGCGCGCGAGTTCGACGTGATCCACGACCACGACGGCCTTGCCGCGCGAGCTATGGGTGCCCTCGTGCACCGGCTGGTGGGCACGCCGGTCGTGGCGACGTTGCACGGGCCGGCCGATTCCGGCACGCAGCAGTCGCTGAGCGCCCTGCGCGACGCGCTGCGCTTCATCGCCATTTCCGAGTACCAGCGCTCGGGCTTCCCCGACCTGCACTTCGTCGGCACGATCCCCAACGCCATCGACGTGGAGCGCCACCCCTACTCCTGGGAGAAGGACGATTACTTCCTCTTCCTCGGGCGCATGAACGCCGATAAGGGCGCCGATACCGCCTGCGAAATCGCTAAACGGCTGGGTGTACGCCTGATCCTGGCCGGCAAGGTGAACGAGGAAGCCGAGAAGCAGTACTTCCACGAACGCGTCGAGCCCTACCTCAGCGACCGCATCTTCTTTCGCGGCGAGGTCGACTGGGACGTCAAAGTTGAGCTCTACCGTAGGGCCAGGTGCACCCTGTTCCCCATCCACTGGCCGGAGCCCTTCGGCTTAGTCATGATCGAATCGCTGGCGGCGGGTACGCCGGTGATCGCCTTCCGCCAGGGCTCCGTGCCCGAGGTGATCGAGCACGGCAAGACGGGTTTCGTGGTCGAGTCGATCGACGAAGCCGTCGAGGCAGCCGCGCACCTGGACGAGATCGATCCCATGGACTGTCGGCGCGCCGCGGAGCAGCGCTTCGGCGTGGAGAGGTTCATCACCGCTCACGAAGAGGCCTACCGGCGCATGCTCGAGGAGGAACCAGCTTGGTCGACGGCGAGTATTCCCGGCACGCGCCTCGGTGGATGAAGGCGGCTGCCGGGGCTTAGTGGCTTAGTTGAGCGCCGCCTGCTCGACTCGTCCGCGGCTACCGACTTCGCGCAGCAGCTCGTCGCGTGATTCCAGAAACGCCTTCACGACTTGCGGGTCGAACTGTTGACCGGCGTTGCGACGCAGCTCCTCCAACGCCTCGTCAACCGGAAGCGCCTTGCGGTACGGGCGATCCGACGTCATGGCGTGGAAGGCGTCACAGACGAAGACGATGCGTGACTCAAGCGGGATCTGCTCGCCCGCGATGCGGTCGGGGTAGCCACCTCCGTCCCAGCGCTCGTGGGCGGAGCGGATGACGCGCGCGACCGGCTTCAGGTAGTTGATGCGCGAGATGATGCGTTCGCCAATGATGGTGTGCTCGGCCATGACCGAGAACTCGGCCTGAGTGAGCTTGCCAGGCTTGTTGAGGATGCTTCCCGGGACACCGATCTTACCGACGTCATGCAAGATGGCGGCGTACTCGACCCGGCGCAGCTCCGCTTCACTCAAGCCCATGCGACGCCCGACTACTACCGCCATGGCGGCCAGCGTCTCGGCGTGCTCGGCAGTGTAGTGATCCTTTGCCTCCATCGCGGCAGCAAGCGCCTTCACCGTGTCGAGGTACGCGGTCTCGAGCTTGCGGTAGGTCTCGGCATTGTCCAGCGCGACGGCGATTTGGTTGCCAACCGTACCCAGGAGGACGAGGTCCTCGCGCTCGAAGGCACCCGCCTGAGAACTGCCGACACAGATGGCGCCGAGCACCTTGTCGCGTTGTATGAGCGGCACGGCCATCAAGCTGCGGGCGCCCTCGGCCGTCAGCCGGGCGGTGACGCTGAGGCGTTCGTCGACCGTTGCTGCCGCGACCGTGATTGGGTTGCGCTCCTCGATCGCCCACTCGCCCAGTTCCTGGGCGGCGCGCGAGGTGGCCCCGGGAGCGCCGGCGAAGGCGACCAGCTTGGCGACCGCGGTGTTCGCCGGGCCGTCGGCGGCGAACACGGCGGCAAAGTCGCTGTGGAACATGCCCGTGAGCATGGCAGCGAGCCGGTCGAGCTCGGTGGGTACGTCGGCTGACTGCGACAGCGTCTCGCCGAAGATGTTCAGGTTGGCAAGCTCGCTGGAGAGGCTCTCTACGCGCTGCGTCAGCGCGAGAAAGTCTGATTGCAGGCGGTCAGACATCTCGTTGAAGGCGGCGGCCACGCGACCGATCTCGTCGTCACGTTTCACGTCCAGGTGTTGGGCAATCTCACCCGAAGCGATCCTCTCGGCCGCCCGCGCCAAGTTGTTCAGACGACGCCTGAAGCTTATGGAAACCGCCAGGGCGATGACGGCCGCCGCCGCGAGGGCGGCGAGCAGGGCGAGGTACCCGGTGTTGCTCAAGGCGCTGCTGGCCGCCGTCGAGGCGCCGCGCGCCATGGCGACGCGCAACTCGGCCTGCACGCGGCCGTCGCTGCTGCGTAGCGGCAGGTCGACGGCGATGGTGTCGGCGTTCTCGAGCAGGGCATTTCCGGTTGGCGAGCTGGCCCCTCTCTCTGTCGAGCTAACGAGGTCGGTTGCTGGGGCCGGTAGACCGCGCACCGCGGCTGGGTTGAAGCTGGCCAAACGTTGGTCACCGCGGAACAGGGTCAGACTGTCGGCGGCGACCTGGCCCGCGAGCGTGCGCAAGGTTTCTGCCGTGAGGGGACTTGCTTGGAGCAGGACTCCACGCGGCAAGCTGGCTGTCGAGGACCGGATCGGTACTGCGGTGACCAAGTAGATGGTGTCGCCGATGGGCTCGAAGCCGTACTGCGGCGCACCCATCAGGGCGGCCTGCGCTTCGGGGAGCTGCCACAACCTCGCAGTGCGCAGTTCGCCGCCGGCGGCGATCACGCTGCCCGTTGGAGAGATGATTTGCGCGAGGCTCGCCTGTCGGCTGCGCAGGAGCCAGGCGATGACGTTGCTCTGCAGCCAGCGAGAGTCGCCGCGCCGGGTGGCGCTGACGGCCGGCCGCCAGGGGGCAAAGTCGTTCGCGCTGCCCAGTTGGTCAGCCGCTCGATCATGCAAGAGTGAGGTGAGCGCCGGCACGCGCGCGGTGATGCGTTCGTGCTCGAACTTCTGCAGCGCAGCCGTGGTTTGACGAGAACTAGCGACGAAGTAGATGCCGAGCGGTAGCAGGGCGCTCACTAAGAAAGCGACGAGGAGCCGCGCCGCCACGCTCCAGCGGAAGACCTTCCTCATTCGCTTGCCCTCTTGTCCAACCGGTTTGCTTCGTAGTGCACGTACCTTGTATCGGCAGAAGGCCCCTGATGCTTGCGTCTTATCCACGCATTCATGTGGTGTTCTAGGCGGATGTTCTAGATGCTTACGCACTGGATCTGCCGAAACGGACGAGCCGATCTCTCTCTTGCCGGGTAGGCCAGGCGGCGGTATCGTTGCCGGCATGGCGCTTCCCTACGACGACGTGCACCTGATCGCCGACCCGCTCTACCACTACATTCGCATCACGATGGGACGGAGTGCGAGCGAGGTGAGCGAGGCCGACGTCATCGACTCCCCGTGGGTGCAACGCCTGAAGCGCATCCATCAGCTGCAGAGCGCCTGGTGGGTCTTTCCGACGGCCGAGCACAGCCGCTTCTCGCACTGTCTGGGCACCATGCACATGGCGGGTGAGCTGGCGCGGCAGGTGTATCCGACGCTGCGCGAAGTTGCCCCCGAAACGCCGTCTTTGCCGCTGGTGGAGGAGACGCTGCGTCTAGCTGGCTTACTGCACGATGTCGGGCACGGGCCGTTCAGCCACTTCTTCGATGAGGAGTACCTCTGCCGGTTCGCCGCCGTGCCCGACGATCCGGCTGGTCCCAGGCTCAACCATGAGTACCTCTCGCAGTACTTGATCATCAACGAGCTGGGCGAGGCCATTCAGGCGCTCCGGCGTAGCCCCTCCGGCGACTTCGCCGCTGGCGAGGCGGTCAACCCCGTTCACGTGGCCTATCTACTGCGTGCCGAGGACTCCGCCAGCGAGGAAGTCGAGCCTTGGGTGCGCCTGTTGCACCGGGCGCTCGCTGGCGCGGTGACGGTCGACAACATGGATTACGTGCGTCGCGACGCCTACATGTGCGGCGTCTCAGTGGGGCCCACCGACACGGAGCGCTTGCTCTACTACACCTTCTGCACGGAGGATGGTCTCACGTTCCACAAGCGCGCTTTGGGGGCGCTCCGCGCCTTCTTGAACGCGCGCTTCTATATGTACGAGAACATCTACTTTCACCGCATCTCGCGCGGGATCGACCTGCACCTAAGCGAGATTTTCGCCGACACGCTGGCCTTCGTCTTGCCGCGCGACCCGCGGGCCGATTTGGGCGCTTACTTGCGTCTCACCGAGTGGTCGCTTTTCGAGGAGGTCGAGCGCTGGATGGACGAGCCGGCGGGATCGCTTAAGCGCCGCTTGGCGGAGGAGTGGCAGGCCATCATTCATCGTAACGTGAAGTATCACATGGTGTTCGAGCAGTCGATCGAACGACAGCATCCTCTGCCGGCGGCGCGCGACCTGACGCGGGAAGAGTTTCGCGAGGGGATGAGAGCAGCGCTGCCCCAGCGTTTGCGCGATCTCACCTTCGCCGTCGACATCGCCTCGCAAGACCCGCGTCCCTTGAATCCGCTCACGGGTCCCAAGCGCTTGCCCATTTACGACCCGGCGACCGGCGCCGTCGCCGACGAGCTGCTGAGCGGCATCCTCGAGTTCGTGCCCGCCAAAGCGCACCTCTACCGCGTGTTTGCCACCGACCACGAGCACGACCGCGAACTCGCGGCGGCGGCGCAAGCCGTGCTGGGAGCTGCTGGCGAGGCCAGCACGACGAACCTCTAGCGTGCTGGCGAGGCCAGCACGACGAACTTCCACAGCGCTGGCGAGGCCAGCACGACGAACTTCCACAGCGCTGGCGAGGCCAGCACGACGAACTTCCAGGCTGCTGGCCTCACGCGGGTCATGGGCGCCGGATGTGCGGTGGCGCAGTTGGCTACGTCAACTTGAGGCAACGCTCACCTGGCTCAGGTCTGATACGACGACGTCGGCGCCGCCCTCCTTGAGCGCTTGCGGATGGCCGGTGCGGTCGACGCCGATGACGAGGGCAAAGCCGCCCCGGTGGCCGGCCTCGACGCCGGCGATGGCGTCTTCGACTACGGCGGCGCGGTCTGGGCTCACGCCCAGTCGCCGCGCCGCCTCCAAGAACACTGCCGGGTCGGGCTTACCGGGGAGGCCCAGATCGGCGGCCACGTTGCCGTCGATCTGGGCCTCAAAGAGGTCGCGCACGCCGGCCGCCGTGAGCACGGTCGTCGTGTTCTTGCTCGCCGAGATAATGGCGGTGCGCACGCCCGCGGCCTTGAGCTGGTGGATGAGGGCGACCGTGGAGTCGTAGCGCTGCACGCCGTGCTCGGCCAGTTCGTGGTTGAAGTAGTCGTTCTTCTTGTTGCCCAGCGCGCAGACAGTCGTATCGCCAGGCGGGTCGTCGGGGGAACCGTCCGGCAACGTGATCCCGCGTGAGGCGAGGAACTTGCGCACGCCATCGTAGCGCGGCATGCCGTCGACGTACTCACGATAATCGGTCTCGGTGAATTCGCGGAAGGGTTCGCCGGTCGCTTGTGACCGCTGCTTGAGGAACTCATCGAAGAGGCGCTTCCAGGCAGCCATGTGGACGCTGGCCGTCTGCGTAACGACGCCGTCCATGTCGAAGATCACGGCGGCGATCCTGGCGGGATGAATGACGACGTGCTG
>Ga0078972_1006505_pt1 | contig 27571 bp, 17 predicted proteins | sample YelNatPaOPGAMG01_FD_67568 | JGI IMG/M metagenome (GOLD analysis project Ga0078972, IMG submission 67568) | Hot spring thermophilic microbial communities from Obsidian Pool, Yellowstone National Park, USA - OP-RAMG-01 (SPADES assembly) (version 2) | ecosystem: Environmental > Aquatic > Thermal...
TTGGAGACCGGTTTTTCCAAGTAGACGTCCTTGCCGGCCTCGCACGCCTCGATGAGCATGGGAACGTGCCAGTGATCCGGCGTCGCAATCACCACCACGTCTATGTCCTTGCGCTCGAGCACCCGGCGGTAATCTCCGTACGTGTCCACTTTGCCGCCCACGCGCGACGCGGCCTCTTCCAGGTTGGGCTTGTAGACATCACAGAGCGCCGCAATCCGGAAGGCAGGGTTGAAATTGAACTGCGGAATCAGGGCGGCGTTCGCGCGTACGCCGGTGCCGATGAAACCGACCACGAGCTGGTCGGAAGGAGATGGCGAGGCCGGCAGTCCAGCCGCCGCCAGGGCCAATGTCGCTTGGGTTATGAACGTGCGTCTGTTATCCATCGTCGTTTTCCTTACTGATAGAAGCCAGAATGCTGCCGGCTGAGCCGGCGCATCCGGATGTTTCGGAACTGTATGGTCGTTACCGGCGCGGGTGCTTCGACGCCGGGGGATATGGCGATCTTCCTGCCGACGTACATGCTATGGTCCTGGAGCACCAAAGTCCCGCTGTTGGCCTGGTTGCGGCTGCTGAGGAGGTCAAGCAAGGCCGTCCAGCTTGAGCCCTCCTTTAGTCGCCAAGGTCTTCTGATATGGATAACTGTCATATCGGCTCCACCACCATCAGGCAATCGTCCGGGAATCTCAATCGGATGCGAATATGAGTACATCACATACTCGGATTCGAGCGAACCAGGGCCTAACGCATAGACACAGCGCCCTGGCCGTTCCACAGAATGGTCCCACCGCCGTTCCGGATAGACATGCCACCCATCAGGGTGGGAATTGTGGAAACAGCGGCGGTCTCAATGTCGGCCACTGGCCGCTGTCGGCTCTTCACACACTCCAAAAAGTTCCTGATATGTTTAGCTTCATCGGACTCGAAGGTCGCGGCGCTGGGCGGAAACTCATCTCGAAGAGCCACCCTTTTCTCTTCAAAAGGGAATTTCGCACTTGCTGGGCGCGTCCAATCCTGGCCCACCGGAACTGGCCGCACGATATACCCATAGCGGTTGACGAACAACACGCCGTGGTCACCCCACAGGTAGGTGCCGAGAAGATCCGACCGAGAGCTGTAATCCGCGACGAAGTTCGGATACTGCCAGCAGACCTCGCACGAATCCGGAAATCGTTCGTCCCGTGGCCGGTTGAACCACCCATAAACTGCGGCCGCTGTGCGCGGGGGTTCGGTCACTCCGAGGTACCAGTGCGCGATATCGAGCAGGTGGACGCCCCAGTCGGCGAGAGGTCCGCCTCCGTACTCCCAGTAGCTGCGCCAGTTGCGCTGGCGGTCCAGGCTGTAAGGGCGGTGGGGAGCCGGCCCCTGGAACATCTCCCAGTCGAGGTCCAGGGGAGGAGTAGCAGCCTCGGTCGCCCTCCGGCGTGCACCGCCCCCCGCCTCGCTCTCGCTTGGCCGTGCGCTACCTCCGGGATTGATCAGGACCACATGGCGGACCCTGCCGAGAATTCCACTCCGGACCTCCTTGTAAGCCTCTAGGAATGGCAAGCTGCTGCGCTGCATTAAGCCGACCTGCACCACGCGCTTATGTCTCCGGACGGCTGCGACCGCTTTAACGCACATGTCGATGTCGTTGGAGACCGGTTTTTCCAAGTAGACGTCCTTGCCGGCCTCGCACGCCTCGATGAGCATGGGAACGTGCCAGTGATCCGGCGTCGCAATCACCACCACGTCTATGTCCTTGCGCTCGAGCAGCCGGCGGTAATCTCCGTACGTGTCCACTTTGCCGCCCGCTATGGCAACTGCCTGCTTCAGGTTGGGTCTGTACACGTCGCACAACGCCGCAATGCGGACGTTATCGTAAAGCTTGAAGCTCGGAATGAGGTGCCTGTTGGCGCGACCGCCGGTACCGATAAACCCGACTATCAACTGGTCGGAGGCGGCCGGGGCCGAAGAGCGTGGACCTGCGGCTGTGCCCAGGGCCCCGGCCAATAGCGTTCGTCGGTTCAGCATGTGTGGACATTCCTCCTTCTTTCTAAAAACAGGCCGGTGCGCCTGTCCCGCAGGCCGCGTATCTGGATGTCGTAGAACTGCATGCCGGCTTCAGGCGCAAGCCTGTTGATCGGTCCTTCCTCCACCTCGATTGCCAGTCCGCGAAACGGCTCTGGTCGTGAATGAGCAAGTGCTTCTTGGAAACGCAACGGGGCAACCATTCCGGCGCTTTCCCCGGCACATGATCCTGGACTAGCACGCTGTCTTTTAGGAGTGTCGGATTGCCGGATGCCTGCATCCTCCCACCGGCGCCCACTTCGGAGTGTGAAAAGACGATGCCGTAGCTCTGCCACTCGTTGGACGACCGGCAAACGTCAAACAGCAGTCCCCACGAAACGAAAAAAACCACCACAGACCGCGAACTGATCACCTGCGGACCGGCGGATGCGGCAGACAAGCCCAGCCCCGACGCATATGCCCTTTTCATGCGTCCCCCTAAGCGCGTCGAAAGATCAACACCGCTACGTCGCCCGGCATCAACCAATGATCCGGGCCCGACCAGCTCGGATCCTGCCAGTCCGCCCTTTCCAACTGGTAGCCGGGCGCCTCCACTCTGGCTCTCTGCGGAACGTTGCCTGGATTCCACAGTGTGACCGCCATGCGGTTCTCCGCGACGAAAGCGTGCGAGGAAACCCGGCTGTTGTCACAGAGGAAGCCGTCGTTATCAACGAAGCGGCCTTCCAGAAGGATGTCCGCATGGGTCTTGTAAAGCTCGATCAGCCGGATCACGTACGGATCTTGCCCGCGCCCAACGCCCTCAAAGCGCAGCCCCAGGGAGAAGGCGTGGCCGAATTGCGTCTTGCGATCAGACTGTTCCGGACCTTGGACGCGGTTGGTGACGATCGCCTCAGGAAAGGTATATCGGAACATCTCTCCGAAAGACTCGGGATCGGCGTAAAATCCCACGCCTTCGGAATGGATAAGATCGACCCATCCGGCATAGCAATCGACAACCAGCTCAATGGCGAACAAAGCGTCTGGATCTTGGGCCTTGATCACCTCGCGCAGTCGCTGAAAGTTTCTCACTTTCCACGGACCAACCGCCAGCGACGGCTTGCTGTGCTGGTGCTCGGTGGAAAAACAGAGATACGGGGGCGCGCCCCCTAACTGGTCGTAGAAGACGCCTTGAGCACCGAATCCAAGGACCAGCTTGGCTTGCGAGATGAGCTGTTCAACCCAACCAGGAGCTGCCGGACAGGCTACGCCGAACCACTTATTTCTGAACACCCCCATGAGGGCTCCGCTCCCGCTTCCGCCATAAGTCTCGCGATACTCGTAGCCCCAGATATCCCTGGCGGCGACCCGACGGCCATTGGTCCGATACCACTCCGAAGCCGGATCAATCAACTGTCCTTGGGTGTAAAGAAAGCTTCTGCCGCCAGCCTCTTTTATCTCTGCAAGCGCCTTTTTCAAGCCCGCTTCCCCGCCCATGGCCTCATCGGTGGAGTACTCGGGGTAGTAGTCATCGAAGCCTTGCTTGTTCCAGCCATCGACCTTCAACAGGTCCACGCCGGTCGCCTGGGCTCTTTTCAGCGCAGCCGGCAGCTCGGCATAACCGGCGCGAATCCGGCCGCTCTGGCCCTTCAGTGTTATGCTCGCCCAGCCGGGGATTCGGCGGACCCACTGCGGAGGATCGGGCTTCCGCATCCAGGTGTCCGCCCATGCGCGGTACGTCCGCGCCGCTTCGTGCCAATCCCCCCGGTAGAGCCGCACCACAACCGGCTCTGAGTTCCAGGTTTCCTCTGCCCTCACGAACGGGAACTTCACAATCGAGGCCGACATGACCTTCTCGTCGTCAGCCAAGGCCCGCGCCGGTTCCCACGCCGATATCCGCCGGTTCATTGCGCCGTCGGCGACGTTCAGGACGGTGGTCATGAGGGTTTTGTCGTGGCTGCCGAAATACAACCCTTCCTGGCCGTTGTTGAAGGTGAACCACTGCATGCACGACGGGTAGGGATAGGTGAGGCGGTAGTCTGGTGCGCCCGTGTCGCTGTAAAGCCATGTGGGGTTCGACCCGAAGCCCGTTGGCTCGGCCGGAGTTCCAGCCGCCGCCATTAATCTGTTGTAAGGCGCCTCTATCCGGCGTCCACCGCGCGTCGGCCAGTAGAGAACATCGGCTCCCGGCCCCATCCCCATGTCGCCAATCCCGTAGATCCAGGGCAGCCAGAGCTCGGAGATCTCCAAGTCTTTGTCCTTTTCCCGGTTGTCGATCCTGGCCGTCCAGATCAGCCGGTCGCCTTCCAGGCTGATCCGGACAGTCAAGCCGATTTGCAACTGACGCGTTTTGCCGGTCTGCGGTACGGCGCCTGTGAGAGTTTCATAAGAGAGCTCCAAAGCGTTGCCGTCGCGCCTGATGCGTGCTTTTTGGCCGTCCGTAGGGATCTCCAGTTCCAGGGCGCCATCCAGCGGAGTGCTCCAACGGTAATACATCCGCCAGGGGGCATGACGCCCACCCTTCGCCAGGTAACTGTGCCCGGTCTGCCGGTTGGTCAACTCCACCAGCCGCCCTTCACTATCCAGCGCCACCCGAACGCTCTCGTTGGACAGTTCGTACCGCTCTCCGGGGGCGGTTTCTTGCGGCCCTCCGACCGCTCTCTCCAGCCCCACGGACGCGCCCGCCGCCGCTAAGCCCGCTGCCGCCCTGGTCAAGAATGATCGCCGATTTTGCATCAGAGGCCGCTCCTGCATAAACACTGAATCGTCTCGTTGAACTATAGCTCCCATCCCTTGCGATACTCGTGGTGAATAAACCGGTCCGCTTCGGGGACGCCCTTTGCGCGCATGTTTTTGGCGTCCCATTCAATCCGCTTGCCCGTGCGGACCGCGACATTGCCCAGCAGCCCGATCTCAAAGATGCGCTGCGAGTAACCGTCAAAGGCGCACGTAGCCGGCGGGCCGCCTTTAATGGCTTCCAGCCACTCGTTAAGGTGCTCCTCGTTCTTCACGCGCGGCAAGGTCTTCGGCGGTGGCTGGAAATCTTTCATCAACGATCGCGGCAGAAGCCAGCCATGGTCGGATTCCAGGTACGACTGGCGCCCTCTAGCTACGAGCTTTCCCTTGCTTCCAACCAACATGTAGCCGGCGCCCCGGGGCAGCTGCTCCTCTGGGCCTAGCTCCTGGGGACGGGGAGGCATCTTGCCTCCGCTATACCATGTGAGTGTGACGGCGGGAAGCTTCCCTCGCTTGGGGAAATGGTACTTGATAACCGCCCACTGCCACGTAACCTCCGAAATGTCGCCATCGTCCCACTGCGGCTCGATCCATTCCGGCGCGTCGAGATCCAGGCTCCAGACCGCGCAATCGAACCTGTGGCCGCACCCGTCACCCAGGTTGCCCGTGCCGAAATCCCACCATCCCCGCCAGCCTCCGGGATGCAGTCCCGCGTGATACTCGCGGTACTTTGCCGGGCCGAGCCAGAGATCCCAGTTCAGATTCTCCGGCACGGGCAGAGGGGCTTTAATGGCGGGATAGTTTCGCGGGCGGCCGCCGCCTTCCCAAATGTGGACCTCCCGCACTTCCCCGATGACGCCGGCCTTGATCCACTCGACCATGCTCCGCAGTTCGTCAAAGGCATGGCCTTCCATATCGCACGCCGTCGCAACGTTCTTGTACTTCTTGGCAGCAGCCGCCAGGGCGCGGAGCTCGGAGATCGTCCGGGTCAGCGGCTTCTCTGTGGTAACGTGTTTGCCCATTTGCATGGCCCGCATGGAAATAACCGCGTGGGAGTGATCGGGCGTGGAGACGAACACTGCCTCGATGTCCCTCTGTTTGTCCAGCATCTCCCGGTAATCCTTCCAGAATCGCGCCTTAGCGGGAAACTCCGGAAAGGCCTTGCGGGGGTTCCGCTTGAGGGGATCCTGCGAGTCCACGTCACACAGAGCGACTACGTTGACGGGCAGCTTGGCCAAACGGCCCAAATTCCCCACTCCCATGCTACCCACGCCGATTGCAGCGACGTTGACTTTGTCATTGGCCGCATAGGTCCTTGCGGAGATGGAGGGTATAATCGTGAACACTGATTTCAAACAATCACGCCTTGAGGGCAGACCCATTGGCTTTCTCCTCCCGCTGATCCACCGCGCTACTACTCGCGCAAGCGCCGCATCCAGATGTTACGAAACCGTGTCGTTGTGTCTGGGGCCGGCCCCTCGATTCCCGGGGCTATGGCGATTTTGCGGCCGACATATCGGCTATGATCCTGAAGGACTAAGGGGCCTCTCTCAACACAATTGCGTCCTGCCACCGGAACATGATCTTGAACTAGCACACCGTTGTGCAGCACCGTGAGGCTCCCTGCCATCTCGACTGTGCCATCGGGGGAGCAGCGCGGGGCGTGAAAGATGATGTCGTAGCTCTGCCACTCGCCCGGTCGGCGGCACGCGTTCACGAGTGGCCCATAGGAACCAAACCCGGCGCAAGACTCACCACCGCCCGCCGTGCTCCCATAAGAATCCAGGATTTGAACTTCGTATCGGTTCAGAAGCATGACGCCACTGTTTCCGCGCGCCCAGCCCTTTTCCTCAGGTCCGGGTTGAACCATGAACTCCAAATGGATCTGAGCGTCGCGGAATTCCTCGGTAGTCCGGGTGTCTCCAGCCCCGGTTCGGCAGATCATCACACCCTTGGCAACCGTGCACTTGCACGGCTTCCCATCTATGGTGGTCCAGCCGGACGTGTCCCGCCCGTTGAATAACACTACGGCATCCGACGGCGGCTTGCCAGCACCGCCCGGATCCACCACCGGCGGCTGAGGCTGAGCTGTTCTTTGCTGGGCCAACGCACCTCCCAGCACAATCAGGTACATTCCCAACAGACGTTCTTTCTTCATATTCCTCCGTTGAAGCCGCAACTTGAGTCAAGGAAGAGGCAAAAACCGTCCACGCGGAACAGGGAGTTGAATTGACACTGTAGAACCAAGCTTGCGTTAGCGCGTTTCCCAGCGTCTAAAAGAGCAGCCGTGCCCTGGTCACAGACCACGGTGATCGAGCGTTGCCCTGCCTGCCTTACTGCCGAGCGCGTCCTGCTTGAGAATGAGCGTTTGCGTCTCACTTTTGATTGCCGCTAATCAGCGGCCTACTCCGTCAGTTTGCGCAACCAGATGTCTCGGAACTGGATGGTCGTATCCGGCGCGGGTCCTTCGATGCCGGGGGATATCGCGATCTTCCTGCCGACGTACATGCTATGGTCCTGGAGCACGAGGGGCCCTTTTTCGACACACTTGCGCCCGCGCACCGGCACATGGTCTTGGATCAGGACGCCGTTGTGCAGCAAGGTCAAACTGCCGGGCGTTTGAACGCCGCCGTTGGGGGAGCAGCGCGGAGCGTGGAAAATGATGTCGAAGCTCTGCCACTCGCCGGGACGGCGGCAGGCGTTCACCAGCGGCGCGGATTGACCATAGAGCGCACCGCAGGAGCCGTCTGGGTACGTCTCGTTCTCGTATGAATCTAGAATCTGAATCTCATAGCGGTTCTGAAGCAGCACGCCGCTGTTGGCGCGCGCCTGCCCCTTCATCTCGGGTTCATACGGCAGGTTGAACTCCAGGTGGATCTGCGCATCCTGGAACTCCTCAATAGTGCGAATGTCCCCAGCCCCGGTACGGCAGATCATCACGCCCTTGGCAACCGTGCATTTGCACGGCTTCCCATCTATGGTGGTCCAGCCGGACGTGTCCCGCCCGTTGAATAACACTACGGCATCCGACGGCGGCTTGCCGGGACCGCCCGGGTCCACAATTGTCACTGTACGTGTTTTAGTTTGCTGCGCGTATCCGATGCCGGCAATAACAAAGCAAATCAAAAGCGTTAGCTCACCCTTCATGGGTGTCCTTCCTGAATTCATGTCCCTGCAACCCGTGTCCCGCCTCCGGGATCATGGCGCAACCTCTGCCATGGACTATTACAGAATGCCTCCTGCCCTAGCACTCTTATCTATGCGCCATTGAAGGTAGCCAACGACCTCTCAGCTACAGTGTCGATCGTTCGGGCGGCACGGTTCCCTCCTTAATCCTCAAAACGTTAGGCGGCCGCTCCAGTAAACCCTTCGCGGAGCGCTACGCTCCGCACCAGCCTGGCCGAACGTGCCACTGGTCGGATTATTCGCGAAACTGCCCAGCCACTCCCGGTTCATCGCGTTTTGAACCTCTAGCTTGAACTCAAGGCTCACTCGCTCCTTCAGCTTGAACCTCTTGATGCCGGCCAGATCCATCACGTTCAGAGCATCACCTCTTAACCAGGACCACAGTGTAGGCACAGTTTGCAGATTGTAAGATAGTTGCAGGTTGGAAGCGGTTACAAAGCAGCTCGTGTTGAACCATTTCCGGTAGTTCCGCTGGCCTGACGGCAGGGCGACGTCCCTGAAGCTTGAGCATTTAGTCCAGTCCATGAGAGGGTTGCTGAAGCCGAGGGGCTCGCCGGACTGGAACCGGTACACGCCTTGAAGCTGCCATCCGCCCACAAGGGTGTCTGCCAGTCGAGGGATGTGCCCGAACAGCGCCCTCCCCCGTCCGACCGGCAACTCGTATATGGCGCTGAGGCCAAGGTAATGAGGACGGTCAACCGAGGCGATCATCTCCGTTGGAACCGGGTCGCCCCCGTTCAGGAACCCTGACGCCTCCATCGCCTTCGAATAGGTGTAAGAAAGCTGCATGGTGAAGCCTTTCGACATGCGCTTTTCGGCGGTCACCAGCAGTCCGTGGTACCAGGCATAGCCTTGTTGGGTGTCAATGGTGACACCGGTGAAGTGCGGGTACGCGCTCAGTAACTGCGTCCGGGCGACCGTCTTGTTCGTGCCTAGGCTTGTTCCTGCAAGAGGTGCAAGTCCATAAAACGGGTTAGAAACGTTCGTTGTTAGATAATTAATCGTGGCCTGATCGCGGAACGGATACGTGCTCAGGTACGAGTTGGGCAACGCGTTTAAGTTTTTGCTTGTGCTCAGGTGTGTCTGACGCGTCCCCGCATAGCCGACGTTCAGCACGAAGCGCCCTGGCAACTCGCGTTGCACATTAAGTGTCCACCGCTGAATGTACATGCCTTTGGGGTTGGGGTTTATCAGCGTGATGCTGGTGCCCAAGGCGGTGTCGACCCCAAGGCTGGCGCCTGTCGGCTCCAGCACGCCGTCTGGCCAAGGGTTAGACAACGGATAAGGGTAAGTCAACCCATTATCCATCGACGCGCTCGTGGTGGTCGTCCGGCTGAAGCCGGTTTGCCGGATGTTCTGGTAGTCTCTACCGCCGGGTCCGAAGAAGATCCCGTAGCCGGTGTGAATGACGGTCTTGTTATTCAAACTGTACGAAATACCGATTCGCGGCATGAAGTCGTTGTTCGAGGGCCACAGCGCATGCGGCTGGCCGTTTACCCCCGCGAACAAGAGGCCGCCGCGCACCCGGAGCTGGCTCACTTCTGGAATGGGGTTCAGGAGGTAGGCAGCTTGAGCTGCCGCCGCAATCGAAGGCTGGGCATCCGGGTCCCACCCAGCGGCCTGGGTTCGGTCAAAACGTTCCGATACCGGACCCCAACGCTCATAGCGCAGACCCAGGTTGATGGTCAACTTCGGCGTCATGCGCCAGTCTTCCTGAAAGTAGAAGGCGTTGGCGTAGGACTGAGTTGCCGCGCTCGGTACCCGGTTTATTGAGGAACTGGAGGGCAGCCCGTACTCCATTTGGGCCAAGCCCTGTCCGATTGGAGCGGCCGGCGAATTGTCCAGCGGTCCGCGCAAATAGCTTCCGTTAAAACTGAATGAGCCGGTCGCTCCGATGCCCGGAGAATAGGAGGCGTCCTGTCGTACCAGCATCTCCCAGCCGAACTTCATGTTGTGCGAAGCCAAGGTCTTGGTAAAATGCACCGAAGACGAGTAGTAGTTGGTGATTGTGATCGAGAGATTCGCGCCGGGAGGTATTCCCACGATCCCCGACGGGCTGATCGATGGCATTCGCTCGATGGCGGGATCGACCAAAGCGTCCATGTAGGCCGGGAACCCGTTGTTGGCGTACCGCCAGTTACGAGCCTTCGGTCCGAGAGTCTCGATCAAACGGTCGTACCGGTCAACCCCTACCCGCGCGTCCACGATAAAGCTCGAGCTTAATACGTACACAGCGTCCATCACGCCGCCCCGCGGGTGCATCTTCCACGAATCTCCGCTGACGCCGTTCTGAAGAATGTCGTAATCCTGGTTGTCCCGGTCGGCACGATGAAAGTTGCCGAACATCCGAAGCCGGTCGTTAAAGTTATGATCCAGCCGGGTGGTCATTCCCCAATACTGGTTGCTCTGACCGCTCTGGTTGCAGTACCAGTTGTTCGTGCCGTCCGCATTGCCCGTTTGGTTCGGCAGCGGCCAGTATTGGAGGAGGCCCATGCCGATAGGGTCTTGCCGCGACTTCGGGATCAGATTGCCAGGAAGGGGGCTGGAACTCACCCGGCCGCCCGAAGCGGGCACACGGGAGAAAGGATCATAGATCTGGTATTGAGAACCCAAAGCCAGCAGACCTGAAAAGTCTCCACTCCGCTGTGGTATCGTAGGAACGGTGAAGGATTGGGTCAGGACCTGCGTGCGGTGTATCCCTTCGTAACTGAAGAAGAAGAAGGTGCGGCTTCGTCCGTCGTAAGCTCCAGGGATGTACACGGGCCCGCCGATCGTGGCGTTCCGCCGGAAATAGGGGCCCGAGGGGGATTTAGGCCGCCCATTCACCACATTGAAGTATTGATTGGCGATGAGGCTCCCATTTCCACCGCCATTCCACGACGCGGTGCCGTGCAGAATGTTCGTGCCGGACTTCAGGCTGACGCTCACGTTCGCTCCCTGCGTGAATCCCTGGGAGGCGTCGTAGTTCGAGGTCAGCACTCGCATTTCACCGATCGCGTCCTGCGGGGGCGTAAAGTTGGTGTAGCCCCTTCCTGCCACTGCCCCGTCTATGGTAATGAGGTTGACGCTTCCCGAAGCACCCTGCACCGAATAGTAGGTGGGCGTCCCGTCGTAGGGGTTCTCGTCAAGCATGTTTGTGCCCGTCTTGACCACACCCGGGCTCAGGCCGATCATGTGCCATGCGACCCCCTGCTGGATTGGCAGTTCCACAAGCCGCCGCGAGTCGATCGTTTGGCCCATTGAGGCACTCCCTACGTCCAGCAGCGGCGGCTCGCCTGTAACCGTTACCGTTTCTGTGCTGCTGCCGAGCTCAAGTTGCGCGTCAACTCGCACAATCTGATTGATGCGGACTTCGATCGGGCTCCGCTCGAAGACTTTGAATCCCGTGCGCTCTACCCGCAGGCTGTAGGTGCCTGGTTGAACATAAGGGATGGTGTAGTTCCCCTCCACATTCGTGTCCGTCGTCAGGCGGACAGTTGTTTCCACGTTGGTTGCCGTAACGTGAGCGCCAGGAACAGCAGCCCCGCTCGGGTCCAGTACACGGCCGGACAGGGAGCCACGGTACTCTTGCGCGATCAGCCCTTCCACCAGGAAGAGCAAACAAATCGACGTCTGCCATATTCCCAACCGCATTATCGTCCTCCCGAAGGCAGTTGATTTGTCGACTGCCCTCCTTTTTCACCCGCCGCCGCTCTTCGGGCCTGATCTCTTTGCCTTCAAGCGGCCAACCTGCGCGTTCTCAGACCTCTGGCGAACGCGCCATCTTTTCGCCTTTCCGCCACCAGCGCCAGCGGCCCAAGGCCGCTGGTGCATGCTGTCTGCGAAGGGATCGCCTCCTCTCAGCGCCATCCATGGCCCGGCATACGCTTCACCATCTCCCGCTGGGTTCTGCATACTGATATGCCAGACTAGCCGATTATACCCGGGAACTCTTGGCCTGTCAATGGGGCTGCCGGCCAGTCACTTTTCTGTCGTGCACCCGTCGGCCAGCACCTCTCCCATGCGCCGAAATGGCTGCTGACCTAGGCATAGGCGCCCTCAGGACGTATTCCCGTGTCGACGCCCTGGAACGCAACACTTCGAGCAACGGAATCGTCCTGCCATCAATGCGGCCCGGCAAGCGGCCCGATGGCCGAGAGGCGTCCCGCGCAGGGCTCCGGTCGGCCTCCATAAAAAGGCTTGACAAACTAGAGGGACTGGATTAGTCTTGAACTGATATTGCACAGAGAGGAACGATCGCGGCTCCCGGGACCGAGCTGCGGAGCTGGGCTGCGCGTTCCCTCTCGGAAAGGAGACAAAAGCAACATGTTGAGGACAATTGCCAGGCTGGCGATGGCAGCCGTTGCCTTTGTAGGGATCTTGGCCGCTCAGACCGGAAGCGGCATCGTCCAGGGAGTGGTCAAAGATGTGAGTGGGGCGGTGCTCCCGGGGGCTAAGGTGATCCTCATCCATAACGCGACGGCACGTGAGTATGCTACGACCGCCAATGAGGTCGGTTTTTTTATGTTTCCACCTGTACAACCTGGCACGTACGGAATCACCGTGACGGCGGCTGGTATGGAAACTTGGAAGGCTTCGTTTTTGCTAGTTGTTGGACAGACAGTAGAAATTAGTCCTGTTCTGAAGGCCGGAACGGTAACGACACAGGTGACCGTGGTTGGGGAGGCGGCCCCTCTGATCTCTACCACAGAGCCAACGATCTCTAGGACCCTCGAGCGCACCCGGATCGAGCAGCTGCCGCTCAATGGGCGTAGCATTGCAAATATGGTTCTACTGAGCACTCCGGGGCTCGTCAATGGACAGGATGGTGCGATTAATCCGATCAACACTGGGCTACGTGATGCGGTGGAACTGTATCAAGATGGCGCGGTCATCAAGAACCGCGACGTGGGCATTTGGAGTGGGCGACTTCCCGGCCTGGACAGCATTGAGGAACTACGCGTAGAAACCAATCTCTCCTCGGCCCAGTACCCGCGGCCCGGTTCGGTGATTCTGTCCACTAAAAGCGGGACGAACCGGCTTCACGGTAGCGCCTTTGAGACGAACCGCAACAGCGGGATGGGCGTGGCCCGGCGGCGCCAGGATTATTACGATAAGCCGCCGCACTATGTCCGCAACGAATTCGGCGCGTCCTTCGGAGGACCCGTTTACATCCCGAAGCTCTATAATGGCAAAAACCGCACGTTTTTCTTCACGTCCTACGAAGCCCTCCGCCAGGTGAGCTCATCCACGTTCGGCACGACGATGCAAACGGAGGCGATGCGGCACGGCGACTACAGCGGTCTCGTGGACAGCCTTGGCCGGCTGACCACGATTTACGATCCACTCACCACGGGACCGGCGCCAATGTGGACGCGTGCGCCATTTCCGAACAACACAATTCCCGAATCCCGCATGAGCCCAAACGCCAAGTATATGTTCAGCATCATGCCTTCGCCGACCTTCCCCGATGTCAATCCTATGATTGCCAACAACTGGTTTGGGCTAATTCCCAGCTCCACCATGGATTACATGGTGACGAACCGGATCGACGAGCGGGTCACGGACCACGATCAGGTGTTTCTCAGAGCCTCCGTAGGGTACGACAAGGTTCTTTATGTAGGCGCTGGAGGCTCATCCAACATCCCTCCGCTGAGCGGCCCGATGAACTGGGTGCTGGGAACTTACGATAACATAGGGTTGGTTGGATCCTGGTCTCACACGATATCTCCAAGGTTTTTAAGTTCCACGCGGGCTTCATTCTACCACGAGTACAAGTTCGTGGGGTCGCCGTCGGACCCAAACATTCCGAACATGCCTACGTTTCTGGGGCTGCCCAATCTAGGGAACGATCCATGGACCTCCTACTCGACCAGCGGCATGGGCTTTGGTGCCTCCTTTTCGACGCAGCAAGTGCGCTTCAACACCACTCGGATCGTGGAAGTGAACCAGGATTTCACACGGCTGCTTGGCTGGCATCAGCTTCAGTTCGGCGCTGCGCTCCATCTCGAGTTTTTGAACGCACTCATTGACCACAATGGCACAAGCGTTACGTACAGCAGCCTGGCGACGGGACTGTTCGATCCCACTAGCGGGTCGTCCTACAGCGCCGTTCCGCGTACGGGATTTTCAGGAGCAAGCTTCTTTTTGGGTTACGTGAGCACATTCAAAAACACGCTGAAACGGCCCGCCTGGGACCTCCGCGACAGGTACTTTGCCAGCTACATTCAGGACAACTGGAAGATAAGCCCGAGGCTCACCCTCAATCTCGGTCTGCGCTATGCCTCTATGCCTGCGCAGAGCGTGGCGGGCAACTACGTCGTGGGTTTCGACTGGGAGAAACGCGCCATGGTGCTGGGACGGTCCTTGGAGGACATGTACGCAGCGCGCATGACTACTCCGACGGCCGTGTCTCAGCTTCAGGCGCTCGGGGTTAAGTTCGAATCGGCTCAGGAAGCTGGTCTGCCTTCGGGATTGATCTACGGCAACCCGTGGGTTTTTTCACCGCGTTTGGGGTTCGCCTACCGCCTCGGCGACACAACAAAACCGTTGATGCTTCGGGGCGGCTGGGGGCTTTATGATTCGCAAACGGCGCTTCGGACTTGGGATAACCTGAGCGGAAGCGCTGCGCCTTATGGCTATCCAGTCCAATATTCAGTGAACAATCAAGCTCTTGCGGGGAAAATACCGTATCAGGACGGGCTTCCAAACTATGAGCTGCGCTCCACACCGGTTTTCGTGGCTGGTGTGAACACGAGCAACGTTCTTGATAATCCCGCATTTGTGAACCTCACGCCGGGAAGTTTCGCTGTGCAGATCATGGACCCGTACCAGCCGCCGACCAGGGCCCATGAATGGAATTTCTCCGTCGGGCGTGAGGTTTTGCCGGGTGTGGTGGCGAAGGCCAGCTACGTGGGCACTCACGGCTGGCACATCCCGCAGAACGTAAACTTTAACGCCGCGCCCAACGATTACGTCTGGTACACGACAACCGGCATGCCGAAGCCCACCGGCTTATACGCTTCCACGGGCATGAACGCCTATGACAAGACCACGTACGGAAGCATGACGCAGTTCATGAAGCGCGCGTACTCGAACGCCAGCAGCGTGATCTTGGAGGCGGAACGGCGCTACTCCCAGGGCGTGGGTTTTCAATTTGCTTACGTCATGACGAATGCGTTTACGGAGTCCACTTTGGTCGGAAACGGGGGCGGTTCGGACGTGCCTCCAGTCACGAGTTTCCTGCCCGGCGCGGTTCCCACGGATTTTGATGCCAGAAACCGTTTTCTCAATTATGTGCGCGATGCGGCGCACCCGCACCACGAACTAAAGTGGAACTGGGTCCTGGACCTGCCCTTCGGCAAGGGCAAACTGCTAGCGCGGAATGCGGGCCGGCTGCTGAACGGCTTCGTGGGGGGCTGGCAGCTTGCGGGAACAGGCTCGTATAACAGCAGATATTGGTCTTTGCCCACGACCAATTGGGGCCCCACTAGTCAAATAAAGGTTTACGGCACCAAGTACCCTATTCAGGACTGTTCCAGCGGCCGTTGCTTGTTTGGATACCTGTTCTGGAATGGCTATATATCGCCTAGTCTCATTAACCGGACCGACGCAGCAGGGCACTGCACGGGGATTTGCGGAATCCCGAGCGATTACACTCCATCCAACGTGCCGCTGATTCCGTACGGCTCGACTGTTTTGCCGCCGAACGCTCCCTCGAACACCAACATATCCACGTATTGGGACACGAATAGCGTGTGGATCCGTCTGAACGACGGCAGCGTGGTGCGCACGTCCATGAACACGAACCTGCACTGGTGGCGCAACCAGTACGTCCCAGGCCCGTGGGCGTTCAATCTCTCCGCTTCGCTGTTCAAAAGCATCCCTTTAAGAGAGGCTGTTCAGCTGCGGTTTAATGCCGATTTTTTCCAGGTCTTGAATAATCCCGGCCTTCCAATGCCTGGGAGCAACGGCATCCTGAGCACCCAGAACTCATCCAACTCGCCCCGGACCCTTCAGCTCACTCTGAGGCTGTCGTGGTAAGCGGTTGAGGGATGTTTCGGATGTTGGAGGGCAGCCGTTTTTCGACGGCTGCCCTCGATTCCTAGTTTCATTTGGATCGTGAGGAGGTAGTGGACCTTGAATCGGCGGCGTTTCGTTGTTCTCATGCCAGTATGGGCGGGGATTGCCGTGGGCAGGGCCCGGGCGGGAAGCGAATCGCCCCCGAAGCATCCTAAGGTCCCCGGCACGCTGCGGTTGCGTGCCCGGCGGCGTGTGGAGCGGCCGCCTGGCAGCGGCCGGGTTTGGCTGTCGGAAGATGAGTTGCCGTGGGAGGCGGCGCAGACCGCCATCATCATTATCGACATGTGGGACACTCACACCTGCCATGCTGCCGCGCAGCGCGTGTCCGGAATGGCGCCCCGGATGAATGAGATTGTCACCGCGGCTCGAAACTTGGGTGTGATGGTCATACACGCTCCGAGCGACACAATGAAGTATTACGAGGGAAGGCCGGAGCGGTTGAGGATGCAGCGTGCGCCTATGGTGACCGCACCGTTCCCGATCCGGGAGGTCCGCCCGGACGAGGAGAAGTTGCGCAAGTTCCCAATCGAAGCCGGCTGTGACGACCCGGTCTTTACGGAATTCAAGGGACCTGCGCCACCTACCACAAGAGGTTTCTATCCTTGGCAGCGGCAGCATCCGGCGATTGATATTGCCGGCTTTGACGGCATTAGCGATAGCGGCCAGGAGATCTACAATTTCTGCCGGCAAGAGGGCATGACCAACTTCGCTCTTATGGGCGTACACGCCAATATCTGTATTCTCAACCGGCCTTTCGGCGTGCGCTCGTTGAAACGGCTCGGGTTCAACGTGGTCGTGGTGCGGGATCTGACCGACGCGATGTACGACCCGCGCCAGCGGCCTTTCGTCAGTCACGCGCGCGGCACGGAACTCGTTGTCGAACACATCGAAACCTATTGGTGCCCGTCGATCCTAGGTGAAGATCTTACGCACGTGATCCCAGGCACGGCTGGTCCCTTTCCTGGGCAGCGCCCTGCATCCAAGCCCGTTGGGCGATGAGACCTGGGATGTGAAGAGGCTGATATGGGAGGCGGGCAACGGGAGACCGAAGGACGGATGGAGAGGCGAACGTTTCTGGCTGGCAGCTTGACTGGCGCGTCGGCCCGGCTTGCTGCCATAGGAGCTACGGGCGCGAATGGCGTCGAGTTTTACGTTGCCCCCGGCGGTCGGGATGAGTACCCTGGTGATAAGAGTCGCCCCTTTGCCACACTCCAACGAGCACGAGACGAAGTGCGAAAGCTGGTTGCCGGCGGGCTCAAAACACACGTCACAGTCTGGATTCGTGGCGGGACCTACCGCCTGCGCGAAACGCTGGTCTTTGGAGTGGAAGATTCGGGCACGGACCGTTGCTCCATCACCTACCAGGCATTTCCCGGCGAACGGCCTGTCCTCACCTCCGGAGTGAGCATCGACGGCTGGAAAGAGTTGGACGTCATGCTGAGTGAACTTCCGGCAGTCGCGGCGGGCAAGGTATGGGTGGCGGATACTCCGGAATCGCTCCGCCGCTTCTATACCTTGTATGATCAATACGGGCAATTGCCACGTGCCAGGGGAAGGGCTTTCAATCCCGTGAACCCTCCGGTCGGCAGGGACCAGACAAACCGGGCGGAACGTTTGAAAGATCTGTACTTCCCCGCGGGGGTGCTACGCAACTGGAGCAATCTTGATGACGTCGAAGTAGTTATTCGGTGCACTCCTTCTTCACTCTCGACGATGAACATTCTCGCATTGGAATCAGTGGACGAAGAGGCTCATCTCGCCCGCACGAAATTGCCAGCGACTTATCCGTTCGGCGCGACCAAGGGGCGGCCCACAGCGTGGGTGGAAAACGTACTGGAGGTTCTCGATCATCCTGGATCCTGGGTGCTGAACACCCAAACCCGCAAACTTTACCTCTGGCCGCGATTTGGCAAACCCACTGGCATTGTGGCTCCGGTTCTCCGGGAACTGATCCGCGTCGAAGGCCGCATCGACCCGGATGGCCCAGTTGACGTTCCCGTCCGGAACCTTCACTTCCGCGGCTTGACCTTCATGCATGCTGACCGCGACGTGTGGAGCAGCAGCGACACCGGCATGCAACACGATTGGGAGATGATCGACAAGCCGAACGCCTTGCTCCGCCTCCGCGGTGCCGAGCAATGCTCGGTCGTAAACTGCAAGTTCCGGGACAGCGGCGGCGCAGCCATTCGGCTGGACTTGTACGCCCAAGAAAACAAGGTCGAAAGCAATGAGATCCGTTATATGGATCAGGGAGGCATCCTACTGCTCGGTTACGGCGCCGGAACAAAGGACGTCAACAAGCGTAACGAGATTCTCAATAATCACATCCACCATTGCGGCTTAATTTACTGGCACTCGCTTGGGGTGGTGCTGTGGCAAAGCGGCGAAAACCGCGTGGCGCATAATTACATTCATCACATGCCGCGTCACGCCATCTGCCTGAGCGGCCCCCGAGTCCCTTATTTCCAGCGCCGCTGCGATAGCAGGGAGATTTGCGGAAGCATGCGCTGGCACGAAATCGGCGGGTACAAGACGGCCTGGGACGAGATCATGCCCTTCCTGCACACCCGGAACAACCTCATCGAACTCAATGAAATCGAGCGTGTGCTGCAAATGTTGGGCGACGGGGCTTCGATAAACGTGAGCGGCTGCGGCGAAGGCAACGTGATTCGCCGCAACTATATCCACGATATCTTCGCCAGCGAGTGGGTGAGCGGCTGTCTGCGCACGGACGACTGGCAGCGCGGCACAACATGGGAAGAAAACGTGATCTATCGCTCCAATGCTGGCGCGTGGGAGCACAAGGGCGCTAACAAGGTCATCAATAACTATGCAATCGATATTCTTCCAAAAGGCTATTTCCGGATCTTCCGAAGCGGCCCCGGTGAAATCATCGACGGAAGCGTCATTGAGCGCAATATCTTTTACCACCCGAACGGATCTGCTGTATTCTACACTTTTGCGGTCGGCCCGCAGCAGTTGGCGAAGTCGAGGGTCGAGCACAACCTTTACTATTGCGGTGGCGTTCCCGAGACCGAGACGCCGGCCTTCCTTAAGACTCTTCGGGCGCAAGGGGTTTCTACAACGGACGCATATGCGGACCCGAAGTTTGTGGATTTGAAGGCAGGTAACTTTCGGCTGAAACCCGAATCACCGGCATTCAAGATGGGAATCAAACAGATCGACTTGAACGGCGTCGGACTCATGAAGAACTTTCCGAAATGGCTGCTCGAGTGATTCCGGCTGGATTAATGGCGATGCGTGCAAAAGGAGATTGAGATGGATAGGAGACAGTTCTTCCAGCGGTCCACGGGTGCGGTCTTGGGTGGTCTCGCATACACCGCTGGCGCCAGGCAGGCTTTGGCGGAGGCACAGGCGCCAAGGCGGAGCGGTGACGAACGGCCGAAAACCGGACTGCCGGTTCGGGCTGTAAGCATCGGCTTCAAGCCGGGACTCTCCCTGGAAAAGATCGGGGAGCTGGTTGACAAGGAAGGATCGCGGGGCGCGGACCTGATCGCTCTGCCCGAGACTTGCCGGGGCCAGACTGAGAAGACCATAGAAGCAGCCGATGGTCCCACGGTCACGGCCCTTGCACGGCTCGCCGAGAAACACCGGACCTACATTGTGTGCCCCATCGACCGGATGGAGGACGGCCGCAGGTACAACTCGGCGGTTGTTCTCGACCGCCGCGGCCGAATTGCCGCCATCTACGACAAGCTGTATCCGTTCTGGGTGGAGGAGTTCAGCAAGCGTCCCCCGGTTCAGCCGGGCAACGGCGTGACGGTCGTCCAGACCGATTTCGGAAAACTGGGCCTTGCCATCTGCTTTGACGTCAACTGGGGCGGGCTCTGGCAGCGGCTGTCCGATTTTGGCGCGGAACTGGTGATCTGGCCGAGCGCCTACTCGGCGGGGCGATCGCTTCAGGCGCGGGCGATCGATTTCAACTACTACATCATGAGCGCGACGTGGGTGCCCGACTGTTCGGTCTATGATATCGACGGCGAGCAGCTTCTATATGAAGCGCAAAATGCCGGCGATGTCAACATTACGCGATATACCTTTGACCTGGACCGCTGCCTATTTCACCAGGATCTCAATCTGCCTCGCAGGCTCGAACGGCTATTGAAGGAGCGGGGGAATGACGTAGAGCGGGAAAAGTGGCTTCCGAAGGAGGGCTGGTTCATACTCCGAGCGAAGCGCCCGGGCGTCAGCGCCCGCCAGCTTGCCCGGGAGTACGGACTGGAGGAACGCAGGCCCTACATCAACCGCAGCCGGTGCGAGGTTGACAAGGCACGGGGATGGCAATTCGGCTAAGCGTCTCCCGCCCAGGCAGATTCCCCATCGCCGGCGAGCAGAGAGCCGTGGAAAGAGGAGGTCGCGTGAGTGGGAACAGAAGACGAGGGTTCAAAACGTGGATTGCCTTGGCTGCCGCGGCTGGCATCATGGCGCTGTTGGTTTGTCTTGCGGCGCTCGCGCAGGCTGCTCGGGCACTCATCGTCTTAACGCCAGAGGAATACTTTGAGGGTCCAGGGTTTTTGTTCCTTGTGTACCACAACAACTACTCCGGTATGCAGGGCGGACTTCAAATGTTCCAAAACGGCGAGCGGCTGCTGGATTCGGGGCAACTCCTGATTACGGCCAAGGACTCATCAGCCGGCCTGTCGAACCGGATCTTGAAGCGTACCGTGGACCCGGAGCGGGCGGCGGCAACTGTCGCCGGCGAAGTGGGGGGCTTGAACCTGGGTTACCAGCTGCAATGCCGGACCGATGGCCAGCGCATGTTCGTCAAACTACGTTTTGACGCACCGCTGGACTGGCGCGTGATCCGGCAGGCTGGACTGCGGATGTACCTATACCCTCCAGCGTACTTTTCGAAGTCCTTTCAAGGCGATTCAAAAGCGGGCGTGTTTCCCCGGCAGTACGGCGGAGAGCCGCTGCTGATGGAGTCGGTGGGCGTCGTGCGGGTGGCCCAGGAAGATCCCGCTCGCACCATTACCTTCACGCGCCGCGGCGGCTGGTTTCAGCTCAGGGACGAGCGAGGCAGCCATCCCACCGCATGGTTCTCGGTGACTGCGTTGATCGAGCCGGGCGCAGCCGATCGTGAGATCGAGGTGGAGATCCAGCCTTCCATCGATGCCGGATGGCGGCGGCCACCGGTCATCGGTGTTTCGCAAGTGGGGTATCACCCGCAGCAACCTAAACGAGCGGTGTTGGAGCTGGATCCTCATGAGAAGCCGGCGGATGCGAAGGTAAGCCTTTTCAAGTTAAGCGCGGCCGGCGGCAAGAATCTGGTGAAAGCCGCCGTACCGAAGCTCTGGGGGCGGTTTTTGTACTACCAATACGCCGTTTTCGATTTCACGGAAGTCACAACCCCGGGCGTCTACACGCTGGAATACCGGGATCAGGTGGCGGGACCCTTCCGCATCGACCCCCAGGTCTACGATCAAGCTTGGCAGCCGACACTGGAGGTTTTCCTGCCGGTCCAGATGTGCCATGTTGCCGTGCGGGAAGGAAACCGCTTTTGGCACGGGGCCTGTCATTTGGACGATGCCTTGCAGGCCCCGGCGGGCAAGATTCACTTCGACGGCTACCAGCAGGGTGAGCGCGAAACGAAGTTCGCCGATTACGAGCACATTCCCGGGTTGAACTGGGGCGGATGGCACGATGCGGGGGACTTCGACCTGCCAGCAGGCAGCATCGCGAACACGACGTTAGCGCTGGCCCTGGCGCAGGAAGAGTTCAAACCGGGACTTGACCGGACCACTGTACGCCGCGCCAGCCGCGAGGTGCTGCTGCACAGGCCCGACGGTGAAGACGATCTGCTACAGCAGATCGAGTACGGCGTAGAAGGGCTGCTGGCTTCCTTCCGGGCGGCGGGACACATCTTTCCCGGGATCATCGAGAGTACGCGGGCCCAGTACGACGTGACGGGCGATCCGGTGAACATCACGGACAATCTCATCTACGACAGCAGGCTCAAACCGGACGAGGTTCGGGAAGGACGTTCGGGCAAGCCCGACGACCGTTGGGCATTCACGAACCGGAACACGGGGCTGCAATATCGGGTGGCGCAAACGCTGGCTGTGGCCAGCCGGGTGCTCCGGGGCAAGAAGGAGGCTCTCGCGGAGGAGTGCCTCAACGCCGCGCGCAAACTCTGGGAATACGAACAGACCCACCCGCCCCAGTACGCTCCGAACGCATATGCGGGCCGCGGGGGGAGCTTCCCGAGTGACGAAATTGCCGCTACGGCCGAGTTGTGGCTTACGACGGATGAGCCGCAATACCGGGAACGTCTCTATGCGCTGTTGAATCAGATCCGCTCTGTGCCGCCCGAGCAAGCGGGCCGGGGTCCGGGGTGGGTGCTCGTGCGGCTGCTGCCGAAGATTCCCGATCCGCAGCACCGGGATTACATTATGGATATGGCGAAGAGGTGGAAGGCCGCCGCCGATGCGATCGAGGACTCCAATCCATACGGTGTGCGCTTCCCCTCCTCAGTGTTGAAGCCGGATTCGGCGCCCGGCACGAGGAGCGGCGCCACCATGGGCATTGGCTGGGACTTGCAGAGCGACGCTATGCGCCACTATTTCTACTACAAGCATCTTCCTGAGATATTCAAAACAGAGACCCTGTTCAACGTAATGAACTTTGTGCTCGGCTGCCATCCGGCGTCCAATATGAGTTATGTTTCCGGAGTAGGCGTGAGGTCCCCATTGCAAGCGTACGGATTTAACCGGGATGATTATTCTTACATCCCAGGAGGAGTTATTTCGGGCGCCTCCTTCGTAAGACCAAGGTTCATGGAACTGAAAGAGTTTCCTTATCATTTTAACCAGACAGAATACGTCATTCACGGAGCCGCCTCTTACATCTTCGACGTGCTCGCCGTGCGGAGCGTGCTCGAGAGGGCGCGGCAGCCGGAAACAGGGGGATCTGCGGCAGCGGTGCGTGGTTCTCGCCTATGACGAACTGTTGCGTGGAGGCAATGACATCCGAATGAAACTCGAAGGGAAAGTGTGCTTGATCACCGGTGGGAGCAGCGGAATCGGCGCGGCGACGGCGCGGGAGTTTGCGGCTCGCGGGGCGGACATCGCCGTGTGCGGTCTGGCGGCCGATCAATTGCTGGCGCAGGGCGTGTGCAAGGAGATTGAGGCCTTGGGCCGCAAAGCGCTGACGATTACCGCCGACCTGGCCGACCCCAAGGAGGCCGCCCGTTGTGTGCAGGAAGCGGCTGCTTCTCTGGGTGGACTAGATGTGCTGGTTCACTGCGCGGGTGGGCCGGCGCAAGGCGGCATTCTCGAGGTTGATCCCGCCACGTGGTACAAGGCCTTTGATATCCACGTTCACGCCATCTTTCACCTCACAAGGGCCGCGGTTCCCCACATGAGGGGACGGGGCGGCGGCGTCATCCTGCTGGTGTCGTCAGCGGCTGGTTCGCGAGGTTGCGCGGGAGCCATCGCCTACGGCGTAGCGAAGGGCGCCATCCCGCAATTCACGCGCGCCTTGGCGCGGGAGTTGGCGGACCTCAATATTCGGGTGAACTGTGTCTCGCCGGGAATCATCCGGACTCGATTTCAAGATTATTTGACGCCGGAACAGGTTGAGAATAATGTGCGGAACCGCATCCCGCTGCATCGTGAGGGACAGCCTGCCGAAGTGGCGGCAGCCCTGGTTGCGCTAGCCGAGAACGAGTTCATCACGGGGGCGGAACTCCCGGTGGATGGCGGCATGGCGATGCGCATGGTTTGATCCTGGCATGGGCGAAGAGTGGCGTGGAAAGGAACAGTGCGAGTGGAGGCAACGATGAACCGCCGATCATTCTTGGAGAGCACTCTGGCTTTGCCGGCTGTACTGGGAGCGTCGTTCGGACAAGGGCAGACCCATCGCCTGCCCAAGACCGACTCTCACTACCGGCAGGTGCAATCTTACATTGAGGACGTGCCGGTAGCCGGGTATCGCTGGGCTTCCGAGCAGGCGTACGAGGCCTTCCGTGACATCAAGTATGGCGTACGAATCCATTGGGGTCTGTATTCCATCAAGGGAGAGCCGAACGAGTCGTGGCCGTTCTTGAGGATGTCTTTCGCCGAGCGGCAACGTTATCAGGAGCTCCATAAGACTTGGAACCCTCAGGGTTTTAACGCCGATGAATGGATGGACCTGTTCGCCGCTTCCGGAATGAAGATGTTCGCCTTCACCACGAAGCATCACGACGGTTTCTCGATGTTCCACACTCGTACGCGAGTGCGGCAGCGGGTGAACTGGACCGCCCCCGGCGGCCCGCGCATGGAAGCCTGCAATGTCGCTTACAGCATCGCCGAAACCCCTTTCCGGCGGGATGTCGTAAAGGAACTGTGCGACGCGGCGCGCAAACGAAACATCAAGATAGACCTCTACTTCTCGCACCCAGACTGGTACGACGCGGATTTCCGGCCCTATTGCTATCACCCGCTTCAAGTGCCTTCTTCAAACGTATTGACCACAGATTTTGAAACCGCCAAAAAGCGCCTCGGAGAGTTAATGATCACCGTTCCGGATCCAACGCCGCAGGAGGTGGACCGCATGGTGGCGCGGCACCGCGCCCAACTCACCGAACTGCTGACTCGGTATGGCAAGATCGACATGTTGTGTTTGGACATGTGGTTCGGTCCGAAGATCTGGCCGAGAATACGGGAGACCATCCTGCATTTGAGGAAGTTGCAGCCGGACGTGATGCTGCGCGCCCGGGGCATCGGCAACTATGGCGACTACTATACTCCCGAAGGTTTCGTGCCTGGACGTGCGGAGAACACGGACATGCCGTGGTTCGTGATCTACCCGCTGGGCACTTCGTTTTCGTACGATCCGGACGCCAAGAATTACAAGGGGGCGGCCTGGATCGTGCACAATCTTATTGACTCGGTTGCGAAGGGCGGCGCGTTCATGGTGGGCATTGGGCCGGATGGAAACGGGCGGTTTCACCCCACTGCCGTCGAGCAGCTCAAAGAAGCAGGTGAATGGCTTAAGGTGAATGGCGCAGCCATCTATGCCACCCGCGGTCGCGGCGCCGAGCACTGGTCTGAAAGCTCCGACATTCGCTTCACGCGGTCGAAGGACAGAAGGACCATCTATGCATTTGCATTGAAGTGGCCCCAAGAGCGACTGCTTCTGAGGACGGTCCGGCCGGTCGAAGGCTCGGTGATCCGGATGTTGGGGGCGAACACGCCGCTGGAATGGAGCCGCCAGGCGGAAGGCGTCGAGGTCCGGATCCCGCCGGGCATGCAGGAGGAATCCCGCCGGCCGTGCCGCCACGCCTGGTGCTTCGAGATTCGCACGGAGGCCGAGTGAAGCCAACCTTGAAACTCGAACCCAAGTCGAACGCGGCGCGGAGCGAGCCAGCACCAATACAATCTCTGTCCGAGCGGGCGTATTACTTCATCCGTGAGCAGATTCTTCGCGGCCGCTATCCATTGGGGTCGGTCTTGTCGAGGCGACAACTTGCAAAGGAGCTCCGCATGAGTTTTGTGCCCATTTCCGAGGCCTTACAGCACCTGGAGATTGACGGCTTGGTTGAGAGCAGGCCACGCGCGGGTACCCGGGTCCGGATCCCGACGCCGCAAGACGTCCTCGAACGGTATGCGCTTCGCGAGGCTTTGGAGACCCAGGCGGCCCGGTTGTGTGTAGAGAACACGGACAGCTCGGGGAGGGAAGAACTGCGGAGGATGGGACGGCAGTTGGATCAGCTGTATGCCTCTGCTGCCAACTCCGACGAAGAATATCTCTTCTTCGTCCACACTTACCATATGAAGTTTCATCTGCGCATTGCTGAGATCGGGAAGAATGCCTTATTGCGGGACGCCATCGAGCGGGAACAAGTCCTGGTTTTCAACTGGCTCTTCGATACGGCGGCACAGAGGCGTAGTTTGCCTCCAGGATTTCATTCCGCACTCGCGGAAGCGCTTACCGGCGATTCCGTTGAAGCGGCAGATCAAGCCATGCGAGAACACATTCGCTACGGGCGGCAACAGGTGCTGGAGGCTTTACAGCTTCTCTCCCGCGACAATGGCTGGCGTATGCCGCGGTCGTCGGCGGCCCGCCGCTCTGCGTCTGGCGCGTAGACCGGAGTCAAGAGGCACCGAGTGAACGTCAATCCCACGTCTCTGCCCGCCGCCCGGCCAGTACCGGTTTGCAATGCAGCCCCTCCGGCGTTGACGAGGCGCCGCTGGGTCATGATCGCACTGGTATTCCTGGCGACCGTTATCAATTATCTCGATCGTCAGACCCTGTCGGTCGCGGCGCCCATCATCACTGAGCAGTTCCGAATGACGAACGTGGACTACTCGCGTGTGGTGTTCGCCTTTATGCTGGCCTACACCATCATGAACGGCATATCCGGTCCGCTGGTCGACCGCCTGGGGACGAAGCTCGGTTACGCCCTCTGCGTGGCCTGGTGGAGCATTGCCGCCATGCTGCACTCGCTGGCAAGGGGTGCCTTCAGTCTTGGCATGTTGCGCTTCCTTCTGGGTATGGGAGAAGCGGGGAACTGGCCGGCCGGTGTCAAGGTGGTCGCTGAGTGGTTTCCACCCAAAGAGCGGGCGCTGGCATCGGGCATCTTCAACAGCGGGTCCTCAATTGGCGCTGTGGTGGCTCCGCCGCTTGTCGCCTGGATCATCCTGCATTCCGGGTGGCGGAGCGCATTCTTGATCGTGGGAGGCAGCGGACTGATCTGGCTGCTCCTATGGATCCTCATTTACTACACTCCGGCAAGCGCCAGGGCGGAGGCCACGGCGCCACCGGTCTCCGTGTGGAAACTATTGCGAACACGCTGGGTGATTACGTTCACTATATCTAAGATCTTCAGTGATCCGGCTTGGTATTTTTATATCTTTTGGTTCCCTCAGTATCTCAAGAGCGCGCGGGGCTTTGACTTAGCCGCTATTGGCAAATTCGCATGGATCCCGTTCTTGACAGCGGATACAGGCAACCTGATTGGAGGGGCGTGTGCATCCATGTTGCTAAGCTTGGGGATGCGGGTTGTGAAGGCTCGCAAGCTGTGTGTTTTGCTGTTTGCCGTGCTGATGACCGCGGCGATTCCGGCCGTTTTCGCATCTAGCGCCGTCGTTTCCATCGCACTGATTTCGACGGCAACCCTTGGGTATACGGGAGCCCTCGCCAATATGTTGGCCATGCCGGCCGACCGCTTCGCGAAGAATACAGTCGGGTCAGTGTGGGGGATCGCCAGCATGGGGGCCGGCTTCGGCGGGATGGTATTCAGCCTCGTCACGGGATGGATTGTCGATCATTATTCCTATGTGCCGGTTTTTGTGTTGTTCGGGATCCTGCCATTGATCGCCGCTGGAATCGTGTGGTCGTTGCCGGAGTCTGCCTCGCTTGGAGCGGACGGCCGCAGGGGTGACTTGGAGCGATCAGCAAGTTGACTGCCCGCTGGATGTGCTGAATGCGATATCCTTGTGCAGCCGGAGAGCGGCGCAGCCCCGCCGTGCAGACTTGGTTTCGGCGCTCCGCCCCGGAGTCAGGCCTTCGTGGTCTGGATCACCGCGGCCGGGTGCTTCCAGACCTCGGGCTGAACCTCCATGCCGAAGCCCGGCGCTTCGGGCGCGCTGATATAGCC
>Ga0078972_1006507_pt1 | contig 27562 bp, 26 predicted proteins | sample YelNatPaOPGAMG01_FD_67568 | JGI IMG/M metagenome (GOLD analysis project Ga0078972, IMG submission 67568) | Hot spring thermophilic microbial communities from Obsidian Pool, Yellowstone National Park, USA - OP-RAMG-01 (SPADES assembly) (version 2) | ecosystem: Environmental > Aquatic > Thermal...
GCGTTTCGAAGCGGTAGCCGTCGGACTGCAGCATGGCGCGCAGCGCCTCGTAGTTTTCGATGATGCCGTTGTGCACCACGGCGATGTGCGCCGAGTCGGCCGGGCTGTTCGGCCCGCCGGAAAAGTGCGGGTGCGCATTGGTCGTGGTCGGTGCGCCGTGCGTCGCCCAGCGGGTGTGGGCGATGCCGGTGAACGCCTGCAGGTCGTGGGTTTGCGCGTCGAGCTCGGCCACGCGGGCCACGCTGCGCGCGCGGCGCAGAGCGCCGTCGGCGTACACCGCGATACCGCAGGAGTCATAGCCGCGGTACTCCAGACGCCGCAGCCCTTCGATCAGCACGGGAACGATGTTGCGTTGCGCCACGGCGCCGACGATGCCACACATGATGCACACCCCTTCACGTTGAACTGCCGCGATGATAAAAAGGACGTGATGAAAAAGGACGGCAATCGTCAGCAGAAAATGAACGAAAATTTCGCCACATCGAACGGCTGAAATTATCTGTCGTATGCGCACATTTTTTTGAAACGAAACTGCATTTTCCCCGTCCCCGCTGGCCTGCCCGGCCGCCTGCTCCCCCTGGCTACGGGGTGATCAGCCGGGCCGTGGCCTTCCAGCGTCGGCGAATGCCCTGACTTTTTTCATCCCCCATGTCCACTTCCGCCGCCATGTCCCTCGACGAGGCCGACCGCCGCCTGCTCGACCTGCTGCAGCAGGATTGTTCGCTGAGCAACCAGGAACTGGCGCGGCGCGCGCACCTGACCGCGCCGACCTGTCTGCGCCGGGTGCGGCGGCTGGTGCAGTCCGGGGTGATCGAGCGGCGCATCGCCATCGTCGATGCGCAACGCCTGCAGGCCGGGCTGACGGCGATCGTCGAAATCACCCTGTCGGCGCAGACGGCCGAGCGCTGGGCCGCGTTCGAGGCGCTGGTGGCCGGGGTGCCGGAGGTGCAGCAGTGCTACCAGGTGTCGCCGGGGCCGGATTTCGTGCTGGTGCTGTTCGTCGCCGACATGCCGGCTTACCACGCGCTGGCGCATCGGCTGTTCACCGCCGCCAACCACGTGCGCAATGTGCGCACGTTTTTTTCGGTGCACCGCAGCAAGTTCGCGCCGCGCGTGCCGCTGCCTACGGTCACTTCGTCTTGACCGGGCGGCTCCAGCCGGAGAGCGTGACGGCGCGCGCGCGCGCCACGGTGAGTTGGCCTGCGGGCACGTTTTTGCTCACCGTCGAGCCCGCGCCGATGGTCGCTCCGGCGCCGACGGTGATCGGCGCCACCAGCACCGAGTTCGACCCGGTGTGTGCATCGTCCTCGACGATGGTGCGGTGCTTGTTCGCGCCGTCGTAATTGGCGACGATGGTGCCGGCGCCGAAGTTCACCCGCGCGCCGACCGTGGCGTCGCCGACGTAGGTCAGATGGTTGGCCTTGCTGCCCGCGCCGAACGTGGAGTTTTTCACCTCGACGAAGTTGCCGATGTGCACGCCATCGGCCAGCGCCGTGGTCGGGCGCAGCCGGGCGAACGGGCCGATGGCGGCGTCGGCACCGATGGCCGCGCCGTCGAGATGGCAAAACGGCTGGATGTGCGTGGCCGCGCCGACGCGCACGTTGCGCAGCACGCAGTACGCGCCGACGTGCACGCCGTCGGCCAGATGCACCTCGCCCTCGAACACGCAGCCGACGTCGATGAACACGTCGCGACCGCAGTGCAGGCTGCCGCGCACGTCGATGCGGCCGGGGTCGGCCAGCGTTACCCCGGCGTCGAGCAGGCGGTCGGCGGCACGCCGCTGCACCACGCGCTCCAGGTGCGCGAGCTGGCGGCGGTCGTTCACACCGAGCACGTCGTCGGCGTCGTCTACGGTCGAGGCGCGCACCGGCACGCCCTCGGCCACTGCCAGCGCGACGATGTCGGTCAGGTAGTACTCGCCCTGCGCGTTGTCGTTGCGCAACGCCGCCAGCCAGCGGCGCAGCGCTGCCAGCGGGGCGCAAACGATGCCGGTATTGCACTCGCGCAGCGCGCGCTGCGCCGGGGTGGCATCCTTGTGCTCGACGATGCCCTGCACCGCGCCGTCGGCGGCGCGCAGAATGCGGCCGTAGCCCGTCGGGTCGGGAAGTTCGACGGTCAGCAGCGCCAGCGCTCCGGCCTGCGCCTGCGCCACCAGCGGCAGCAGGCTGTGCGCCGGCGCCAGCGGCACGTCGCCGTACAGCACCAGACAGACGCCGTCGTCCGGCAGCAAGGGCAGCGCCTGCTGCACCGCATGCCCGGTGCCGAGCTGCGGCTGCTGCAGCGCGAACTGCAGCTGCGGCCACTGGGCGAACGCCGCCTGCACCTGCTGCGCGCCGAACCCGGTGACGACCACGGTGCGCGCCGGGTGCAGCTGGCCGACGGTGTCGAGCACATGGCCGAGCAGCGGTTTGCCCGCCAGCGGCTGCAGCACCTTGGGGTGATCGGAGCGCATGCGCGTGCCCTTGCCCGCGGCAAGGACGACGACGCTCAACGGCGATGAGGCAGAGGCGGCGGGCGGCAGGCTGGCGGGCGTCATGCGGCGGATTCTAGGGTCTGTCCACGCTCTCTGCGCGGGGACACAGAGAGCGTGAGCAGGCCCTCAGGAAGCGCCGGGGTCTGGCCGTGCGCTTTGCGCGCCAGCCCCCGCTGCGGCGGGGGCGCTGCCGGCATCAGGCCGCGGCAGGGCGGGTGACGGTCTTGGGCAGCTCGGTGACCAGCCGCTGCATCAGGAACCGCGGCAGGCCGATCCACATGTCGAACAACGCCACACCCATTTCCAGCATGGCGATGGGGCAGGACAGGGCGCCGCCGATGAGCACGAACCAGGCGAAATCCGGGTTCTGCTTGGTCAGAAACCAGCCGGCGAAGTCCAGCAGCATCGCGGCAAACGGGGTGATGACCGAAATCGCCTTGATCTGGTTGTGCACGCGGGTCTGCAGAAACAGCCAGCCGGCGATCCAGAAAATCACGCCGAGCATGGTCAGGTGCACCATGCCGGTCATCAGCATGGTGTTGTACGACATGCCGGTGTCGATTTTCGCCACCGCCTTGACGTCCTCGTAAGTCGCCAGCGGCGGGTTGTGCAGCTGCTTGCTCATGGCGTCGCTGTGGCACATCAGGCAGTGCTGCGCCAGCAGGGGTTTGATCTGGGTGTCGTAACCCGCCTTGGTCTGCCCGCCGACCACCCAGTCGTCGATGGTTTTTTGCAGTTGCGGCCACTGCGCCTTGGGAATCCCGGCGTTGGTGAACATGGTCGGCAGCACGGTCTGCAGCTTGCTGCTGTCGCGGTTGCCGTAGTAGGAAATCTGGATGTCTTTGAGCGTGACGCCGGATTTGCCATCCAGCCCGGTGTGGGTGACGTACAGATACGCCTCGGCGCACAGCAGCCCGACGCAAACGAGAAAAATGAAGCCGGTGTGGAGCAGTTTTTCCGGCACGCTGAGTTGGTGAAGGGAACGCATGGAACGGATGTCTCGCAAAAAGGCGGTTGTGAACGGACTCTGGTTTTTCTTAACTTTTGTCAAAAACCAGGGTTATCCTAGTGCGTAAAAACCCTTAAGTGCAATGCCTGAGTTGACGCCAAGGATTCACGCAACGTTTTGTTTCCATTGACTTTTACTCTGCGGGGTATCGCCCGGCGGCCAGGTTCGCCGCCCAACGCCGCGGCGGTGGCCGCCGCCATACGCCATCGGCCCCGTGCACGCCTGCGGGGCGGATATGCTGTGCGGCATGACCGTTCGTCACCGCGCCGCCTCCGTCTGGCGCCTCACCCGCAGAGAGCTGCGCAAGTCGTGGCTGAAATACGGCGTGCTCTGGCTGGGCGCGTTGCTGGTCGGGCTGGCCGCAGTGCAGTTCGCCAACTGGACCAACGACGCGCTGGCGCTGTTTTTGCGCTGGATCGACGGGCGCGCCTGGCTGGCGCTGCTGCTCACCCCGGCACTGACCGCCGTCGCCGCGTGGCTGACGCGACGCTGGTTTGCCGGCAGTGAGGGCAGCGGCATTCCGCAGGTGATCGCCGCGCTGCACGGCCCTGACGATCCGCGGCGGGTGTCGCGCCTGTTCGGCTGGCGCATCATCGTCGGCAAGGTGGGCGTGGGTCTGCTGGGCATGCTCGGCGGGCTGACCCTGGGGCGTGAAGGGCCGACGGTGCACCTGGGGGCGTCGATCATGTACGAAATGCGCCGCTTCTACCCGCGGGTGTCGCCGCGGCTGCAGCGCATGCTGCTGCTGGCCGGATCGGCTGCCGGGCTGTCGGGGGCGTTCAACACCCCGCTGGCCGGAATTTTGTTCGCCATCGAGGAGCTCAGCCGCAGCTTCGAGGTGCGGACCAACGGCGTGCTCATCACCAGCATCGTGTTTTCCGGGCTGGTGTCGCTGGCGCTGGCGGGCAATTACCTGTATTTCGGCCAGATTTCCGCACCCGACCTGTTTCCGCTGGCGTTCGCCCTGCCGGTGGTCATCGCCGCCGTGCTCTGCGGTCTGGCCGGCGCGGCGTTCAACCTTGCGCTGCTGCACCAGTCGCGCTGGATCGCGCCGTCGCTGCAGCGCTGGCGCGAGCGCGCGCCCCTGCTGTGGGGCGCGGCGCTGGGCCTGCTGGTGGCGCTGGTGGGCATCGGCAGCGGTGGACAGACCTGGGGCAGCGGTTACGAGCAGGCACGGCATCTGCTGATGAACCACGGCGCGCAGGTGAGCTGGGACTACCCGGTGCTGAAGTGGCTGAGCATGGTGCTGTCGTACATCACCGGGCTGCCCGGCGGGCTGTTTTCGCCGTCGCTGTCCATCGGTGCCGGCTTCGGCCAGTGGGTGAGCCAGTGGTTCGGGCAATACCCGCAGTCGGCGCTGGTGGCGATCTGCATGGTGGGGTATCTGGCGGCGGTGACACAGTCGCCGCTGACGGCGTTCGTCATCGTCATGGAAATGATCAACGGCGGCGGGCTGGTCATTCCGCTGATGGCCACCGCGCTCATCAGCAGCCGGGTGGCCCACGCCTTCACCCCGCCGCTGTACGAGGCGCTGGCGATGCAAAAATACTATGCGCCGCAGGCTGCGGGCGCAGACCCGCCGCGGCACTGAGCGCCACGGGGCGGCGCGCCCGGCCGGCTTGCCCGCCAGGGTGCCGCATCGCGGCGACCGACGACGACAACGAGGAGACACACCATGGCATCACTCTCGGCCCACGCGGCGGCGACGCCGCCAGAAGGCGCGTACCGCCGCATCGGCTGGCGCATCATTCCCTTTCTCATCGTCTGCTACTTCATCGCCTACCTCGACCGCGTCAACATCGGTTTTGCGCAGTTGCAGATGAAGGGCGATCTGGGGTTTTCCGATGCGGTGTATGGCCTGGGCGCAGGGATCTTTTTTCTCGGCTACTTCCTGTTCGAGGTGCCGAGCAACCTGATTCTGCACCGCGTCGGCGCGCGGGTGTGGATCGCCCGCATCATGATCACCTGGGGGCTGATTTCGGCGCTCACCCTGTTCGTCACCACGCCGATGCAGTTCTACGTCATGCGTTTCCTGCTCGGCGTGGCCGAGGCCGGGTTTTTCCCCGGCATCATCCTCTACCTGACGTACTGGTATCCGGCGGCGCGGCGCAGCCAGATGACCGCCTGGTTCATGAGCGCGGTGCCGCTGTCCGGGCTGGTGGGGGCGCCGGTGTCGGGATGGATCCTGCACCATTTCCACGGCCAGCACGGCTGGGCGGGGTGGCAGTGGCTGTTCTTGCTCGAAGGGCTGCCGGCGGTGCTGCTCGGCCTGATCACCCTGGTGGTTCTGGACAATGGCATTGCCCACGCCAAGTGGCTGAGCGCCGATGAAAAGGCCGCGCTGCAGCGCGCGCTCGACAGCGAGGCGCAAACCAAACCGGCACACTCGGCGCTGCAGGGCATGGCGCAGCCGCGGGTGTGGCTGATGGGGCTGATCTATTTTTCCGTGGTCATCGGGCTGTACGGGCTGAGCTTCTGGCTGCCGCTGCTCATCAAGTCCACCGGGGTGACCGATCCGCTGACCATCGGCTGGCTGGTGGCGCTGCCCTACGGCGTCTCGGTGGTGGCGATGATTCTGCTCGGCCGCAGCTCGGACAGGCATCACGAGCGCCGCTGGCACGTGGCCGTTCCGGCGCTGCTGGGTGCGGCCGGGCTGGTGCTGTCGACCTCCTGGACGACCGATACCGTGCTCGCCGTGGCCGCGCTGACGCTGGCTACCGCCGGCATCATGGCGGTGCTGCCGCTGTTCTGGGCGCTGCCCAACGCCTTCCTTGCCGGCAGCGCTGCGGCGGCAGGCATTGCGCTGATCAACGCGCTGGGCAATCTGGCCGGGTTTTTCGGCCCGTCGATCATCGGCTGGGTGAAGCAGGCCACGCACAGCACCAACGGCGGCATTTTGCTGCTCGCCGCCTTCATGGTGCTGTGCGCGGTGCTGGTGCTGCTCACACCCAGGCCGGCGAAGTGACCGCCGCTGCCGGCGGCGGCCAGGCCACCTCGGCGCTTCAGAGCTCGACTTGCAGCCGGGTGGTGTTTTTGACTTCGTCGATCACCGCGAACGAACGGGTCTCGCGCACACCCGGCAGCTTGGCGACGACGTTGGCGACGAAGGTTTTGTACGCCGCCATGTCGGCGACGCGCACCTTGAGCAGGTAGTCGAAATTGCCCGCCATCATGTGGCATTCCAGAATTTCCGGCCGGGCCTTGACCGCGGACTGAAACGTCTCGAACGTGTCGGGGGCCGAGCGTTCGAGCTGGACTTCGACGAACACCATCTGCGCCGCGCCGAGCAGCAGCGGGTTCAGCCGGCCTTCGTAGCCGAGGATGAAACCGTCCCGGGTCAGACGCTTGACGCGTTCGAGCACCGCGGTGGGCGAGAGGTTGACGAGTTGCGCCAGACGCAGGTTGGCGATCCGGCCGTCGTCCTGCAGCAGGCTGAGCAGGCGCCGGTCGATGCGGTCGATGCCGCCGATTTTTTCAGACATGACGGATCTCCGGCTGGCAGACCCGCGACAGGCGACACAGGAGAGAGTTCTGCATGATGTCGATGTGAACGGTTGAATGAATGAAAGGCGAAATTTAGCGCATCAGTGTCGGCAGGACGAAGCTTTCACGACAATTTCCGCGCGTCCGATCTGGAATGCGGAGGCATCGGCTTGCTACGATGCAACACGGGCATCGTCCGACCCGACGCTTTGTCTCCGACCATTCCACCCAATTTTATGCACTGTCGGCTACAGATCATCGCACGGTTGCGGGGGATGCCCCGGGTCTGCCTTGGATTGTGCAGCGCGTCGCGCGGCGGGAGGCGGCCGTGGCGTTGATTGCCGCGCTCGACCAGGGCACCTCCAGCTCGCGCACCTTGATCGTCGACGACCAGGGCCGCGTGCTCGCCAGCGCGCAGCGTGAATTCACCCAGCACTACCCGCAGCCCGGCTGGGTCGAGCACGACCCGCTGGACATCTGGGCGACGCAAAGCGCCACGCTGAGCGAGGCGCTGGCGCGCGCCGGAGCCGGGCTGCGCGATCTGGCGGCCATCGGCATCACCAACCAGCGCGAAACCGTGGTGCTGTGGGAACGCGCCAGCGGCAAACCCCTGGCGCGCGCCATCGTCTGGCAGGACCGGCGCACCGCGGCGCAGTGCGCCCGGCTGCTGGCCGACGGACACGCCACCGAACTGCAGCGCCGCACCGGGCTGCTGCCCGACGCCTACTTTTCCGCGACCAAAATCGCCTGGCTGCTCGACCACCTCCCCGGCGCGCGCCTGCGCGCCGAGCGCGGAGAACTCGCTGCCGGCACCATCGACTCCTGGCTGGTGTGGAACCTCACCGCCGGCGCCGCGCACCTCACCGATGTGAGCAACGCCAGCCGCACCCTGCTGTGCAACATCCACACCGCCGACTGGGACGACGACCTGCTGGCGCTGCTGCGCGTGCCGCGTGCCGTCCTTCCGGCCATCGTCCCCAGCTGTGGCGAGCTGGCGCTGGCGCGGCTGGGCGGGCTGAGCATCCCCATCACCGGGCTGGCCGGCGACCAGCAGGCGGCGCTGTTCGGCCAGGCGTGCATCGCCCCCGGCATGGCGAAAAACACCTACGGCACCGGCTGCTTTGCGCTGCAGCACACCGGCACTCAGCCCGTGGCCTCGCGCCAGCGGCTGCTCACCACCATCGCCTGGCAGCTCGGCGCCGGCCAGCCGGTACATTACGCCCTCGAAGGCAGCGTGTTCGTCGCCGGCGCCGCGGTGCAATGGCTGCGTGACGGCCTGGGGCTGGTGCCCAGTGCCGCCGAAGCCGCGCGGCTGGCCGCCAGCGTGCCCGACAGCGGCGGCGTGCTGCTCATTCCCGCGTTCACCGGGCTGGGAGCGCCGCACTGGGACGCGCAGGCGCGCGGTCTGCTCATCGGCATCACTCGCGGCACCACGGCCGCGCACATCGCCCGCGCCGCCATCGACAGCATGGCCTACCAGAGCGCCGAGCTGTTCGCCGCGATGCAGGCCGATATCGCCGCGCAGGGGGCGGCGCCGCTGAGCGAACTGCGCGTCGATGGCGGTGCCGCGGTGAACGACGCGCTCATGCAGTTCCAGGCCGACCTGCTCGGCGTGCCCGTGGTGCGGCCGCAGCAGGCCGAAAGCACCGCGCTGGGCGCCGCCTGGCTGGCCGGCCTGGGGGCGGGCCTGTGGGCCGATGCCGCCGCCGTGGCCGCGCTGTGGCAGCCGCAGCGGCGCTTCATTCCACGCATCGGCGCCGACGAACGCCAGCAGCGCCTGGCGCGCTGGGCGCAGGCGGTGCAGCGCGCCCGCGGCTGGGCCGACGAAACCGGCTGAGCCGCACGCACACCGGCGCGGCGATGCTGCGCCGTGGCACCACTGTTGCGTTTGTTTTCACCTGCCCGGTTGCGCCGAGGCGGACAATCGGAACTTCAGTTGCACCGCAGGCGCGCTTCACGCCGCCTGGATTGGAGTTTCGACATGGGTGAATTCAGCATCTGGCACTGGCTGATCGTGCTGCTCATCGTGATCATGATTTTTGGCACCAAAAAGCTGAAAAACATGGGCCACGATCTCGGCCAGGCGGTGCGCGGTTTCAAAGAGGGCATGAAAGACGCCGATGCCCCCGCAGCAGAGCAAACCGCTGAAGCCGACACCACCGCCAAGCCGCTGCCGCCGGTGAACAAAAAAACCGGCGCCTCTCCCGTAGGAACGCGGGCCGAGGCCGAGGACATCGCGTTCAAGCCGAAGTAATGTTCGGGTAAGTTCGGGGGTCAGGTCTAGCCTTGATGCATTTTCCCTTGCGGATGCTTCATTGCTAGACCTGACCCCGGGCAGAACCCGCCACCATGTCGAACAGCATCAGCCGGCATTCGATCGGCCCGTTGAATACGGGGATGCGGCGGCGGGGTTTGAGGCGCAGGGCGCGGTCCCAGTGCAGGTCGGCGGTGAGCAGGGCGACCTGCCAGCCGGCAAAGCGCTGTTTGAGGGTGTGGGCGAGCCGCGCGGCGAAGTCGTCGGCGGCCGGGCCTTCGGGGGCGATGCGCTGGGCGTAGGGCGGGTTGCTGATGAGCCAGGCGCGCCGTCCGGCGGGCAGGGCGGTGGCGTCCAGCGGCGGCATGGCGTCGATGACGTCGCCGGGCTGGGCGGTGATGGCGCCGTGCACACCGGCGCGGCGGGCGTTGTCCAGCGTCATGCGCACGTTGGCCGGGTCGATGTCGGCAGCGAACAGCTGTCCCGGTGGCAGCGGCCGCACCGCCTGCTGCGCCCGTTCGCGCAGCGCGTGCCATTCTTCCCGGTCGAAGCCCCGCAGCGCCTCGAAGCCGAAGGCCCGGCCCAGTCCGGGCGCGCGCTGCGCGGCGAGGTGCGCGGCTTCGATGACCAGGGTGCCCGAACCGCACAGCGGGTCGAACAGCACGTCGCCCGGAGCCCAGCCGGCCAGGCGCAGCAGGCCGGCGGCCAGATGCTCTTTGAGCGGCGCGGCGCCGTGCTCGCTCCTCCAGCCACGCTTGAACAGCGGTTCGCCGCTGGTGTCGAGGTAGAGCCGGGCGTCGGCTTCGCGCAGGTGCAGGTGCACCCGCACGTCGGGGTGGACGGTGTCCACGTCCGGGCGCTGGCCGGTGCGGTCGCGGAAGCGGTCGCAGATGCCGTCTTTGACGCGCAGCGCGGCGAATTTGATGCTTTGCAGCGGGCTGCGCTCGGCGGTGACGTCCACGCGCAGCGCCTGGCCGACGTCGAACCAGTCTTCCCACGGCAAGCGGTGCGCCAGGCGGTAGATGTCGTCGGCGCCGGCGTAGCCGCCGCTGGCGCACAGCAGCAGCACGCGGCTGGGCAGGCGGCAGTGCAGGTTCAGCCGCATGACGTCGCCGAGGCTGCCCTGCACCGGCACGCCGCCGGGGGTGGGCGTCCCAGGGCGCAGGGTGGGGCTGCGGTGCGCCGCGGCCAGCTCGCGCACTTCGTCGGCCAGCGCGGTTTCCAGCCCGCGCGGGCAGGGCAGAAACAGGTCGAATACGCCGCGGTCGCGAGTCACCGGGCGCGGTGTGGGCGGCGGCGGTGCGCGGCGTTTGTAGAACGAGGCATAAGGAGAGGACATGCCGGCATCGTATTGCCTGTGACGCTGCCGCGGTCAACGCCACAGCAGTCCGGCGCCGCCATACCCCAGGGCCAGTACGCCAGCGGCCAGCCAGGCCCACGCCTGCCAGCGCAGACGGCGCGCCAGTGCGTCGTGCGGCTCGGTGGTGAGCAGGAACACGCGGCGGTCGCGCGGCTTGCGCAGCACGTGGGTTTGCGGCTGCGCGGCGCGCGCCAGACGGTCGGCGTACACCGCGGCGGCGGCCTGCGCGCGCAGCTGCTCGAACTCGGCCATGTCGAGCGTGCCGTCGCCGTTGGTGTCGAACGCGCGGCGCCTGTCCGGATCGGCCTTCCACGCCGCCACGCGCTCGCGCACCTCGTCGTGCAGCGAGGCCTGCAGCGGTGACAGGCTGGTGAACCAGCCCAGCGCGTACAGCGTCTGCCCCGGCAGGATGAGCTCCTCGGTGTAGCGGTGATCGCCATCACCGCTCATCATCACCTCACCCGCCGTGCCGGGGATGAGCTGCGCCGTGGCGCCGACCCAGCTACGGCGGGTGAGCGCGCGCACCTCGGCGTCTTCGGGGTCGACGATGCAGCGGCCCGAGCCGTCGTCGAGCCAGAACTGCGCCGTGCTCACCCCCTGCTGTTGCGTCTGCCAGTGGCTGGTCTTGCCTTCGCCCTTGCGTTCCTCGACTTTGTAGCGGTACCAGCAGCACGGCGTGCGCGTCAGCGGCGACAGCAGCGGCACATCGGGCGCCAGCGCCTGGCCGATGAGTTCCACATAGCCCTGCGCCGCCGAGCGGATGCGCGACGTCGGCGTGTCTTCCATCACCCGGCGGCGACGCTGCAGGCGGAAAAACTCCCACATCCCCACCGCACCCACGCCCAGGGCGAACAGCAGCACCTGCAGCGGTGCGGCAGCGGGAGAGCCCGTGCTCAGCATGGCCGGCTGCCGGCGGGCGTCACGGCGCGGCGAACAGGCCCTTGAGATCGACGTCGGCGCGCTCGGCCGAAGCCACTTTGAACGGTTCCGCCGGGCCGAAGGCCATCAGCCGCGCGACGACGACGTCGGGAAACTGCTCGATGCGCACGTTGTTGGCGTTGACCGCGGCGTTGTAGAACTCGCGGCGGTCGGCAATGCTCTCCTCCAGCGCGCTGATGCGCGCCTGCAGATGCTGGAACGTCTCGTTGGTTTTCAGGTCGGGGTAGGCCTCGGCCACGGCGAACAGCGCGTTCAGCCCGCTGCGCAGCGCGCCTTCGGCACGGCCCAGGCTGCGCACGTCGCCCGCCTCGCGCGCCTGCTGCACCTGCGAGCGGGCGCGCACCACGCGTTCGAGCGTTTCCTGCTCGAAATGCATCGACTGCCTGCACACCTCGACGAGTTTGGGCAGCTCGTCGTGGCGCTGCTTGAGCAACACGTCGATATTCGCCCAGGCCTGCGTGATGGCGTGCTTGAGCCCGACCAGGTTGTTGTAAATCATCACGCCGTACAGCAGCAGCGCAACGAACAGGGCAATGGCAATGAGGGTGACGATCATGGGCGTGAAGGCGTGCAACCGGATGTGTCGCAGTGTACCGGCGCATGGCGCCGCCCGGCGCGGGCGCGGCGCGTGCGGTCAACTTCTCAATCCTCTGCCGAGGGCTTGCGCGACCGCGCCGCCCGCCGCAGCGCCTTGTTGCTCTTGCGGTGCGCGCCGGCCTTGCGCTGCAGCGCAGCGGCCACCAGCGGGTTGCGCGGCACCGTGGCGGGCAGTTTGACGCTGCGATGGCGCTTGCGTGAAAGTTTCATGGCATCGAGTGGAACGGCCGTGACGGCTGCGATATGCTCGAACCCTGCGGGATGGTGGCCTCCAGGCGCCGCATTCCCGCACCAGCTTCCGGGATTGTCCGCCATGTCCCCGCAAACCCTCCGCAAACCCGGCCTGTCCGAAGCCGACTACCTGGCCGCCGAGCGCGACGCCGAAGTCAAGCACGAATACATCGACGGCGAACTCTACGCGATGACCGGCGCCAGCCGCCGCCACGCGCTGATCGTCACCGCATTGGTGCTCGCGCTCGGCCCGCACGCCCGCCGCCGCGGCTGCCAGCTGTTCACGGGCGACCTCAAACTGCGCCTGCAACTCGCTGGGGCGACGATTTTCTACTACCCCGACCTGATGGTCGCGTGCGACCCCACCGACCAGCCCGACCCCTATTACCTCACCCGCCCCTGCCTCGTCGCCGAAGTCTTGAGCCCCAGCACCGAGCGCATCGACCGGCGCGAAAAACTGCTCTCTTACATCTCGCTGCCCAGCGTGCAGGAAGTGCTGCTGGTCGCGCAGGACGCGCCGGCGGTCGAAATCCACCGCCGCCGCAACGCCTGGCAAGCCGAGGTGCACACCGACGGCGCGCTGCGGCTGGACTGCCTGGATGCCGACCTCGCGGTGGCCGACGTCTACGCCGACGTCGCGCATCTGCCGCCTGCCCAGGAAGGAGCCGCGCGATGAGCCCGCACCCTGCCGCCATACCCACCCTCAGCGCAGAGGAATACCTCGCGCAAGAGGATCTCGCTGCGGAAAAGCACGAATACATCCGCGGCGAGGTGTTTGCCATGGCCGGCGCCAGCGACGCGCACGTCACCACCGCCGGCAACCTCTTTGCTGCCTTCAAATCCCACCTGCGCGGCAGCGCTTGCCGTGCGTTCATCGCCGACATGAAACTGCGCGTGCAGGCCACCGACGCGTTTTTCTACCCCGACGTGTTCGTGCTCTGCGGCGAGCCCGTGCCCGTACAGCCGCAATTCAAAACCGACGCCACGCTGATCGTCGAAGTGCTCTCACCAGCGACCGAAGCGTTCGACCGCGGCGGCAAATTCGCCCACTACCGACGCTTGCTCAGCCTGCGCGAATACGCTTTGGCCGACCCCGCCACCCGCACGCTCGACCTTTACCGCAAAGGCGGGGACGGCCTCTGGACCCTGCACCCTTATTCCGGCGACGACGTGGCCGACTTTGCCAGCATCGGTCTGCGGCTGCCGCTGGCCGAGGTGTTCGAGGGGGTGGGCGAACCGACGGCAGGTAACGGTGGCTGAGCGCTGTGGGCAGGGTGACCGACGGAGTGTGACCGCCCCGCGGTCGTCGCGCGGCATGGGTTGGGCCGACGTGGCAAGGCCGACCGCACATGCCGGTTGAGTCCTTCATTCGCCGCCTGCTGCGCTGGCGCCCTGGCGGCCTGGCCCGCGACGGCGCGCGCATCCTGCTCGGGCTAGGCCTGCGCACGGCGGCGCAGGCTGCGCTGGTGCTGCTGCTGGCGCGCTGGCTGGGGGCGGCTGGATACGGGGCGTTCGTTGCCGCGCTGGCCGTCGCCAGCTTTTTCACCCCGCTGGCGGGCATGGGCATGGCGGCGGTCATCGTGCGCGACGGCTCGGCGGGTCGCGCTAGTCTGTTCGCTCTTCGGCGGCGAGCCTTGCGGCTTTGGGCCATTGCCGGTGTCGTCGGCGTCGGCCTTGCAGTCGTGGCGATGCACTGGAGTCTTCCGTCCGCCGCGCCCCTTGGCGCGCTGTTCCTGCTGGCGGTGGGCGAGGTAGCAGCCGGGTCACTGGTCGAACTGCTCGCCCGAATCGAACAGGCGCAGCACCGGGCGATGCGCTTTGGCCTGCTGACGGCTGGCCTGCCGCTGGCGCGGCTGCTGGCGCTAGCCGTCCTGCTGTTGCTCGCCACGCCATTACCCGCGGCATGGATGACCGCCTACGGCGTCAGCAGCGTGCTCTACGCCGCGGCGCTGGCCACGGTGCAGAGCGCATCCCTGCGCGCAGCCACGCGGCAACCGACGCCGCCGTTGGTGCATCTGGTGCGGGAAGGGGCGCCGTTTGCCACCGGGGCGCTTGCCGCCCGGCTGCAGACCGAATTCAACAAGCCCGTGCTCGCCCACCTCAGCTACGCCGACGCCGGCGGGTTCAACGTCGCGCAGCGGCTGGTCGATCTGGTCACGCTGCCCCTGGCTGCGTTGCAGGAAGCCCTCTGGCCCCGGGTATTCGCGGCAGACGATCCGCGTAGCCGCATACGGCGCAGCGGCGCCGCGCTGCTGGGCGCGGCACTGCTCGGGGCCGTCGTGCTGCTGCTGGTGGCACCCCTGCTCCCCCGGGTTCTCGGTGCCGATTACGCCCCGGCCGCGCATGCCTTGGCCGCGCTGGCGCTGCTGCCCGCGCTGCAACTTGCGCGCAACCTTGGGAACGCCTGGATGATGTCGCAGGGCAAGAGCCATGCGCTGCTGGCGGTTTACCTCGTTGTCGCCGCCGTCGGCGTGTTGTTGACCCTGCTATGGGTGCCCCGATATGGCCTGATCGGCGCCGTCTGGGCGGTGTACGCCAGCGAGGCAGCGGGTGTGTTGTCGCAGGCGACGCTCGGATGGCTGGCGGGTCGGCGCAAGCGGTGAGAGAACAGGCGCCGCGAGGTGCTGTCTACGGGGAGTAAAAATGCAACCAAAATAGTCCCAAATCAGATGACTGCTTTGATGCCAACCACGATGACCTCAAAAAACATCCCGGACGACCTTCGCGAGCGCCGGCGCGACGCGGCGCGATTGCACCGCCGCAGCGTCGACAGCGAAGCCATCGTTGACCTAGAAGTAGCGCTGTCAACGAACAAAGGGCTGCCGGCCGATCGGCTGGGGCGCGTCCGGAGCGTGCGCGCCGGTCTTGGCGCGACCTTCGGCGCTGGAGGCATCGACATGCTGAAGCGGCAAGGCCGGCCATGACCGCCGTTGATACCCGTGTTCCGACCCTCCTCTACCTGCCGGGCGAGTACGCGGCAGCGGCCGAGGCGCTGTTGCTTGCTGCAGCACGATGCGGGTTAAACCGTGTCCATTTTCTAGCGCAGCGAATTTCGCAACGTTCGGTCGGGGATGATCTGCCGCAGCCGACTTACGTGGGAGCAGGCATAGGCCCAGCAACTCGGCGCAAAACTCCTGACGATGGACGGCAGGGGGCTTCCAGCACTTTTTGGCGTTGCCGTGGCGTTGATGGAATGGGAGTCCAATTGAGACGGGGCACAGTATCCGCGTTATGGCAGGGCTCCTCACAACGTGGCGAACGAGAGCCGGACAGGACAATGAAAAAAATCGCTCGGCGTGACCCCTGCGGCACCACCTCCGAAAGCTATACCCGCGGAGGCACGGTATGAACTGGCGGCAAAGATGGCAACGCGGACGCCTGCGGTTGGCATACTCAATTGGTGCATTGCTCTATCTCGCGTTGAACGCGCTCGCACTCGCAGGCATGCGGCCGAAGCCGCAGCCGGGCCGCGTGGCCGTCGTTTTTCCCGATCCGCTTGGCGATGCGGTGATGTGGCTGCCCTATGGGCAGGCGCTGGTCAAGCACTTGCAGCGACAGGGCAAGCAGGTGATTGTCATCTACGACGCGGCTAACAGCGAGTTGATGCAGGCGGCGCTGCCCGGCTGCGAGTTCGTGGCTGAGCGCCGCAGCGACTGGCGTTTCTCCCGCCCCGAGAGCCGATTCAAAGGGCTCAGGCGGTTGCGCGCTCTCGGAGTGGAGGAGACCTTTTATACGTCTCACCCGAGGGGCTGGATAGTGTGGGGAGAAAGTATTGTGCAAGCGCTGGGGGCGCGTGCGATAGGGTTTTCTGCATGCATACGCGACCGCCCACGCTGGGAAATCCGCTGGACTAACCGCTGGTACACCCAGCTCATACAGTCCAACGGAAAAATCGATGTCCATGTACAGCGCCGGTTTGCCGATTATTTACGCGTCCTGGGTGTCAATGCCGAGGTTGTCCCTTTGGACTGGCCGCGAAGCAGCAATCCGCTAGTTTCCGGAAAGTACTGGGTGCTCGCTCCTGGTGCGAGTAAGCGTTACCGCGCGTGGCCGCCTGAACGATTCGTCGCAGTGGCTCGCCACCTCTTGACGCAGCGCCCAGACTGGTACTGCGTGATCGTTGGCACTGCGGGCGAGTGCGCCCTGGCTGAGCGAATCACAACGGCTTTGGGCGATGGCGTAGTCAATCTGACAGGGCAGACCTCGGTGCTTGAGCTTTTTGAAGTCATCGCTGGCGGGCAGTTGTTCCTCGGGAATGATTCCGGCGCGGGGCATATTGCGGCGGCGGTGGGCATCCAGACGGTCATCGTCAATGGCGGAGGACATTGGGACCGTTGTTATCCCTATCCCGAGGATTCAACAGCGATCCGCCGCCCGCCGACAGTGGTCGGGCACCCGATGCCCTGTTTTGGCTGCGATTGGTTGTGCGCTTACACCAGCCGTCAGGACGCACCCTTTCCCTGCATCACAGCTGTGACAGCCGACGCAGTGATGCGGGCTGTTGATCGGGTTTTAGCTATGCCGTTCACGCCTGCGTCGTTGCCATGCGAGGAGCCAGCCGCGCACGAGCCCGATCAGCGGGTTGAGACTGCGCTGCCGCATCGTGCGCAATAGTGCACGGGCAGGAAGGCTCAGGCAACGCCCGCCGAACAAAAGCAACTGATCAAGCGGGTTTCGCGCCAGCTTGTGGCCCAATAGCCAGTGTCCCGCCGCGACATGCATTTCGTAGAACAGCGACCCGTTTCGCGCGGATGCACTGGCTTCGTGTTCGACCAGAATCTCCGCGACATGGGCCATGCGCTGTGTGCCCAGGCGCCAGCCGAGCATCACGTCTTCGCCGTACATGAAAAAGTCTTCGTCGAGCAAGGGTGCTTGAGTGCGGTCTGTTGCGACCAGCAGGGCGGCGCCGCTTGGATAGGGAAAACTGCCCGGCATGGGTTCATCGAAACTCAGCAGTGCGAACAGGCGTTGGTAGTGCATCGTGCCTAGGACACGTTCGCCGTGCTTGATGCGAGGATAGGCAATGACGGCTTGGGGGTTGGTACATAGTGCTTGAGCAAGTTTGTCCAAGGCGGACGGGTCGATCACCGCGTCGTTGTTGATCAAAAACACCCAGGCACCGGGCCAGCGTTGAGCGATGACTTCCATGCCCCTGTTGACGCCAGCGGCAAAACCGAGGTTTCGCTCGCTGACCACGATCTGCACCGCGGGCTGTGCGGCGAGGGATTGGCGTAGAGCCTGCGCCGACAGTCCGGCGTCGGCAGAGTTGTCCCAAACGAGAACTCCTTTCGCACCGGCAGCCAACAACGAGTCAACACACCGCTGCGTGCGAACCGCGTCACGATAGTTGAGGGTAAGCGCAACGATGGGCGGAGGTGGCGCGTTGGTCGTCATGCGGGCCAGTCGCGAGTGCGCGATAGAAAGGTCGCAGCGTACGTGTCGACGTACCCGTCGAGCATGGCCGACCGCGAGAATTTCGCCACCGCATTTTGTCGCGAACGTGAGCGCATATCCAGCCAATCGCTCGGCCTGCTTTGCAACCTCCGCGCGGCATCGGCAAAACACGCCACTGCATCTTTTGGGCACAGCCAGCCGCTTTTACCTGGCTCGACCAGTTCGGGCAGCGATGAGGTGTTGGCAGCGATGACCGGAAGGCCACAGGCCATCGCTTCGAGCACGCTCAGCGGTAACCCCTCCAACCGGCTCGGAAACAGCAGCGCATCGGCGGTCTGATAGGCGCGCACGAGGCCTTCGCCACTGAGGCGGCCGATGCAGCGGGCGTTCGGCGGCAGCGCGTAGCGAGTGTGGCGGCCATTGCGGTCAGCGGTGTAGTGCAGCTCGAAGTCCGGGCCAAGCGCGCGCAGGATCGGGCCGAGCAGATCGACACCTTTGCGCGCGTCCCAGTTGCCGACGTAGAGCAGGCGGAACGGGCGGTTAGGCGCGGTGCGGTCGATGGGATGGAACTCGGCGGTGTCCACGCCGTTGTAGATCACCTCGATGTCGCTGCGGCCAAAAACGCGCCGGGCCATGTCGGCGGTGTAGCGGCTCACCGCCACCACGCGGTCGGCGCGGCGCAGATGAGCGGCTTCGACGCGGCCAATCCACGCCGCGTGATACAACGCCTTCGCCGGGCTTTTGTACGGACGCAGCGCCGGATCGTGTACGCAGGAGTGCAGGGTGGTGACGACCGGTAGGCGCGGCGGCAGAAAGCGCGGGTGCAGCCAGGAGTTGGCGTGCACGACGGTGGCCCACTCGGGCGGGCGCGGTACCGGCACGCTCCACGGCGCATATTCGGCGCGCAGCGGCAGCCAGGTGATGTCGGCGCGGATGCCCTGCGCGTTGAGCGCGGCGCACAGCCGCTCGGTGAACACATCGGCGCCGCTGTGCGCGCGCACCGCGGGGAACCAGACGGCGGGTTGATCTCGTGTGTCGCTCATCGCAGGGTGAGCCTCGCTCAAACGTCAGACGAGGCGATGAGCTCGACCGGCGGGAGGGAGGTACTCGCGGTAGCGGCGGGCATCGCGCGTGAGTCTTCCAGCGCGTCGATGGGGATGTTGGTGTCGACGAGCAGCATCAGTCGTCACTGCGCAGCAGGCGCATCAGCTCGTCGGTGCGCCACTTGACGGTGGCTTGGCCGCGGGCGGCGTCAAAGCGGTCGCGCGCACGGCTGCGGCGGCTGCGCGCGGCGGGGCGCAACACGACTTCGCCCTGCGGACTGATGGCGAACTCCACTTGTGCTCCGGGTGCCAGCCGCAGCGCGTCGCGCACGGGCTTGGGAATGGTGATCTGGCCTTTGCTGGTGGGGGTGCAGGTCATGGCGGCGGCCTCGGTATGACGTCTTTTCGAGTGTAAGACCTGCAGGCGCGAGGCGGCCCCCAGCACGGTCATTCATCGCTTGTTGCGCAGCAAAGCGTCCGCGACGCGCGCGCCGAACCGCTCCCACGCAAACTCGGTGGCGAAGGCGCGCAGGGCTTCGGCGCTGGGCGGCGCTTGCAGCGTGTCGATGACGGCCTGGGCGAAAGCGGCGGCGTCGCCCGGCGGCACGAGGCGGCCGCTTGCGCCGTCGCGCACGGCATCGACCACGCCGCCGGTGGCGTAGGCCACGGTGGACAGGCCATGCGCGGCGGCCTCGACCGCGACCATGCCGAAGCCTTCAGGGTCGTTGGGCAGGGCGCGGATGGGGAAGACGTGCACGTCGGCGGCGGCGTAGGCGTCGGCGAGGTCTTGCCCGAACAGTTTGCCCAGAAAGCGCACCCGCGTGCCGACACCGGCCGCGTCGGCAGCGGCCTGGATGGCCGCGGGCGTCTGCGGCTGCGCGTACAGCGCGTGCGCGGGGGCGTCGCCGACGATGGCGAGCAGCACGTCGGGGCGCTGCGCGGCGATGCGCGGCAGCACGTCGCGCACGAACTCCAGCAGCCCTTTGCGCGCGGTCAGACGTCCGACTGACAGCAACAGCGGCGCGTTGGCAGCGATGCCGTGCGCGGCGCGAAACCGCGCGCGGGCGGCGGGATCGGGCGCCGGCAGCTCGACACCGGGGTGAACGATGGCGATGCGCGTAGGCACGATACCGATGCCCTCGGCCAGCGCCGCGGTGGCGCGGCTGTTGGCGACGACGGTGCCGATGCGCCGCAGCGCCGGGCGCCACAGCGCGCGGTACACCGGGTGCGGCACGACCAGGTCGAGCCCATGCACATACGCGGCCGTGCGCGCGCCGCACGCCCGCGCCGCCCACAGCGCCGGCGGCGCGGTCAGCCCGCTGCCGGCCAGCACCACGTCGGGCCGCCAGGTGCGCGCCTCAGTGCGGGCCAGCCGCGCGGCGTGCCACAGAAACGCGCGCAGCGGTAGCAGCGGCGCTTCGCGCACGGCCATGCCCGCCGGAGCGTACGCGGCAGCGCCAGCCGGGCCGATGACGCGCACCTCGCAGGTCTTGGCCAGCTCGGCGGCCAGATGCCAGTTCAGCCGCTCCATCCCGCCCCACAGCGGCGGAAAGTTGCGGGTGATGAGAAGAAGCCGGGTTGGTGGGTTGGGCGCCATGTCACGACAAGACGCCGATGCCGAAGGCCGGCATGGCGGCGTCGGTGCTGAATGCTGAAGAATAGTGGCACGCCCTGCACGCTCGCCTGGGTGGCGAGCATACGGTCGAACGGGTCGCGATGTGGCGTGTTCCAGCTCCCGGCCTTGAGCGCATGCGCCGTGGTGTCGCGTCGCGCCAGGCGCGCAGCCGCGCGAGGCTGGCGGTGATGCGATGCCTAGCCTCCGCCCTGCCGGATCGGGCGGCGGGTTCGGCAACCCGCCGTGCCACTGCGACGCCGCGCCGGGCGGTGGAGACGACCTCGCCTTGCTCGGCCGCGATCAGCAGCTCGGAGAAGCGGTTTTTGGCTTGGTAAACGCGGACGACTTTCATCGCGCGCTCGACCGATGAAATGGCTCGCTTGATTGTCATTCCTCAACCGTCACGCTTGTACGTGAGGTTGGTGATCTGCTCCGAAATCAGTCCGATCAGGAATACGATCACCGACGCGCTGAACAGCAGCGCGCTCATATTGGTGAACCGCCCTTCGGTGTGGAAGGTGTAGCCATACCAGCCCAGCCCGAGCAGGAAAAAGCCGGCCGCCACCGGCGCGAACAGTTTGAGCGGGGAGTACAGCGTGGCGATTTTGAAAATGATGAGCAAAAAGCGCACGCCGTCGCGCAGCGGGCGGATGTGGCTTTTACCGATGCGCTTGTGCGCGGTGATCGGCACATACGCCACCGCGTAGGCGCTGCGGAAAAATGCCATTGTGCAGGTGGTCGGGTACGAAAAACCGTTGGGTAGAAGGTGGAGGAACTCGCGGAACCGATCGGCGCGGGCGGCGCGAAAGCCGCTGGTGAGATCGAGCACCGGATGGTGGGTCATCCAGCTCGCCAGCCGGTTGTACAGGCCATTGGCGATGCCGCGGCCGACGCTGGCCTGCGAGCCTTTGACCCGCGCACCCACTGCCATGTCGTAACCCTCGGCGATTTTGGCCAGTAAGCGCGGGATGTCGGCCGGGTCATGCTGGCCGTCGGCATCCATGAACACCAGCACGTCGCCGCTGGCCGCGCGCACACCCGCCTTGATCGCCGCGCCGTTGCCCATGCCGTAGGGGCGGCGGATGACCGTGGCCCCAGCGTTTTCGGCGATCTGCGCCGTGGCGTCGGTCGAGCCATCGTCGACCACGATCACCTGCGCCTGCGGGTACAGCGCGCGGATGCGCTCGACTGTCTGGCCCACGGCGCCGGCCTCGTTGCGCGCGGGCAGAATGAAACTGGGGGTCAGGTCTAGCTTCGTAGCATGGGCCGCAGTGTCTGCTACAAGGCTAGACCTGACCCCGTCCATCAATCCGCCCATAGCGCAGACAACCCCAGCTCGACTGCGTCGAACGGCGCAACCCGCGCCGCATCGTCCCCGCCCCAGGCTCCGAGCAGCAGCCAGCGGCCGGACTGGTTTTCGTAGGCCTCGAGGGTGCGGGCGTCGGGGTCGACCAGCCAGCAGTGCGCCACGCCTGCGGTGGCGTAGCGCGGCAGTTTGAGCGCGCGGTCGGTGCGGGCAGTGGCGGGGGAGAGGATTTCGCACACCCAGTCCGGGGCGAGCTCGAACCAGGCGGCGTCGGGCAGGCGCGGCAGGCGCTCGCGTCGCCAGCCGGCCAGATCGGGTACCAGCACGTCGGCGCCCAGATGCAGCTCGGGCTCGACCAGTATCCACCAGCCGCCGGGGCCGTTGTCGCCAAGGTCGAACGGGCTGCCGAGCTTGACATTTAGGCTGGACGCGGAGCGCGCATGGCGAGGCCGTGGCCGCGGATGGGTGTGCAGGCTGCCGTGGATGATTTCGCCGACCACGTTCTCCGGCAGCGCGAGCAGGTCGTCGTAGGTGGCGAATTTGATCGCGGCGGTCATCGGCTGGCTTTCTGGTTCAGGCAATCGAGCCGGGAAGGTTGTACCGTGGCCATCAATCCGCCCATAGCGCAGACAACCCCAGCTCGATGGCGTCGAACGGCGCAACCCGCACCGCATCATCCCCGCCCCAGGCTCCAAGCAGCAGCCAGCGGCCGGACTGGTTTTCGTAGGCTTCGAGCGTGCGAGCGTCGGGATCGACCAACCAGCAGTGCGCCACGCCTGCGGCGGCGTAGCGCGGCAGTTTGAGCGCGCGGTCGGTGCGGGCGGTGGCAGGGGAGAGGATTTCGCACACCCAGTCCGGGACAAGCTCGAACCAGGCGGCTTCGGGAAGCCGCGGCAGCCGCTCGCGCCGCCAGCCGGCCAGATCGGGTACCAGCACGTCGGCGCCCAGATGCAGCTCGGGCGCGACCAGTATCCACCAGCCGCCGGGGCCACCGTTGCGTCCCTGGCCGAAAGGCATGTTCAGCGCGCCGCCGAGCACGGTTTCGGCCAGCGCATGCCGTGGCCGCGGCCGCGGATGGGTCTGCAGGCTACCGTGGATGATTTCGCCGACCACGTTCTCCGGCAGCGCGAGCAGGTCGTCGTAGGTGGCGAATTTGATCGCGGCGGTCATGGCACAGGGGTGGGAGCGAGAGCACAGTGGAGCATGGCTATTGTGCCGCAGCGCCGCTGCCAGGTTGATGCTGCGCGGCGATTTCAGCGGTCAGCACCCGGCGTAGATGCGCTTCGCTCTCCTGGTAGAAGCCCACGTGTGCCAGCCAGCGCTGGTGCATCGCGGCCATGCTCCAGCCGTGGATGTGTGCTAGCGGCGAAGGTATGGCGTTGAGCAGATTCAGCGCTATCTGCGGATGGCCGCTGGCGGCGATTTCCGCGGCAAAGCGCAGCCGCGCCCCTATCGGCTGCCCCGGCAGGCGCAGCGCCTGCAGGTCCAGCGCATACGCACGCTGCACGTCGCCCGCCGCCAGCGCCTGGCGGTGCAGCAGGTCGCGCCGCACTTCGGGGAGGGCGCTTTGCGGATTGCGCAGCGCGGCGGCGAGCAGGTCGGCGGTGAAATCGGGCCCCAGCGCGGTGCACTGTCCGGTGCCGTCGAGCAGCTTGCCGAACTGGTACTGGGTGACGTTGTCGGCCAGCCGTGCGGTGGCCGCGGCGTGCAGCAGCGCCGCGCGCAGCCCCGGCGGGGCGTCGCCCACGCTACACGCCACGCCGGCGCGGTTGATCAGCAGAATCAGACTGTGCGGATGCTTTTGCAGCGCCGCGTCGAGCAGCCGCGCGGCCTCGGGCTGGTTGCCCACGCCGCTCCAGAAATTCGCCAGATAGCTCTGCGCCCGCGGCGAGTCCGGATGCTCGCGCGCCCACACCAGCGCCTGCTGGAACGGCTTGCCCCAGACGTCGGCGCGGCGGGCGGTTTGTACGGTGAATAGGGCGAACAGCGCGACGGCAAGCCAGATTTTCCAGATTTTCCATGGGGTCAGGTCTAGCTTTGATGCATGATCCCCGGGGTTTGCTACAAGGCTAGACCTGACCCCGGCCAAGGCGATGCCCACCGGCAAAAACATCAGCCCCGCGGGCAGGTAATTGCGATGCTCAAAGGCGAGCTCAAGCTGCAGCCAGGTCGATTCCATCACCTGCCCAGCGAGGTAGAACCCCACCGCCACGCCGGCAGCGGCCACTACCGGATGCCGCGCCCAGCGCGAGGCGACGGCGAACACCCCCAGCGCGACGATGCCCAGCGCGGCGAGCAGGGTGGACGGCGGATGCAGCAGGCGGGTAGAGATGCGGATGTCGTCGTGGAACAGACCGCCGTCGTGGCTGCGCGCCAGCCAAATGTCGGCCAGATACCCCCAGACGATGCGCGTTTCGGTCAGCAGTCGCTCAAGCGGCGTGAAGTCACGCCCGGCGGTCGCGCCGGTCCACAGCCCGGGCAGAAAGGTCGCCAGGTAGCCGAGCACTGCCAGCGCCGGCAGGCGGATGAACACCCAGCGCCAGACGACGAAGGCGCGGCCGCCGACTTCGCGCGCGGTGTGCTGGCGGTCGAACACCAGCGCTTCGAGCACCCAGGCCAACAGCGGCAGCAGCGCGCCGTTTTCCTTGCAGAGCGTGGCCAGCAGCGTGCCCAGCAGCAGCGACGCGCTCATCCACGCATACCCCGCGCGGCGGCGGCCAGCAGCCAGCAGCGCGCGGCCATGCGCATAGCCCCACAGTCCGGCGAACACGAAGGTCGCGGCGAGCATCGCCATGCGCTGCACCACGTACAGCGTGGTGCTGACCCAGAACGGGTCGAGCAGCCACAGCCCTGCGGCGATCACCGCGGCCCAACGCGCCGGCTGCCGCGCCAGCCCCAGCGCCCTCGCCAGCGCCGCGCACAGCCCGGCGAGCAGCGCGGCGTTGAGCAGGTGAATCGCCACATTCGTCAGCTTGAACGCTTCGGGAGATGCCGGCCAGTCGCGCGCGTTAAGCAAAAAGGTCGCCAGCGCCAGCGGCCGGCCAGTCGGCCCGGCAAAGCCCGAGGTGAGAAACGCCACGACCTTCCACCAGGTGTCGATGCGGCCGTAGTCGCCCAGCGGCGCGAGGTTGGAAAAATCGTCGAACAAAAACGCGCCCGTGCGGCCCGGCCAGTACGCCAGCCAGGCCACGGCCAGCAGCGCGGCAAACGCCACGAACGGCAGCCAGCGGCGGGTGGTGGTTTGGTGCCGGCTCATCGCGCGGCCTCCAATGCGCGGGCTGCGCTGCGCGGCTGAGCAGACGGTGCGGTGGCTGCCGGTGGGGCAGCAGTGGCGCGCTCGCGCTGCTTCAGCTCGGCGGCCAGCCGCGCGATTTCGGCGCGGTGGACGCCGAAACGGTCCAGTTCACGCAGGCGCTCCAGCACGTTCGCCGCGTCGCCATACAGCCCGGCAGCGAGCTGGATGTCGAACAGGTTTTTCCAGTAGGCGTATTTGCCGGGGTCGAGCGCGACGGCGCGCAGCATGAGCTGGTAGGCCAGCGGGTTGTCGTGCGCGATGTTCGCCGCCCAGTTCGCCTGCAAGGTGACGAGGTCGGCGCGGCCCGGGTTGCGCTGCACTGCGTAGGCGATGACTTCGCCCAGTTCCTGCCGCTGCGCCGGGGTGTAGCGGCACACGCCGTTGATGCCGCATTGAATCAGGCTGTAAAGCGAGCCGACGCTCTCGGCGCTCATCGGCGTGGTGGCAATGACGTGTCGCATCTCCTCCCACCAGCGCTGGGGAATCGGCAGGCCGTTTTTCGCCGCCATGAACACCATCGCCTGTAGCGGCTGCAGGTCGGAGCCGGGCAGGCGCGCGGCCTGCTCCATCTGCCGCATGCCCATCTGGAACTGCACGCTTTCGGTGCCTTTGGACATCACCAGCAGCATCCGGCCCAGGTCATAACTGGCGCGGGGCGACTCGGGGTGCGTCGTCGCCTCGAAGTACGCCATCCGGTACGGGTTACTCCACACCTGCGCACGCAGGAAGGTGAAAAACCCCTGCAGCGCAATCAGCGCGGCAAGCCCGCCGACTACCAGCAGCCGCAGCGTGCCGCGGCGCTGCGCGTCCGGCGGTGCCCAGGAGGTGAGCAGTCCGAACGCGGCGACGAACACTCCCCAGCTTGGCAGATAGTTGCGGTGCTCGTACACCAACTCCAGCGGCACGAAAGTCGACACCAGCGACTGCCCGGCAAAAAACCACAGCACCCCGAGCGACCACACCGGCCAGCGCCGCCAGCCCCACAAGGCTGATGCCAGGATCGCCGCCAGCAGCGCCCAGCTCGCCGCCGTCGTCCACGGCTGCAGCCAGCCGGTGGAAACGCGCACATCGTCGTGGTAGAGCGACAGCGCATTGGGCGTGGGCAGCAGAATCCAGCGCAGGTAATCCACCATCACCCGCCCTTCGGTGAGCAGTCGCTCGCCCAGTGTGAACGGCCGCGCGGCGTAGGCCGAGCCGTTCAGCACCCCCGGCAGCATCCACGCCAGCCCCAGCGCTCCCGGCAGCACCAGCAGCACGGCAAACAGCGGCAGCAGCGGGTTGCCGCGCCGCGGGGAAGCGTCGGTGGCTGGCGCGGCGCCGAGCAGCGCCGCCGTGTCCGCGCTTGTCCGCAGCTGCCCGCGCAGCACCACCCACTCCAGCACAAAGGCGTAGGCTGGCAGCATCACCCCGGTTTCCTTCGCCAGTGCCGCGAGCAGCGTGCCCAGCGCCAGGCTACCCCACAGCCAGGCGAGCGCACCACGCCGTCCGGCGATCAGCCGCATGCGGCCGTGCCAGTACGCCAGCAGTCCAAGCAGAACGAGCGTGGCCGTGAGCGACTCCTCGCGCTGGATCACGTACAGCACCGCGGTGAGTTGAATCGGCGCCAGCACCCAGGCGGCGGCCACCAGCAGCGCCAGCGTCTCGGCGCCGACCAACCGCGGCCCCTGCCCGCGCGCGGCCAGCCAGCGCAGCACCCGCAGCGATAGCAGCCAGATCAGCACGCCGTTGAGCAGGTGGATCAGCACGTTGACCAGCTTCAGCGGCCACGGGTTCAGCCCGGTGAACCACGCCTGCGCGGCAAAACTCGCCATCGCCAGCGGCCGGTCCAGCGGCCCGGCGTGCGTGCTCCACACCGCATGCCAGAACCCCTGCGCGTGCAGCGCTGCCGGCGCGAACGCCGGGTTGTCGACCAGGTTACCGAAATCGTCGAACACATACCCGCCGGCCAGCCCGGGCCAGTAGGCCAACAGCGCCAGAATGAGGATGGCGATGAAGAGAAAAAACCTTGGGGTCAGGTCTAGCTTCATAGCATGCGCCGCGATTTGGCGCGGCGCACGATGCGGCCGACCGTGGTGAAGTGCAGGCCGAAATGCTCGGCAATCTCGGTGTAGCTGTAGTGCCCACTGGCGTGGGCGGCGACGATGGCGGCTTCGCGGTCGGTGAAGCGCGCGGCGATGGCCGCCAGCGGTTCCGGCGGGGCGCGGCGCTGCGCCTGTGGCACCTGCAGGTCAGGAGCCTTCTCGACTTTTGCCAGCATGCGCTGCACGAACGCGGCGTCACCCAGATACACCTGGCCCTGCAGCTTGTCCCACAGCGCTGGCGCCTTCACGCCCTCGGCGACGAACTGCGCGTAGCGCGGCACGGCCTGGCTGCGGTCGGGGCCGAAAGCAGCCAGCAGCGCATCGGTGGCCAGCCAGCGCGGCGGCGTGTCCAAGCCGACCGTCGCGCGGTAGCTGCTCCACGGCCAGTCCTGCGCCTGCCTGACCATGCCGGCGCGCACCGGGTTGAGCACGACATAGCGCGCCACTTCGAGCAGGTAACTCTCGCGATCGACCAGAATCGC
>Ga0078972_1006509_pt1 | contig 27557 bp, 16 predicted proteins | sample YelNatPaOPGAMG01_FD_67568 | JGI IMG/M metagenome (GOLD analysis project Ga0078972, IMG submission 67568) | Hot spring thermophilic microbial communities from Obsidian Pool, Yellowstone National Park, USA - OP-RAMG-01 (SPADES assembly) (version 2) | ecosystem: Environmental > Aquatic > Thermal...
GGTCGGAAATAAGAAAGCCAATGTCCATTGCTGTTATTGGAGGACTGGTTCTATCGACTCTTCTCAGCCTGGTAGTTGTTCCTTCTTTTTATGTCCTGGCTGATAAGTGGTTTAAACGGAAGAAGAGAGTGGTAGAAGAAAGTGAGATATTGTCTCAGGTATCAGCTCCGGCCAGCCATCCTTCTCTTGACAATTAAATTGAAAATAAGATAAAAAATAAAGCACCAGAGTAATTTTTATTCATATCGAGAAAAGGCTGAAATAAAGGCAGGTGCTTATGGCAAAAAAAATTCTGGTGTGGACAACTTTTATTTTGTTTTTCTTCTCGGCCCATCTTTTGGCCGACGGAAACTTTGAGTTCAGCTTTCATTATTCCTACTGGACGCTTAATGTAGCTAAGAGTCTGGTAGAAAATACTGTAAGCAGTGCCCTGGAAAGTGATCTGAAGGACAGATTTATCAAACAGATTCAACAGGATTATCCTTCTCTAACTGAAAGTGGTTACAATCAACAGGTGGTATTTGATGCTCCTGGCAATAATATCGGTTTCGAACTCAGGTTTTACCCAGGAGGCCGAAAAGGAGCTTTCAGCCTTGCTCTGGGTATCGAGCAGACAACCATGAAGGTTTCTTTTCCCCAGGTATCTGCCAATTTGCAGATGACCGATACCAGCAGCGGTCAGATGGCCAATTTCCAGGGGCTGGCTCATGGTCAATTTGTAATTAAGCCTTTGTCTTTTCATTTCAATATGCGCTGGGAACTTTTGCCTTCCAAGGTTATCTCTCCTTATTTTGGTGTTGGCGTTGGAATTTCTACTTCAGGCAGCTTTTTTGATGCTAAATATGAATATGCTTATAACGGCATATTAACTCTTCCAGACGGCTCTACCAGACAGTATTCACAGTCGGACACCAAGACTTTAAGACAGATAAAGGATGACCGCCTGGCAGAAGGGAAGAGTTTTCCTCTGAATTTTTTACCCATCGTTCAATTAAACTTCGGACTTCGGGCCAGATTATCTCAAATGATTAGTTTAACAGCCGATGCCGGTTTTTTTGATGGCTTTCTCTTCAGAGGAGGGCTGGCCATCAGGATTTAATTAGGTGAAGTAGAGTAACTTTAAGCGGTTCTGACTGCTCACGAATTGTACTGGAAGAAAATGATTTTAATGGGAGAAATGAGCGAACTCCTTTAAATCTAAAACCGGTCGTATCAGAAATGCTTAATTACTCTATGATATATGAATAAAAGTTCATATGTCCTGTAAAAAGCAAAATTAATTGATTAGCCTGCTCATAGCAATCCTCATCCTTTTGAACCCAGCTGTAAAAGTTAAATAAGTTTTTTACTCTTTTTCCCCGTTGTGATAAAAATATTATCTCTGATAAAAAAGTTCAAGAAGGAGATGTCAGATGAGAAATTATCTAAAACATAACCGGGCTAAGAGTCTTTTTTTAATTCTGTTTTTCCTCCTCGGCCTTAATCCAATATTTCCCTTATCTCAGGCCAGAAGCAATAATGATTATCAGGAACTTCCGCCAGTTTTTCATTCCATTTCCAGCAATCAGCTTTTGGAATATGTTAGAGAATTAAGTTCGGAAAAATATGGTGGTCGCCTGTGTGGTACTCAGGAATTTAACCAGGCAGCAGCCTGGGTTTCTTCTCTTCTTTCCAGCTGGGGAGTGGAGCCGGCAGGTGATAATGGGAGCTATCTTCAGGCTTTCCCTGATCCCTATACTCTTGTTCTCGATAAAGGGGAGGTTTCTCTGCACTTTTTTGTGGGGAAAAATCAATCGAAGAATTTAGACGAAATAAAAAAGTACTATAAATATGAAGATGATTATTTTCCTGGAGCAACATCTGCTTCAGGTGTAATCACGGGTGAGGTTGTCTATGTTGGTTATGGGATAACTGCCCCAGAACTTGGCTATGATGATTATAAAAACGTTGATGTCCGGGGGAAAATTGTCCTGATGGAAAATGAGGTTCCAGTGAGTCCAGAAAAAGATCCGGAACTTTTCAAGAAGTGGCGGCCCTATTCTTTTCATCAATATAAATTGCAGAATGCTGCAGCCCATGGGGCGAAAGGTCTACTTTATTTTTATGGGCCGATAATAAACCCTAATAATGATTATATTGAGGGTTTTATTTATAGTCATGTCGGGCAGGAAGTAGTCAACGACATATTTGCTGGAACTGGAAAAACTTATCAACAGACAGTCGAAAAAATAAGAAAGACACTTAAGCCTCAATCATTTGCTACCGGGAAAATATTTACCATAAGGAACAGGACTGAACATCATCCAGAAGGAATAGGCTATAATTTGCTGGCTAAAATAACCGGCACCGATCCCCAGCTGAAAGATCAGGCGATTATCATTGGCGGTCATCTTGATCATGTTGGACGCTGTCCGGAGTTAATGCCCGGAGCCAACGACAATGCTTCAGCGGTAGCAGTTATGCTGGGCCTGGCTGAGGCGCTAAAAAAAGGACAGATAAAATTAAAAAGAACGATTCTTCTGGCATTTTTTGGTGCCGAGGAACAAGGGGTAAAAGGTTCGGAATATTATCTCCAGCACCCGGTTTTTCCCCTCAGAGAAACTGTAGCTTTTATCAATATGGACGGGGTGGGCTCAGGTGAGGAGATTTTTGCTCTGGCTGGAAAGAATTTTCCCTGGTTATTTTCTCCCTTCGAAAAAGCTAATAGTTCTTTTATCCATCGAAAGCTGGAAACCAATTACTGGGCTAATTTGGCTAGGCCCCGATTGGACGCAGCCAGATTTATGGATAAAAACATACCTTCTATATCCTTTTCAGCTTCCGGTTCTAATATTTCCTACCCTGCCTATCATAATACCAGAGATAATTTGAAGATTATTAATCCTGAAATTATGGAAGATATGGCCAGGCTTCTTTTTCTTGCCACCATAGAACTGGCCAATTCTTCGGTTTTATCTATCGAACATAATTAACCGACCGGAATTTAAAGGTGCAGTTCCACTACATCTTCATCATTAAGGATATAATCGCGATTAACCCGCAAACCGGAAATAGTTCCGGACTTGTTCCAAACCCGGGCATAGTTTAAATTTTCGGCAAAATCTTTGTGGATAAGCCGGGCCAGTTCCAAAATGGTGCTTCCTTTTTTAAGGATAAAGGGAGAATCAAGGTCAGGTTTTTTCCCGGGAACTTTACTGTAAAGCCGAACAATCTGAAGAAGATTAAAAATTTTTTGGCGTAGCAAATTTAGGTTTTCACCTGTTCGGGCAGAGACAGAAAGGATTTCAAATTCTAACTGGAAAAGAATCCTTATTTCCTCAAGAGTTCTATCTGATTGGAGCAGGTCATTTTTGTTCAAAATCAGTAGGGTCCTTTTCCTGAACTGGAATTTGTCAGCTGGAATTAAAGATGACTCAGAGACTGGTTCTATCTTTTTTTCCTGAAGATGATTAAGAATTATAGATAGCTGCTCGCAGGCTTCATCATGGGCAGAATCTATTACTATTAACATAGCCTCAGCAGCTTTTATCATTTCGGCCAACCAGGGTTCAAAATAGTCCCTGGTAATGGGGGGAGTATCGATTAATTGAATTTTTATATTCTCATAAGGCATCATGTAGGGAGCGGCCTGACGGGTGGTAAAGGGAAAGTCAGCCACTTCTACTTCTATCCCTGTTAAAGCCCTGATCAAAGCGGATTTTCCGGAATTGGGCGGGCCAATTATTATCACCTGGCCGGCTCCTGATTTTTCAATTCGGAAAAGAGGACCTTTCTTGGTTATGGCCGGCCGGTGCTCCAATTCTTCTTTAAGTTTGGCGATTTTTGCCCGATATAAAGCCACTAATTTTTCTGTTCCTTTGTGGCGGGGTATTATTGATAGCAATTTTTCTATGATGGCCAGCTTTTCTTCCGGTGTTCTGGCCTGGCGAAGGCTTTTTTCGACTTCATAATATTCAGGGGGAAGATTGGCTGGCACTTTCCTTTCCTTTCGCCCTTATATTTTAACTGATTTTAATTTAAATTTTAAGCTTGAAAATCACAGGCAAGGCTTTTCTGCTGGTAAAATAAAAGCAAATTTGGTTAATTGGAGCCTTTTTTTATCAGAAAAAGCCATTATTGCTCTCAACATATTGATAATAAATAATTTATTGCCTAAAAAAATTTAATTTTTTATGCTTTTTTTCTTTACTTTCAGAGTGATTTCGGCTATAATTTAATCTAAAAATGTCCTTCAAAAAAGAAGACTTTTCCTTCCACTTGAAACCCGATATTTTTTTCACAGGAAGTTAAGATGAAAGATGAAAAATATACAGCTGAAAGTATAAAAGTTTTAAAGGGTCTGGAAGCTGTCCGCAAGCGCCCGGCTATGTATATTGGCAGTACCGGACCAGACGGATTGCATCATCTGGTTTATGAAGTAGTTGACAATTCGGTGGATGAAGCTCTGGCGGGTTATTGTACCAGGATTGAAGTAATTATCCATGTTGATAACTCCGTAACAGTTATAGATGATGGCCGGGGTATCCCTGTAGAAATGCACCCGAAAGAGAAGCGACCGGCGGCTGAGGTTGTTCTGACAGTGCTCCATGCTGGTGGTAAATTTGATGATAAAAGTTATAAAGTATCTGGCGGTCTCCATGGAGTTGGTGTCTCGGTAGTTAATGCTCTATCGAAGAGGCTGGAGCTGGAGGTAAAAAGAGACGGAGGAATTTATACCCAGGTATATGAACGAGGAAATCCGGTTACTCCTCTAAAAAAAATCGGCAAAACCAATAAAACTGGAACAAAGATAACGTTTTGGCCCGATGATGAAATCTTTGAAACCACGGAGTTTAATTTTGAAGTTTTAACCCAGAGAATGCGGGAACTATCTTTTCTTAATCGGGGATTGAAGATTACCATCACCGATGAAAGAATCAATAAATCGCATGAGTTTCAATATAAAGGCGGTATTCTGGAATTCGTTCAGTATCTCAACCAGAATAAAACGGTGCTTAATCCCCGGCCCATTTATTTTGAGGCTCAGAAAGATGACATCATAGTGGAAGTGGCTTTTCAGTATAATGCAGGTTATACCGAAAATATTTTTACTTTCGTTAATAATATCAATACTATTGAAGGGGGGACTCATCTTATTGGTTTTAAATCAGCTTTGACCAGATGCATCAATAATTATGCTGAATCCCACAATCTTCTCAAAGACCTTGGGACAGGCAGCATTTCCGGTGATGATACCAGAGAGGGGCTGACTGCCGTTTTAAGTATTAAAATGCGCGAGCCACAGTTTGAGGGTCAGACGAAGACCAAGCTGGGCAACTCGGAAGTGAAAGGAATTGTGGAATCGCTGGTCAATGAGAAATTAACTGCCTATTTTGAAGAAAATCCAACCAACGCCAAAAGAATTGTAGCGAAAGCTATTGATGCTGCCAGAGCCAGGGAAGCTGCCAGGAAAGCCCGGGAACTGGCTCGCCGGAAAAGCGTTCTGGAAACCACTTCTTTACCCGGGAAACTGGCTGATTGTCAGGAAAGGGATCCAGCTCTGGCTGAGTTGTTTATTGTTGAGGGTGATAGCGCCGGTGGCTCGGCCAAACAAGGACGGGACCGGAGATTTCAGGCTATTCTGCCTCTAAAAGGTAAGATTCTTAATGTCTGGAAAGCCCAGCCTGATAAGATATTTCACAATGATGAAATAGGAACTATTATTGCTGCTCTGGGCACCAGTGCCGGAGAAGAAAGCTTCAGCTTGGAAAAGCTTCGTTATCATAAAATTATCATTATGACTGATGCTGATGTAGATGGTTCTCATATCAGAACCCTGCTTATGACCTTTTTTTACCGCCAGATGAAGCCCTTAATTGAAAATGGTCACCTTTATATTGCTCAGCCGCCTCTTTATAAGATATCGCGAGGAAAAGAAGTTCAGTATCTTAAAGAAGAAAGAGAATATGAAAGATGGCTTGTCAAAAAGATATCAGAGGAATTCAAGCTAAAGGTAAAAAATCAGAAAGAACTGTTGGAAGGGGAGAGGTTCAGAAAATTTATTCTGAAAATAATACAGAAAAGGAACTATCGGAATTATATGGAAAGAAGGAATATCCCCATTCACCTGATAGAATTTCTAATTCATGAAAATATAGCTGATCTGGAAGCCCTTCAGGATAAAAAGAGGATGAAAAAATTGCAGGAAGGAATTTCTGCTCTCGATAAAGACTTCCGTACAGAACTTATTCATGATGAAGAATACGATGCTTATGAAATCATAGTTGACTACAAAGTTAATGGGTTTGCCAGCCGGACAAAAATTAATCTGGATTTAATTAATTCTATTGAATATAAAAATCTTTACCGCCTTATGAAGGAATTGGAGCAATACCTTCCACCCTTCGATGTAATTAATACTACCGAAACGATAACCATAGATAATGAAAGCAAATTGCTGGAATATCTTTTTGAGAAAGGCAAAAAAGGAGTAACCATTCAGCGGTATAAAGGCCTTGGTGAAATGACTCCGGAACAGCTCTGGGAGACAACTATGAATCCAGAAAAGCGTTCTCTGCTTAAAGTCTCCATCCAGGATGCAGTAGAAGCTGATAAAGTTTTTTCAATCTTAATGGGAGAAGAAGTTGAACGGAGAAAGGACTTCATCGAGGAAAATGCCTTGCTGGCTCAGAATCTTGATATTTGAGCCAGAAATCAAGTTTACTCAGAAAGGTAATGGCGATGCCGGGTAAGAAAAAGGAAGAAAAAAATAAGGAAAGACAAACCAACCAGGAGAGAGAAAAAGAAAAGGCAAAAAAAGAAAAACCAGAAGAAATAGATAAAAAAGAAGAAAAAACTACTCCACCTTCCAGCCAAAGGAATAATCCTTCTTCCGGGAAAAAAGCGGAAGATAACCAGACTCAGCAAGCAGTGGTTATAGCTCAGAATCTTTCTACAGTCAGCCTGGAAGAAGAAATGAAGAAGTCCTATTTGGATTATGCCCTGAGTGTCATAATTGGACGGGCTATACCAGATATTAAAGACGGGTTAAAACCGGTTCATCGCCGTGTCCTTTATGCCATGTGGGAAACAGGGACTACCCATAATAAACCGTATAAAAAATCAGCCAGAATAGTTGGTGATGTTATCGGTAAATACCATCCCCATGGAGATGCAGCTGTTTATGATGCCCTGGTTAGAATGGCTCAGGATTTCAGTTTGCGCTACCCCCTGGTTGATGGGCAGGGTAATTTTGGTTCTATTGATGGCGACCCTCCGGCTGCTATGCGTTACACCGAAGTTCGGATGACCCGTCTGGCGGAAGAACTTCTGGCCGATATTGAAAAAGATACGGTTAATTTTGTTCCCAATTACGATGAAAGCTTATTGATGCCTGAAGTTCTACCGGCCAAATTTCCTAATCTGCTGGTAAACGGGGCTTCAGGAATTGCTGTGGGTATGGCTACCAATATCCCCCCACATAACCTGGGAGAAGTTTGTGAAGGTCTGATTTATTTAATTGATCATCCTAAAGCCAGCATTGATGACCTGATGAGATTTATCCCCGGTCCGGATTTTCCTACAGGTGGCTATGTATTTAATCGTCAGAATATTCGTCAGGCTTACCTGGAAGGAAAGGGAGTCATCCATCTAAGGGCAAAAACAACCATAGAAAGGGCAGATAAGGGTGAAAGAGACCGAATTGTCATTACTGAAATTCCTTACGGGGTTAACAAAGCCCGGCTTCTGGAAAATATAGCTGAGCTGGTTAATAATAAAAAAATAGAAGGGATCGCTGATATCCGGGACGAATCCGACAGGGAAGGAATAAGAGTAGTAATCGAAATAAAAAGAGGTGAATTGCCGGAAATTATTCTGAATAATCTGTACAAACATACCGCCCTTCAAACCTCCTTTGGCATTATAATGCTGGCTATTGTTGACAAGCAGCCCAAACTCCTTAATCTGCTGGAGATGATGAACTATTTTATTGCTCATCGTCGCGATGTGATTATCAGACGAACCAAACATGACCTGAAAAAAGCCGAGCATCGAGCCCATATTTTAGAGGGATTGCTTATTGCCCTCGACCAACTGGATGCCATTATTGACCTGATTAGAGCTTCAAAAACAGTGGAAGAAGCTAAGAATGGACTGATGACTAAATTTAAGCTGACAGCCATTCAAGCTCAGGCCATTCTGGAGATGCAGCTGCAGCGGCTAACCGGACTGGAGCGGCAAAAAATTGTTCAGGAGCACCGGGAGCTGATCGAATTGATCAAGAAGCTCAAATTGATTTTGAAAAACCCGGAAATGGTCATGCAGATAATCAAGGATGAGTTGAAGCAGCTTAAAGAAGAATATCAGGATGAACGTAGAACAGAGATTCGGGATGAAGTAATTACTGATATAAAAGCTGAGGATTTAATCAAAGAAGAAGATGTGGCCATTGTTTATACCCAATCCGGTTATATCAAGCGAACTTCGCTGAGTGCTTATCGCTTTCAGAGCCGGGGCGGGAAAGGCCGGAAGGGAATTGAGATGAAAGCTGAAGATGTGGTGGAAAACCTGTTTGTTGGCTCCACCCATTCATATCTTCTGGTTTTTACTAACATCGGCCGGATGTACTGGCTTAAGGCTCTTGATGTACCTGATGCCGGGCCTTCAGGCAGAGGGAAAGCGATTGTCAATTTGCTTGAACTTCAGCCAGAAGAAAAGGTCAAGGGCATCTTAGCTGTGAAGGAATTCCGAGAGGATCAATTTATTGTCATCATGACCAATAATGGGCTGATCAAAAAAACCAGATTGAGTGAATTCAAGAACGTTAGAAAAGGTGGGATTATTGCCATAAATCTCAAGCCCAAGGATAGTCTTTTTACCGCTGCTCTAACTGATGGCAAGAACGATATTATCATTGGTACCAAGATGGGAAAAGCTATTCGCTTCAAAGAAACTAAGGTCAGGCCAATGGGGCGTCAGGCTGCCGGGGTAAAGGCCATAACTTTGAAACCAAAAGATCGGGTAATCAGTATGATAGTCATAAGTCCTGAAGATAAATATATTTTCACTGCTTCTGAGCTGGGCTATGGCAAAAAAACGCCAATAGAAGATTACCCGGTTCATAACCGCGGGGGTCAGGGGGTTATCAACCTCAAAATTACAGAAAAGATTGGTCAGGCTCTGGCCATGGTTGGTGTTAATGAGGATGACCTGCTGATCATTACGGTGAGTGGTAAAGTGATCCGGATTAAAACCACAGCTATCAGACCTTTGAGCCGGGCAACTCAGGGAGTCAGGCTTATCCAATTAGACCCTGGAGATAAAATCTGTTCTATCGCCAAAGTTCGGGAAGACTGAGTATTGAATATTCTCGGCTAAAACTAATTGTTGATTTAAGCCCAGCCTTTTTTTACAATTTCTTCGGATTATAAAGAGGAGATAATTAATGATAGAGACCCTGGCTCACCTTTTTTTAAACACTGTTAGAAGTTATCCTAAAGATAACCTCATGCTCTATAAAAAAAACGGCCGTTACCTGCCAATCTCTACTGCTGAACTGGAGAAAAAAGTCACCTACCTGGCTCTGGGTTTAAATAATATACGGCTGTCCAAGGGAGATAAATTGATTATCATTTCTGAAAACCGACCGGAGTGGGTAATGACTGACCTTGCTGTCGTCTGTCAGGGCGGATTAACTGTTCCTATATATACTTCTTTAACTTCTTCCCAAGCTGAATATATTATTCAAGATTCTGAGGCCTCAATAGTGGTGGTCTCTGACCAGTGGCAAAGGGAGAAAATCGAAGAAATCAAAAACAGACTGAATAAGGTTAAATATTTTATTACCTTTGAGGAAGAAGCTATTTCAGGATACCTTAACTTCTCTGAATTGCTAAAAATTGGGGAAAAAGTATTCCTTGAAAAACCGGGCAGATTTGAAGAAATGATATTTAGCGTAGCTCCGGAAGATGAAGCTTCTTTGATTTATACTTCAGGGACCACCGGTGTTCCCAAAGGAGTTATTCTGACCCATCACAATTTTATCAGCAATGTTAAAACCTGTGTTTCCATGTTTGATATAACTTCCAGGGATACTGTTTTATCCTTCCTGCCTCTGTCTCATGTCCTGGAAAGAATGGTAATGTTTGCTTATCTTTATGCTGGAGCAACTATAGGCTTTGCAGAAAGTGTAGAAGCTGTGGCTCAAAATTTGCTTGAAGTAAGACCAAATATTATGGTCAGCGTTCCTCGGGTATTTGAAAAAATTTATGCTCGGGTGATGGACAGTATTTTAAGCGGCTCTCCCCTCAAGCGGAAAATCTTTTTCTGGGCTCAAAAGGTGGGGAAGAAATATGGGCAGAGAAAGTTGCTCGGGGCAAAAATTAGTCCGTGGCTGAAAGTAAAAAGAAGCCTGGCCCATAAATTAGTTTTCAGTAAAATAATTGAGAGAACTGGTGGACGTATCAGATTTTTCATTTCCGGGGGAGCTCCTCTATCAAAAGATATAGCGGAATTTTTTTATTTTATAGGTCTGGTAATTTATGAGGGATATGGCTTAACTGAAACTTCGCCAGTGCTGGCGGTAAATAGACCAGGAGCATTGAAATTTGGGACTGTGGGCCGGCCCATTCCTGAAGTGGAAATAAAAATTGCTGAAGATGGGGAAATTCTGGCTCGTGGCCCTAACATAATGAAAGGGTATTACAAGAAAGAAGCCGAAACCAGGGAAGCTCTGAAAGGAGGCTGGTTTCATACTGGCGATATAGGTTATTTGGATGAAGATGGTTTTTTGGTAATAACAGATAGGAAAAAGGACATAATCGTAACTTCGGGTGGGAAAAATGTAGCTCCACAGGCTATAGAAAATTTGCTCAAGACCAGCCCTTATATCAGTAATGTGGTGGTTATCGGTGACCGCAGAAAGTTTATTTCTGCCCTGATAGTACCTAACTTTGAGAAGCTGGAAGAATTGGCCCGAGCTAAAAATGTTAAATTTAATAATAGAAAAGACTTGGTTAGTAGAAGAGAAATTATTGATTTTATTAAAGGAGAGGTTGATCGGGCCACAGTTAACCTGGCCTCCTATGAAAAAATAAAGAAAATTGCCCTGCTGGAAAGAGAGCTGGAAATTGAAAAAGAAGAAATTACCCCTACTCTTAAAGTAAAGAGAACCTCAATTGAAAATCGTTACCGGGAATTGATAGAGGGCCTTTATCTGGAGGACTCTTCTGCTTCTTTGGAAGATTCTTCTGAAGAGGGTTCGAAGTAAAGAATTCGGCCACAGCTTTCGCAGAGATGAATTTTGGAGTGGTCTCTGATTTCATTTAACATCTGGGGCCTGATTCTCATCTGGCACATAGAACAAAATTCACCCACTACCGGGGAGAGGGCTACACCTCCGCGCTTTCTGGCAATATCGAGATAAAGCTGTAACTGGCTTCGAGGAATAGATTTAGTGAGTTCTTCTCTTTGCCTTAATAGTAGAGATTTCTTTCCTTCCAGTTCTTTTTGATGTTGATTTAGAGCAGCTATTTCTTGCTTGAGATTTTCTTCCTGGTTTTTTTGCTTCACGGTAGCCGTTCTGATTTCTTCTTCGATTTCATCAGCCACCAGCAATTCCTTGATTATATTCTCTTCTAAAGCATCGATTTTAGCTTGAGCTTCCTGAATTTCTTTAAGCAGGGAAGTATATTCTTTGTTGGTCTTTACATCATTCAACTGATGCTTAAATTTGGCCACCATTGATTTTAAATCTTTAACTTCGGCCTCAAGATCACGGCGTTTTTTTTGATTATGAGTGAGTTTTTCTTTAGCTTTAAGAACCTGGTCAGAATCGGCTTTAATCTTGTTTTCAACCTGTTCGATTAATTTAGGGATATCAGCTAACTCTGTAGAAACCTGCCTTAGGAGATTATCAACCTCCTGCAGTTGAATTAATTTTTCAAATTCGACTTCTTCTCCATCCACTTTATTTCTCTATTCTTTTCGCCGATTTTAAGTGGGCCTACCAGGATTCGAACCTGGGACCTGCCGGTTATGAGCCGGTAGCTCTGCCGCTGAGCTATAGGCCCTTTCTGATTTTTATACCAGATAAAAGAATTTTAGTCAATCAGCTTCCGGTTAAAAGCTATTGGTAAAAGATCTCAATTTCTTGCTTCTGGTGGGATGCTTCAATTTCCTCAGAGCTTTAGCTTCTATCTGCCTTATTCTTTCTCTGGTGACCTTAAATTGCTGACCGACTTCTTCCAGGGTATGCTCATTACCATCCCCCAGGCCAAATCTCATTTTCAAAACTTTGGCTTCCCGGTCGGTAAGAGTTTTCAGGGCTTCTTCAATATGTTCTTTAAGACTCTGGTGAATAACTGATTCGGGGGGAGAGGGGAGCATCTTATCTTCTATAAAATCTCCCAGGTGACTGTCTTCTTCTTCTCCTATCGGGGTTTCCAGAGAAATTGGCTCCTGGGCGATTTTGATAATTTTCCTGACCTTACTGACGGGCATGTCCATTTTTCTGGCAATTTCCTCGCAAGTTGGTTCCCGTCCGATTTCCTGAACTAATTGTCGGGAAACTCTCACCAGCTTGTTTATTGTCTCAATCATGTGAACGGGTATTCTGATGGTTCTGGCCTGGTCAGCGATGGCTCGGGTAATTGCCTGGCGTATCCACCAGGTGGCATAGGTAGAAAATTTATAGCCGCGGCGATATTCAAATTTATCTACTGCTTTCATCAATCCCATATTACCTTCTTGAATCAGGTCGAGAAACTGAAGGCCCCTATTGCTGTATTTCTTAGCGATTGAGACTACCAGTCTGAGATTGGCTTCTACTAATTGTTTCTTGGCTTGCTCGCTGGTACTTTTACCCATCATAATTGTTCTTACTGCCTTTTTAAGGGACTGGGAATCGAGGCCAACTTCCTTTTCTATTTTTTTTATTTCCAGATTGAGCTTTTTGATTTCATTTTCTATATATTTTTTATTTTCTTTTGTTTCTTTTCTGGAGCTTTTCTTTTTAGCGCTAATTTTGGTTTCCTTTTTTCTTTTTTCGGACTTTTTATTTAAAGAAGCTTCCAGTTGTTCACGTTGGTATTCAAGTTCATTTATTTCTTTTAATTTGTCTTTGAGTTGCTCTATTACCACTTCTCTCAGGTTGGTCTGAAGATTCAGGTCGCGAATAAGACGACTGAGCTTGACGATTATCCGTCCACGGCTGAAGCTGTATTTTCTACTGCGGGGCAGAGCTTCTAATTTTTGGGTCAGGTCTTTTATAGTTTCAATTTTTTCCAGAAGTTCCTGCTGTTTTTCCAGTAATCTTTCGTCAGCCAGCTCTTCATCATTAAAATCAAAATATTCCTGGATTATCTCCGGGTATTCCCTTATTTTTTGTTCTATTTTCAAAATGTTGTTTATAACTAACCGGGTTTTGGAGAGCGCTTTAATAATGGACTTTTCTCCCCGTTCAATTTCTCTGGCGATAGCAATTTCGCCTTCCCTGGTTAGAAGGGGAATATTCCCCATTTCTCTCAAATAAAGTTTAACCGGGTCAGTAGTTCTTTCGAGTCCGTGAGTACAAATCGAGCTCTTTTTAGGTGGGTAAGGAATAATTTCTTTCTGGTGAGAATCAAGTATTTTTATACCATAGCTGTCCATAGAAGAGAGAAAATCGTTAAAATCATCATCTACTCCAAACTCTTCACCAAAAGTTTGATCGATTTCTTCCCAGGAAAGGAAGCCCTGCCTTTTGCCTTTAGAAATAAGCTGAAGAATTTCTCCCTTTTGATATTTTTCATCAGATGACACGGTCTGGCCTCCTTAATGGGCTATTTTTCTTAATGCTTTTTATATGTCCATAATAGTTATTCATAATCCTAAGATCTGCTTGGTTATTTCGTGTTTTTGATATAGAAGATTCATTAACTTTTCTTTATCTCCCTTTTTTTCAGTTAGACTTATTTCTGTTTGAAGTTCTTTCAACTTTTTCTGCAAAGCATTTTTTTTCAGGGTGTTAAGGCAATCCAGGGCTTCTCCTACTGAGCCAGCAGGGATCTCTTCCTGTAAGATGCGGGAAAGCTGACCAAGGAGCTGGGGAGGGATCAATTCCTGAAGACCGGAAAAATTCCAGGGACGGTCATTATTAAAACATTCCAAAAGATATTTAAAAATGGGCTCGCTAATTAACCCTTCAAAGCAGGTGGCATCAAATTCATTAATGACCAGGGGCAAAATTTCTTGCTGGTTAAACAGCAGTTGTAGCAAACGTTTTTCAGCTGGAAGGAGGAATTCTTTTTCTTCTGCCTTTCCGCCTAAATTTCTATCTCTATAATTTTTATCTATCATCTGCCGCAGCTGATTTTCGTTGACCCGGAAAAAATCAGCTACTTGCAGCAAGTATTCATTTTGAACAATGGAATCAGGAATCCGGGCAATTTCCTGGATAACCTGCTTCACCAGGCGGCTTTTTTCTTCGGGAATGTTGAGATTCCCGGTTTTGGCGTATTCATGCATCAGAAAATAGAAACCATCAACGCTTTTCTTCACCAGAGACAGATATTTTTCTGCACCATATTTTTTTAAGTAGTTATCGGGATCAAGTTTTTCAGGCAATATTAAAACACGGGCTTGAAGTCCTTTTTCTAAGCAGATAGGAACAGCTCTCAGAGCGGCTTTTATTCCCGCTTCGTCTCCATCGTAATTGATTATGACCCTTGGGGCATAACGAATAATTTGGGCCACCTGTTGCGGAGTAAGACTGGTTCCCATTGAGGCTACTACATTTTGAATTCCGGCTTGATAGAGGGAAGCATAATCAGCATATCCTTCAACCAAAATAGCTTCTCCACTGTTACGAATCTGCTCTCGGCTAAAATTAAGACCGTAAAGGAGATGCCCCTTAGTGAAGGTTTGAGTTTCGGGAGAATTCAGATATTTTGGCTGGGCCTCAAAAATTGTCCGGCCACCAAAAGCTACCACCCGATTAGTAAGTGTAAATATGGGGAAAATAATTCGGCCGCGGAAGCGATCCCGATATTCTCCTGGCTTTTGCCCGGGGATAATTAACCCGGCTTTTTCCAGATCCTGAGGGCTGTAGCTCTGCTTGAAGGCTTGGAAAAGGGAATCCCAGCTATTCAGAGCATAGCCAAGGCGAAGTCTTTTAATAGTTTCTTCTGAAAATTTACGTCCCTTTAGATAGTCCAGAGCTTTTTTCCCTTCTGGAGTTTTAAAAAGGTTGTTTCGAAAATAATGCAGAGCTTTTTCATTGATTTCAAAAATTTTTTCTTCCAGCCTGGCTTCTTTATAAGAGATTCGGGTTTCAGGAAGTGGAATATGATACTTTTCCGCCAAAAATCTTATTGCTTCTGGAAAAGTCAGATTTTCCTTTTCCATTACGAGAGAAAACAAATCGCCTCCAATTCCACAGCCGAAGCAATGAAACAACTGCTTTTCTTCATCAACGGTAAAAGAAGGATCTTTTTCTGAATGGAAGGGGCATAATCCCACCCATTTTTTCCCTCTTTTTTTCAGGGTGGTGTACTGAGAAGCTATCTCGACTATAGAAGCTGCCTGTTTTATCTTTTCAGTAATCTCCATTAGGCTAAACGAGGCTCTTTATTCTCATATAAAATAGGTTTCAACCTTATGCTTGTCAAGATAATCTATCCAAAATTTCAATTTTTAGCCTGCTTGGTCACAAATGGTTAATCTGACTGGCCAGGTATCCGGCTCCAAACCCGTTATCAATATTAACGACGGCTACCCCGCCGGGACAGGAATTGAGCATGGCCAGCAAAGCTGATAATCCCCGGAAGCTGGCTCCATAACCAATGCTGGTAGGAACGGCAATAACTGGGGCTTTGAACAGACCGGCTACCACACTGGGAAGAGCGCCTTCCATTCCTGCTACTACTACCATAACTCGAGCCTGTTTAAGGGCATCATAAAAACTGAAAAGACGATGAAGTCCAGCTACCCCGACATCATAAACTCGCAGAACTTCATTGCCAAAAAATTCACAGGTGATAGCAGCTTCTTCAGCTACTGGAATATCTGAAGTTCCAGCGGAAAGAACCGCAATTTTCCCCTTTCCTTCTAACGGCTTGGTTTTTGTTATGGTTAAACACCTGGCCTCCTGGTGATAAATGGCTGCCGGTAATACTTTTTTAATCTTTTTATAAACTTCGGGAGAAAGCCTGGTAATAAGCAAGTTGCTTCCATTTTTTAAAATGGACCGGGAGATCTTTATAATTTGCTGGGGGGTTTTACCGGGGCCAAAAATAACTTCAGGATAGCCCTTTCTTATTTCCCGGCTGTGATCAATCTTGGCAAATCCCAGGTCTTGGTAGGGAAAATCTTGAAGCTCTTGCAGGGCCTGTTCTGGAGTTATCTCCTGCCTGTACAGCCTGGAGATAATATCTGTCAATAACAGCTTCACTCCAGAATTTTAGCACAAAATAAGGGTTTTGGCATTAGCTTTAACAAATTTTCTTCAGATAAAATCGGTTGCTTGTCAAACTTACTTCTATATTGTAAAATAGCAAAGACTTAAGCTTTGATTTGTCAGGAGAAAGCAGTGAGCGAACCCAGGAAAAAAGATGATTATCAAAAAGCCCTCAGCCTTTACAGCCAGGGCATAAAAGATTTCAGGCGGGGAGATTATGAGAAAGCAGCCTCTTCGTTTGAAAATCTGTTAGAAAAATACCCGGAAGAATTTGAACTTATTGACCGGGCTAAAGTTTATTTAAGCATCTGCAAAAAGGGTACACATAAAGAGACTATTTCTCCTAAAACCATAGAAGATTATCTTTTTTATGGCCAGATGAAAATAAATCAGGCCGATTATGAAGGAGCTTTAAAACTGTTAGAAAAAGCCCTGGAATTAAAAAAGGAAGAAGCCAGAGTTTATTATCTTATGGCTACTGCCTATGTCCAGAGTAATCGTTCTGATGATGGCCTGGAAGCCCTGAAAAAAGCGATTCAGAAAGATAAATCTCTGGCTGTTTTAGCCCAGAACGAACCGGATTTTGAACCTCTGCGTGAGGATAAAAGGTTTAAAATTCTGGTCAAGCTTTCATGAAAAAAGAATTGCTGGTCGTCATTAGCCGGGTTGATTATTCAGCCAGCCTTCCCAAATTACCCTTGCCTATTGTCTCTGAGCCAAACATTCTGAATCATCTTGTAAGTCTTGGTAAGAGTTTAAAACCAGCGGTTATAGGCCTGCTGATTGAAGAGCTGTCTGATTTTAATTCTTTTAAGTTTAAAGGCAAAGCGACAATTATAAAAAGAAAATTAGCTCCAGATCTTTCTCGGATTATCAATATTTTACAGGGGAAATCATTTGTAGGTGACTTGATTCTTCTATCCTCAGATTTATTTCTCTTGGATTCCAGCCTTCTGTTGAGGTTGGTTAAAAATCATCAGGAAGCAGGAACACAGTTAACTTTAGCAGCTAAAAAGGTCAAGAAGGGAAATGATTATTCTGATCAAGAATATTTTGTCCTCCCTGGCCTGGCTGCTGTTCACATCGATAAAGATGCTGATTGGCTGAAAAAGGTAAATCCCTTTAAACCTTCCGGCCAGGTTGATATAGTAGCACTGGTTGAGGCTCTGAATGCTGATGATGAAAGTCCCGGGTTTATGTGGCTGGCTGAGGGGGAAGAAGAAGCAATAGCTCTTAATGACCTGGAGAGCCTTTCCCAGGTTGCCGCTTTTCTAAATAAAAGAAAAATAGCTGAGCTTGAGCACAAAGGCGTTTTTTTCTTATCGCCTGATGAAGTCTGGCTTGGTCCTGAAGTTAAAATTGGACGGGGCACAGTAATTTACCCTTCTGTTATTATTGAAGGGCGAACGTCTATCGGTAAGGATTGTTTGATTTATCCTCATTGTCATATTGTTAACAGCAAAATTGGGGATCGGGTTAAGGTGCTGGGGGCAACGGTGATTGAGGAATGCCGAATTGAAGCCGGGGCTCAGGTTGGTCCATTTTCGCGGCTAAGACCAGAAACAAGATTGGGACCCGGAAGCAGGGTTGGTAATTTTGTGGAAATGAAAAAAACTAATTTTGGCCCTGGCTCCAAAGCTATGCATCTCAGCTACCTGGGTGATGCCACAGTTGAAGAAAATGTTAATATTGGAGCCGGAACAATAACCTGCAATTATGACGGCCAGAAAAAAAATAAGACCTATATAGAGAAAGAAGCTTTTATCGGTTCCGGCACAGAACTGGTAGCTCCGGTAAGAGTTGGGAAGGGCGCCTATATTGCCGCAGGTTCAACTATTACTGAAGATGTAGCAGCTGATTCTCTGGCAATCGCCAGGTCAAAGCAGGTGGAAAAGCCGGGCTGGGCCAGAAAACGCCGGGAAAAACTTGCAGCTGAGAGCAAAGCTAATAAAAGTCGAGCAGGAAAATAAAGAAGAAAATTGCAAAGCTAAGGGGAATCAAGAAGAGCTTTTCTTTTTGCTTTCAAATTTATAAACGTAAAAAATCCTCTGAAAGGCTGTAAAATTTGACATGGCTGCCAGAAATAAGATGGCAATTATGAGGGCCAGATCATATTGACGAAAAATCATCCCGGATACAGTTCCCAGGATTAATAAGACCAATCTTTCTGCTCTCTGCATTATTCCTATTCGGCAATCGATCCCAAGGCTTTCGGCTCTTGCCCGGGTATAGCTAACCATGGTTGAGCCGAGAAAGGCAAAGGCCAATCCCCAAAGGATCCAATGGTTTCGAAAATGGTAGGCCAGGCCCAAATAGATCGCAAATTCCGAATAACGGTCAAGGCTGGAATCAAACATCGCTCCGAAAATAGTCCTTCTGTTTCCATTGGAAGCAACCTTGCCATCAAGTATATCCAGCATGCCGCAGAAAAAAAGAAATAACAGGGCCCAGCCAGGCCTATTCAAGCCGTAAAATAATCCTACTAAGATACCGGAAAGCAGGCCAAGAAAACTGAGGTAATTAGGATTAATATTAAACTGAACAAAAATAAGAGATAATCGATCAAAGACTTTCAGAGTAAAAACAATCAGCCAGGCCGGCAGAAACCTAAATCCCTTATTTTCGTAGTTAATCATCATCAACGAATTATATGTTTTAACTGGCTAAAAATCAAACAGCTTGAACCATGTTTAAGATTGGTTTAATAACTTATTTGCAGCCATTTTTGTTGGCCTTGATTAGATAATTATCAATGGCCCATAATAATATTAACGACATTGAGATTAGCTTGATGGGAATTAACTTGAAGGGGAAATAACGCTGTGATATGCTTTTGAATATAAAACCTCAAAATTTTTTTAATTTTAGGAGAAGGCAATGAAAGATAAGATTGAAATTAAAAAACCTGAAGGAAAATTAGGAGTAATGATTCCCGGTTTGGGAGCAGTAGCTACCACCTTTATTGCCGGGGTGTTACTGGCCAGGAAAGGATTAGGCCGTCCCTTTGGGTCCTTGACTCAGATGGGGACGATCCGCTTGGGCAAGCGAACAGAAAAGAGAGTACCTAAGATAAAAGATTTTATTGAGCTGGCTGAGCTCGATGATCTGGTTTTTACTGCCTGGGATATTTTCCCTGATAATGCCTACGAAGCAGCGGTAAAGGCCGGGGTCCTGCGAAAAGAACATCTGGAACCAATAAAAGACGAACTGGAAAAAATAAAGCCACAGCCTGCAGTCTTTGATAGGAATTATGTAAAAAAGCTTGATGGCCCAAACAAAAAGACCGGAGCTAATAAATATGAACTGGCTTGGCAGTTGATGGATGACATAAGAAAATTCAAAGAAGAAAATTCGCTCAATCGCCTGGTGATGATTTGGTGTGCCAGCACCGAAATTTTTATGAAACCTGATCCTGTCCATCAAACAATTGAGTCCTTTGAAAAAGCTATGAAGGAGAATCATCCTGCTATTGCCCCCAGTATGATTTATGCATATGCTGCTTTAAAATCTGGCGTTCCTTTCATCAATGGGGCTCCTAATCTGACAGTTGATATTCCCGCAATGGTTGAACTGGCTAAACATAATAATTTACCCATAGCTGGAAAAGATTTTAAAACCGGCCAGACATTGATGAAAACGATCATAGCTCCTGGTTTAAAGGCCAGACTGCTGGGACTTAACGGCTGGTTTTCTACTAATATACTTGGAAATCGCGATGGCGAAGTTCTGGATGATCCTGAATCCTTCAAGACTAAAGAAGAAAGCAAGCTCGGCTCCCTGGAGTACATTCTTCAGCCTGAATTTTATCCCGAGTTGTATGGTAAGTTTTATCACAAAGTGCGAATAAATTATTACCCGCCAAGAGGAGACAACAAAGAGGGCTGGGATAATATCGATATTTTTGGCTGGCTCGGTTACCCCATGCAAATCAAAATTGATTTTCTCTGTCGTGATAGTATTCTGGCTGCTCCTATTGTGCTGGATTTGGTTCTGTTTATGGATCTGGCTCAACGTGCTGGCTTTCGGGGAATTCAGGAATGGCTCTCTTTTTATTTTAAAACCCCGATGTGCGCACCTGAGCTTTATCCAGAACATGATCTCTTCATCCAGCTAATGAAACTGAAAAATACTCTACGTTACCTGAAAGGTGAAGAACTTATTACCCACTTAGGTCTGGAATATTACGATTAAGTTGAAAGACCCGGCTAAAACCCGGACCAAAGGAAGAAACTATTTTAAATTCTATTGAAACTTAAATTCTATTTTTTAATTTAATAATTATAGTGAAAGATAAAAGAGGGAGATTATTGACACCCGGCTTCTTTTATGAATTAATTTATTTTTGATCAGCTTAAAAAGCGAGGCCTATCATGAATAAAACGAAGGTAATTTTAAGAAAAATAATCGGACACCTATCAGCTTTAATTTTTCTGGTATTTTCCGTCTTTTCCTGGAATATGGCCTGGGCCCAAAATCATCCAGACCTGAGCAAAGAAAAAATTCTTTTTACTGTGGGCTATGCTCATCTTGATACTCAATGGAGGTGGGACTATCAAAAAACAATCAGGGAATACATCTGGAACACAATGGTCGATAACTTTCGTCTGTTCGATAAATATCCCGATTATGTTTTTAACTTCAGCGGGGCTAACCGCTATAGAATGATGGCTGAGTATTATCCTCGAGAATTTGAAAAGGTGAAAGAATATGTAAGCAAAGGGCGCTGGTTTCCCGCTGGATCCTCTATGGAAGAAAATGATGTTATGTCTCCTTCCTTTGAATCGATAATTCGCCAGATTTTATACGGAACTCATTACTTTCGCCAGGAATTTGGTTTCAGCAGCAAAGAATATATTCTGCCTGATTGCTTTGGCTTTCCAGCTTCTCTGCCTTCCATTCTGGCACATTGTGGTTTAAAGGGTTTTTCCACCCAAAAACTTTCCTGGGGTTCAGCAGTCGGGATTCCTTTTAATTTGGGAGTGTGGGTCGGGCCAGATGGTCAATCAGTGGTAGCTGCTCTCAATCCAGGTGATTACACCGGCAAAATTACAGGCGACCTTACCCAGAACGAAACCTGGAAAAAAAGGGTACTGGAAAATGGTCAGAAATATGGTGTATATGCCGACTATATGTATTTTGGCACTGGAGATGTAGGTGGTGCGCCTGAAGAAAATTCAGTTCGGAATTTAGAAAAAAGCATTGAAAGTAGCAAGCAAAGCGAAATTAAAGTGTTTTCCTCCAAAGCTCAGGATCTTTTTGTGGATATAACTCCCGAACAAAAACAAAAACTGCCTGTTTATCGCGGAGAATTTCTTCTGACTAATCATTCGGCTGGCTCAATAACTTCACAAGCAGCCATGAAACGTTGGAACAGAAAAAACGAGTTTCTGGGCTATAAAACGGAAGCCGCGGCTGTTATAGCTGATTGGCTGGGTGGAGCAAAGTATAATCAGGCAAAACTTAATGAAGCTTGGCGCCTGGTGCTTGGAGCTCAATTTCATGATATTTTGCCAGGAACCAGTATACCTCGTGCCTATGAATTTTCTTGGAACGATGAGATTTTAGCTGCCAATTCGTTCAGCTCAGTTCTTAGAGATGCTGTTGGAGCAATCAGCCAGGCTATGGATACCAAGGTATCAGGTCTGCCTTTGGTAATTTATAATTCCTTGGCTTTTGACCGGGAAGATGTAGTAGAAGCCGAGATTAAATATGCCGGGACGGTCAGGAATTTTCGAGTATTTGATCCCAGTGGGGTGGAGGTTCCCTCACAGGTAGATAAGATAGAGGGAAATAGGGCGAAAATAGTTTTCCTGGCAAAAGTTCCATCCATGGGCTTTAGTGTCTACGAAGTTAGACCATCGAATGAACCATGTCGCTTAAATACGGGATTGAAAATCAATGGGAACTCCATTGAAAATAGCCGTTATCTAATAAAAATTAACAGGGATGGAGATGTCTCCAGTATTTATGACTTAAAAGAAAAGAGAGAACTTCTCACTTCGCCAGCCCGGCTTTCCTTTCAACATGAAAAACCACAGCAGTGGCCTGCCTGGAATATGGACTGGGAAGACCGGATTAAACCTCCATATGCTTACGTGGAGGGCCCAGCCAAAATAACAATTCTGGAACAGGGGCCAGCAAGAATAGCTCTTCAGGTTGAGCGTGAATCCAGGCATTCAAAATTTGTTCAGATAATAAGACTGGCAGCAGGCAATGCCGGGGAGCGGGTTGAGTTCCAGAACTATATTGATTGGGCCACCATGGAATCTTCTCTTAAGGCTGTTTTCCCGCTGAGTGTTTCCAATCCCCTGGCGACTTACAACTGGGGTGTGGGTACTATTCAGCGCGGCAATAATGATCCTAAAAAATTTGAGGTACCATCTCATTTATGGTTTGATCTGACTGATAAAAGTGGAAGCTACGGCGTTTCTGTTCTTGAAGATTGTAAATACGGTTCTGATAAGCCGGCTGATAATATAGTCCGCCTGACTCTTTTATATACCCCTGGAGTTCGCAGCTGGCCCAAAGAACAGGCTTATCAAGACTTTGGCCGTCATGAGGTACTTTATGCCCTTTTTGGACATAAAGGAGATTGGCGTTCGGGTAATACCTACCAGCAAGCTTTAAGGTTGAATCAGCCTTTAATTGCTTTTCAAACTGTTCCGCATGGTGGAAGCCTGGGGCGCAGTTTTTCTTTTATCAGGTTATCTCCTGATGATTTAATGATCTCGGCTGTGAAGAAAGCAGAAAACTCTGATGAGATTATAGTCAGGATAGTAGAAAATAAAGGCCAGCGGGTGAAAAAAGCTACTCTGACCTTTTCCTCTTTAATCATGACTGCCAGAGAAGTAAATGGAGTTGAAGATGAGGTCGGACCAGCAGTGGTCAAAGATGGACAGCTTGTTTTTGATATTGATCCTTATGGGCTAAAAACTTTCAGCTTGAAGTTAGCTCCGGCCAAAGGCCAGGTCCTCCCTCCTGTTTCTGCTTTTGTTGAATTACCTTATAATTCAGATGTTTTTAGTTTTGACCACCATCAGGCTGATGGATCTTTTGATGCTGAAGGTAGGTCTTATCCAGCTGAACTTGTTCCTGAGGTAATTAAGGCCGATAGCTTGAGTTTCAAAATGGGGCCGAAAGTTGATGGAGCCTGTAATGCAGTAACTTGCGAGGGCCAGACTATCAAGCTGCCGGAAGGAAAATTTAATCGCCTGTATATTCTGGCTGCTGCTTCTGAAGAAAATCAAAAAGGAATATTTAAAATTGGTGATAAACAAATAGAAATTCCGGTGGGTTATTGGTCAGGCTTTATTGGCCAGTGGGATAACAGACTTTGGGCAGAAGGCCAGGCTTCAAAAATTGATTTCGACCGGGATAAGTTTACCTATATTGGTGTTATCCCGGGCTATACCAAGCAAGACAATGTAGCCTTTTTTACCACTCATCTCCATAACCGCACAGAAGGTAATGAGCCGTATATTTATGGATATATTTTCAAGTATGCTATTGATCTGCCAGCAGGAGCTGAAGAAATTATTCTTCCGAATAACCCCAAAATCAAAATTCTGGCAATGACTGCTGCCTGGGATGAGAATGATAATACCTGGCCCGCCACTAACCTTTTTGATGTTCTTAAGCGGGACGCAAAGGATTATGAAAGGTTTGCTGTAGTGCCAGCCCCGATTATTGCCCCATTAACTGCTCATGTTTCAACTGAAAATCCGGTCACAGTTGTTATTCAGGATGGACTGGAAGGAGCAGAGATTCATTATACTCTGGATGGTAGCGAACCTAACGAAAAGTCTCCAGTATATACTGAACCCCTGACCCTGAAGACAACTGCGGTGCTAAAAGCTATTGCTTACCATCCCATCAGATTGGCCAGCCCGATAACCACTGCTTTCTTCAGTCAATCTTATCCCATCAAAGACATCGTCTATTTCAGCCCGCCTTCTCCAGCCAGACCGGGAGACAAGGATGAAAAGACCCTGATTGATCTGGTTAGAGCCAGCGCAGAAGCCGGTGATCCAGCCTGGCAGGGATTTGAAAAAAATAATTTAGAAGTGGTTCTTGATCTGGGAGAGAAGAAGAATATTTATGAGCTGATGCTGGACTGCTTTGAAAACAATAACAGCCGGGTTTTCTTGCCGGCAGAAGTAAAGATTGAAGTTTCCGCAGATGGCAAAAATTTCGAGAAAGTGGTTGAGGAAACCAGACCGCTTCCTGAAAAACCACAGGGACCAGCCATAAAGACATTGTCCTTCAGCTTAAAGGGCCGGGAAGCTCGTTATATCAGGGTTACGGCCATAAATGTTGGAACTATTCCTGCGGGTTTTCGTTACGCTGGTCAGAATGCCTGGATGTTGTTTGATGAAATTTATGTGCGGTAAGTTTTAGCCGGCTTGAGGCGGAGAGCCACTCCGACTTAATAGCAGAAATTTAGCAAAGAGTGGGCTCATAAGATAAAGGTGGGGTTTCTATTCTTTTTTATGGGCTAACCTTTGATACATTTGTTCCAGGTCTTCTAACCAAAGTCCCGGTTGAGCCTCAGAGGGCATGCGCCAGTCACTTCTTGGAGACAGGCTGACCGAACCAATCTTTGGGCCCTCTGGCATGCAGGTTCTTTTAAATTGATTGGCGAAAAACCTTAACAAGAAACTCTTAAACCAGCGGTACAGCTCATCAAGAGTATAATTACCTTCGAATAATCCCTTTCTTCTTACCTGATTGGCTAAAAAAAGTATCTTCCCCGGTTTCATTCCGAAACGGATGAAAGGATAAAGAAAGAAATCGGCCAGTTCAACTGGCCCAATGACCTCTTCAGTTTTTTGGACGATTTTTTCTTGGTCAGGTGGTAGTAGTTCTGGGCTGATTGGAGTCATAAGGATGTCTTCCAGGCAATTCTTAACAGGTGACCCGTCTGGTTCTTGGTCGGCAACCCACTTTATCAGATAACGGACCAGGGTTTTAGGGACAGAAGCGTTAACATGGTAATGTGAGATGTGATCCCCGCCAAAAGTGCTCCAGCCCAGGGCCACTTCTGTCAAGTCCCCAGTTCCCAGCATAATGGCCCTGAGTTCATTGGCCTGGTTAAAGAGAAAGGCAGTGCGATAGCGGGCCTGGACATTTTCAAAAGTTATATCATGTTGGCCTCCATGGCCCAGGTCTTTTAGCTGGGACCTGCAGGTTCTCGTAATGTTGACTTCTTTGAAACTGACACCGAGGGCTTTACATAATTTAGTGGCGTTAGATTTTGTTCTTCGTGAGGTGCCAAAGCCTGGTAGGGTAAAAGCATGGACATTAGTCCTGGGGTAACCTAAAAAATCCATAGTTTTGACAGCTACTAACAAAGCCAGAGTAGAGTCAAGTCCGCCAGAAACTCCTATAACCAGATGTTTGATTTTGGCTCCAGTTAATTTTTGGGCTAAAGCGGCTATTTGCATGGAGATAATTTCCTGGCATCTTTCATCCCGTTTGAGTGGGTCTGCCGGAACGAAAGGATGAGCCTCGAGGGAACGTTTCAGTTCGCTGGCTTTTAGGTCATCGATTTCTATCTCTACTATTCTGAAGCCTGAAACCTGTCGTGCTGAATCCTGAAAGCTGCCGCTAATTCTGCGGTCAAAAGCCAATTTTTCAATATCAATATCAGACAGCAAGAGCTGTGGTTCTTTTTCTAAGCGATTTGATTCTTGAAGAAGAAGGCCGTTTTCGGCTACTATGGCCTGGCCGCCAAAAATCATATCATTGGAGGACTCGCCCAGAGTGCTGGAAACATAGCAATAGGCAGCCAGACAACGACCGGATTCGGAAAGAACCATTGTCCGACGCCAGTCAGCCTTACCCAGGAGCTCATTGCTGGCCGATAGATTAAAGAGGAGATTAGCTCCAGCCAAAGACTGATATTCATGGGGAGCTAAAGGTACCCAGAGATCTTCACAGATTTCTATTCCCACCATAGCTAAGGGAAAATTTTTAATCCTGAATAATAAATCTGTTCCGAAAGGGACACTGGCTTGATTCAATTCTACAAATTTAACCTCGCTGTCCTTGCCAGAGGCAAACCAGCGGGGATCATAAAATTCCTTATAGTTGGGAAGATAAGTTTTGGGTATTATGCCTACCAAATGGCCGTTTTTGATGACTATGGCTGTGTTGAAAATTTTCTGCTCTATAGAAAGTGGCATTCCCAGGATGATGAGTGGAGAGCCGGAAGAGGTTTCAGCCAGAATTGTGTCCAGGCTTTTCCTTACTTTTTCTAAAAGAGCCTGATGCTGGACAAGGTCCCCTAAGGTATAACCTGTTAAGGACATTTCCGGGAAACATAATATCTGAACTCCATTTTCTCTGGCCTGATGGATTAAATCAAGAATTGAAGATAAGTTATAGTCAACATCAGTCACTCGAAGTTGTGGAACGGCGGCACCAATCCGGATATAACCTAAATCCTTAGTTAACATAATCTCAGGTTTCAATTGCTCGCTCCAGAGGATTTGTTTTCTTAGCCAATCTCTTTCGTTATTTTAACATAAAATAATTTTTTCCTTTAGATAAACATAACTTATACTGGCAATCTTTTTAAAAACTAAATTTCTAACAGAGAAGTTCCGAATAAATTAAAGACTGCCAGCTTCTTAAGAGGGCTTTATTGATTTCAATAATCGCTCATAGAGTTTCTGCTCGCGGCTAAATGCTTCAGCGACATAGTCATTTAGGCTTTTTTGAGAAGCTTTTTTGTCACGGGCATACAGTGCGGTAAATTTCGATTCAAAAATTTTATAGCCTTCAAGATACTCTTTCTCCACAGGCTGCATTTCTTTTTTAACCACCTTAATCATCTGGCCATAATTGGCTTCTACCGCTTTTTCCAGAGCCAAGACTTTAGTGTTAAAAAGCTTATCCTTAGCCGATTTAATTTCTGAATCATTAAAGTGTTGCTGGTAGAAAAGCTCGTAGTCGTGGATACGAGGACCATAGCCAAAACCTTCTGGCAGAGTTTCAACTCCGTAATAAACCGGCAAGTAAATGGTGGTGTCAGGTTTGCCAAAAGCCAGCCAGACCAGGACAGAAAGCGGTTCGGGCTTTTTGTCGTTCAGGCAGGCCACAAAAGAATTGATGGTGGAGGAAGTGCAGATGGTGCGGTACC
>Ga0078972_1006510_pt1 | contig 27555 bp, 24 predicted proteins | sample YelNatPaOPGAMG01_FD_67568 | JGI IMG/M metagenome (GOLD analysis project Ga0078972, IMG submission 67568) | Hot spring thermophilic microbial communities from Obsidian Pool, Yellowstone National Park, USA - OP-RAMG-01 (SPADES assembly) (version 2) | ecosystem: Environmental > Aquatic > Thermal...
GGATTTTGGAGTCCCGAGCTTGCCCCGTTTAGAAATTGCGGACTATGCTATGCTATTAGAAAACTTTTGGATAATCATTTTATAATCAGAGATTTCTAACGGGGCTTGCTCGGGAAGAGATAGTTGTAGTTGCGCCTGCCTGCCGCCAGCCCCGCCCTTTTGACACAAAATCTATAATAAACATATCGTACTAAATTTCACACTCATATCTCATAAAAAGCAAAATACTTTATGTCTATATCAAAAGGGCGGGGTCAGGCAGGCAATGACTTCGTCAATTCAATCCGTCAGGATTGAAAGTTCAAAATTTATCATTCATTTTTTAAAAATGTTAAAATTTTTATATGAGAGAGAGGCGGAAGTTTAAACTCGTATCTGATTTTAAACCTAAAGGCGATCAGCCAAAAGCGATAAAAAAAATAACAGGAAATATAATAAAAGGAGCAAAAGACCAGGTTCTGCTCGGCGTAACCGGAAGCGGCAAAACATTCACAATGGCAAATATCATAGAAAAACTGAACAAACCGGCGCTTGTCATCTCGCCGAATAAGGTTCTTGCAGCTCAGCTTTACTCCGAGTTCAAAACATTTTTCCCGAATAACCACATTGAATATTTCATCTCTTATTATGATTATTATCAGCCGGAAGCGTATATTCCGCAGACGGATACCTACATAGAAAAGGATGCCTCAATAAACGAGCATATAGATAAACTTAGATTGAAAGCAACCTCATCCGTATTAAACTTTACTGATACAATAGTTGTCGCCTCGGTTTCCTGTATTTATAACATTGGTTCGCCTAAAAACTTTAAAAAATTTTCTTTTATGATCAAAAAAGAAGATTCTTTCAACAGAACTGATTTTACAAAACATCTTGTCAGTATGGGCTATTCAAGGGACGAGATGGAATTTAAAAGAAGCAAATTCAGAATAAGGGGAAATTATATAGATATTTTCCCCTCTGATTCGGATACCTTTATAAGAATAGAAGCAGGCGATAGAATAGAGCATATATACGAAATGGACAGCGTAAATGTTCAAGAGATTAAAGAACTCAAAGAATACATTTTCTCGCCGACATCTCATTTTATAACCGATATTTACGATATAGAGATAGCGATAGAAACAATAAAAAAAGAGCTTGAAGAAAGATACGCTGAACTGAAAAAAAAGGGTAAGGACTTATATGCCGAGAGATTGAAACAGAAAACTAATTATGATTTAGAATTACTAAAAGCGACCGGGTTTTGCCACGGTATAGAAAATTATTCAAGACACCTCTCACAGAGACCGCCCGGCTCAAGGCCTGTATGCCTTCTTGACTATTTTCATAATGATTACATTTTATTTATAGACGAGTCCCATATCTCTATTCCCCAAGTACGCGGTATGTATGAAGGCGATAAATCCAGAAAACAAACGCTTATCGACTACGGTTTCAGATTGCCATCAGCGCTTGATAACAGACCATTAAAATTCGACGAATTTGAAACACTTAGACCTCAGACGGTATTTGTTTCGGCAACCCCGGGTCCCTATGAATTATCAATAACAAAGGAGATAGTAGAGCAGATAATAAGGCCCACAGGGCTTGTTGATCCGGAGATAGAAGTTCATCCATACAGAAACCAGATAAATTATTTAATAGAAGAGATAAATAAACGCTCTAAAAATAAAGAAAGAACTCTTGTTCTTACACTTACGAAAAAAATGAGCGAGGACTTATCAAAATTTTTCAATGAAAAAGGAATAAAGTCAAAATATATCCACTCATCTATGGATACGCTTGAACGACTTGAGATAATAGAAAAATTCAGAAAAGGTGAGTTTGACGCTCTTGTTGGAATAAACCTTTTAAGGGAAGGAATAGATATACCCGAGGTTTCGCTTGTCGCTATACTGAACGCCGATTCAACCGGTTTTTTAAGAAATAAAACAACCCTTATACAGATTTCCGGCAGAGCCGCAAGGAACTCCTGCGGGAAGGTTATACTTTTTGCAGATGAGATGACCGACGCTATGAAAGAAGCGATAGATGAAACCAGCAGAAGAAGGAATATACAGATTGAGTATAATAAGAAAAATAAGATAACTCCAAAAACTATCAAGAAGAATTTTATAATCTATGAAGAGTTAAGAAAACAGAAAACCAAAGAGACAGTTAAAACAATCAATGAAATATATTCTGAAATCAACCCGGAAAATATAAATAATATAATTTTAGAATTAGAAAAACAGATGCATTATGCCGCCGAAAATCTCAACTTCGAACTTGCGATAGAGTTAAGGGACCAGATAAAGACAATCAAAGAGATGAAAGCGAGATAAAGGTAATGGTTACTCGGAACTGGTTAGTAAAATTTAAAATATAAGGAGAAAATTATGAAAACAAAAATAGAACATACTTATAAAAAAAGTGCAGGGATTGTAAAAATACTTTTTTTTGCTTCGATTGTTTTTTCTTTTTCCTGTGCCTCCACCCAGTCGGTTATTGATAAAAGTTATAACTGGAAAAATCTTAAAAGGATTGCTGTTCTTCCTTCATATAAAAACCCAAAAAGTATGGAAGGGATAGATTCAATTTTCGCCAAATATCTTATAAAAAATGAATTTTCAGTAGTTGAAAGAGAAAAAATTGAGTCGGTGCTTGCCGAACAAAAAATGACTCTTGCAGGTTTTATTAAAGGCGAAGAAAAAATAGATCCTGGCGTGCTCGGCGTGGATGCCGTGATGATAGTTCAGATTCTTTACTTTAATCCAAATAAAAAAGAAACAGGATACTTTCTTAAAACAAATAGGACGGAAGAACCTAATTTACAAAAAACTACAGTCAAAACTTCTGATGGCAAAACAATTCAAAAAATAGAAGAAAAGGGAGTTAAGGTCAAATACAATAATAAATGGGAAAAAGAAGTTATAGGAGAATACTCAGAGGTTTCAATCACAGCGCGACTTATAGATGTAAAAACAGGAGAAATTATCTGGGTTTCATCTGAAAATGGAAATGATAAAACCACACTTGAAGCAGTGGAAAATGTAGCAGAATCGATAATTTCTTCATTTCATAAAGATTTCAAAAAGTCAATAAAGGATTAGTATTTACATAAATCCAGTGCCGAGAACCGGGGCTGGTAAAAATGGTTACTTGTAACTATTTCAGGGAATGGATTTCCCCATTGCCAACCAGTTTTTCCTGTTTTCCTAAAATTTTCCAATCTCCGTATGGTAATTTCAGCATATACAGGATCTATATCAAATGTATATATCTTTCTTTTTAATATTTCCCCAGCAATTAAAGAAGTGCCGGAATGAGCGAAAAAATCAACTACTAAATCTTTCTCTTGTGTTGCTGATAAAATTATTCTTTTTATTGCTTTCAATGGTTTTTGGGCATAGCAACCGGGCACATTTTCTTCCATCCTATAAAAAACTTGTTGAATATCTACCCACACATTACCAGCTCTTATATATTTTGATTTGCCCCTTTCTAAATTTTCTGTCAACTTTCCATTAACTACTTTATAATATCCTCTAAGTATTTTAGGAATATCTGTATATTCAGCATTAACATAAAATTTAGGATTACCCTTTACATAATAAAGTAATTCCTGTCTAACCCACATCCAATTTTTTTGCGTCCCATATCCTCTTTGATTTCTTAGTGTAATAAAATTTCTTGGTTTCACTTCGTTAAACTCTCTCATCATAACCATAAAATCAGGTAAGGGTTCGAAATTATCTTTATAATCAGAACCCAACCAAATATAAAGATGGGAATCTTTATCCATAATTGAGATTGCATTTTCAACCCATTTTCGTGAAAAATCTAAATATTTTTCCAAATTAATTTTGAAAAGATTTTCAGTATTTTTATTTCCAACCACTACATTATAAGGGGGATCATTAATAATTAATTTTGTCTTAGCATTTCTTAAAATTTTATTAACATCGTCAAGTTTGGTTGCATCCAATACTCCAACTCTATGCCCATGTATTGGGTCCTCCCATATTTCGCCATATCTTAATCTGCAAAATTTTAAAAGCTTCTTTTTTAATTCTTTATTAAGGTCCAATCGCTTTAACTCTTCCTTAGTATCTTCCCCTTGTTTGTCTTCTAACTCTATGCCAAACAAGTTATCTGAGTCACTTACCATTTTTTTCATAACTAGGGTTCACTGAAAAATTCTATTTGAGCAAAAAACAAAGGATTTTATGAGCGAGACGAGGCATTTGCGAGCGAGCATACTACGAAGTAGTCTGTAAGCGACGAGCAACGAAGTTGTAGCCAAAAAGCCGAAGTTTTTTGCCAAAAGAAATAACATAAAAACAGTAAGAAGTAAATCCCCCTTACTCCCTGCCTGACGGCAGGCAGGCCCCTTTGATAAAGGGGGAAATCCCCTCTGTCCCCCCTTTTAGAAAGGGGGGAATAAGAAAGGGGGATTTGCTCTTCGCTTTTCACTTTTTACTTCTCACTTTTCAATTATTTCGTTAGGGTTAGCGAGCGAACCCTAACTACTCCATTTCTCTAAATTATAAGAAATATTTTACCAAAAAATAAATTTAGAATTTTACATCTCGCTTTTACATCAGCGGATTTGATACAAGGCCGTCTGCAAGTTTTGGCTCAAACCAGGTGGATTTTGGTGGCATTATCATATTTTTATCCGCTACAGCCATAAGATCCTCAATTGATGTTGGATAAAGCGCAAAAGCGACCTTGAATTTCCCAGAGTTTACAAGTTTCTCAAGCTCTCCAAGTCCCCTTATACCACCAACAAAATCTATTCTGTCCGACTTTCTCAAATCCTTTATATTAAGGACTTTATCAAGAACCATATCAGATAAAACGCTAACATCAAGATTTTTAACCGGATCTGTTTCAGTTATCTCTTTTTTAGGAGTTAATTTATACCACTTTCCACCTATATACATCCCAAACTCTCTTTTTTTAGACGGCTTTGCCTTTTTATTTACTTTTCTGAGATTAAAACTCTCTTTTAGTTTCTCTATAAACTCAACCTCATCCATACCGTTTAAGTCCTTTACAACCCTATTGTAATCAAAGATTTTCATCTCTTCGGCGGGGAAAGCGACCGCTAAAAATGTGTTATATGGCTCATCGCCTCTGTGTTGATTTTTCCTCTCTTCAACCATCATCTTTTTAATTCTTGAAGCGGCTGCGCTTCTGTGATGACCATCAGCGATATAAACAATTTCCTGTTTTTCAAACTCATCCGAAATCGTTTTTATATCATTCTCATCTGATATTCTCCACAGAGTATGTATAACATCATTTACTCCCTTTACCGAAAACATCGGCTCTTTTTCAACATATTTTTTTATTATTGAATCTACTTCTTTTATCTGTTTGTATATAAGAAGAACCGGGCCGGTCTGGGCTTTAACATATTTTATCTGATTTACCCTGTCATCCTCTTTTACCTGTCTTGTAAATTCATGTTTTCTTATTCTTCCACTATCATAATCATCGACACAGGCGCCAACAACAAGCCCCGTTTGAATATGTTTACCCATCTTCATTCTGTAAACATAAAAAACTGGCTTTGCCTCTCTCATTAAAACACCGCTTTTTAGCATATTTTCAAAATTTTCGGCGGCTTTTTTATAAACCGCTTCGCTGTATACATCCGTGCCTGGCGGGAGATCTATTTCCGCTTTTGAGATATGAAGGAAACTCAGAGGTTTGCCCTTCGCAAGATCTCTCGCTTCATCGCTATCTAAAACATCATAAGGCGGAGCCACCACCTCCTGTGCTTTATCCTTGGTTGGAATTATTCCATATATAGGGGCAAATAATGGAAGTTTATTCATAAATCCTCCAGAAATGATTTTAACTTAAATCCCTCTTTTTTCCCCCTTTATCAAAGGGGGATTCAGGGAGATTTAATCCCCGAGCCGGAGCATGCTCGGGATTCCACTCATCAATCCATAATTTCCTTCCTCTTTGATGACAGGTAGGAAGGGTTAAACTATATTCCTTTGATGATCAGAAAAAATTCAAATAACTTTTTTCAAGTTAACGCTACTTCAACTGATTATATTTTGTCACCGTTTACTGAATGCGTCTTTTTGCCAGTTAAAAGATAATCGGCAATCTGCTCCGCGGCCTGTTTAGCAACCGCTATCTGAGCATCTTTAGTTGAAGCCGCTATATGCGGGGTCGCTATAACCTTATCCATCCCAAAGAAGATATTCTCTGTGGCAGGTTCTTTGGCATAAACATCTACAGCAAGTCCTGCTATATGCCCGCTTTCCAAAGCCGCTTTTACATCCTCTTCCACAAATATAGCGCCTCTTGAGCAGTTTATGATTCTAACTCCTTTTTTCATCTTTGCGATGGTCTCTTTATTAACCATATTTCTTGTTTTATCGTTTAGAGTCACATGAAATGTTATGAAATCAGATTTAGAATATAACTCGTCAAGAGTTACTAATTTAACGCCCATAGTGTTCGCTTTTTCCACACCTATTACGGGGTCGTAAACCAAAACATTCATCTTAAGCCCTTTTGCTCTATCAGCGACAATAGAACCAACATTACCGCAGCCGACTATACCAAGAGTTTTCCCCGTTATTTCAACGCCCTCAAATTTATTCTTTTCCCATTTGCCGGAATGGGTGGATACATTCGCCTGCGGAATATGTCTCGCCAGGGCAAACATTAAAGCGACGGCATGCTCCGCCGTGGAAACGATATTTCCAAAAGGAGTGTTCATAACAAGGATTTTTTTCGCCGTGCAGGCATTAACATCTATAGTATCAACACCGCTTCCCGCCCTTACAACTGCCCTAAGTTTTTTAGCAGCTTCCACTATATCAGCTGTTACCTTCGTTGCAGATCTTACTATAAGACCTTCAGAATCGGCAATTTCTTTTTTTAATTCATCCGCTTTTAATCCGGGTTTATACACCGCATCAATTCCTCTTGATTTCAATGTTTTTTCGCATATTGAATCCGTTTTATCGGCTATAAAAACCTTCATTTTGCCTCCGCTTTAGTATATTCTTCGGCGACGACGCTATAAGCCCAATCAAGCCATTTCGTCAGTATCTCCACATCGGACTTTTCAACTGTAGCACCGCACCATATTCTAATTCCAACAGGAGCTTTTTTATACGAATTAATATCGTAAGCGACTCTTTCCTTAGAAAGAAGTCCTGTAATTTTTTTAGCGGCTTTCGCTTTTTCTTCATCATTTAATTTTAAAAACCACTCGGCTTTTATCTTAAAACAAACGGAAGTGCTGGATCTTATTTTTTTCGACTCAGCGAGAAAATCTATCCAGTTTGACTTTTCAACCCATTTCTCTAAAACGGCTAAATTCTCCTCGGTTCTCTTAATGAGTCCCTTCAATCCGCCGATTGATTCAGCCCATTTTAAAGCGTCTATAACATCTTCTATGCAGAGCATTGATGGAGTATTTATAGGACTTGATTCTAATTCTTCCGGCTTTAATTTGCCTTCTCCCTGCAATCTAAATATCTTGGGAAGAGCCCATTTAACCTTTGACTCATTTTCTTCTATTCTTTTAACCGCTCTTGGTGAAAGTATTATTATTCCATGAGCCGCCTCGCCGCCTAAAACCTTCTGCCAGGAAAATGTTATAGCGTCCAATTTCCTGTAATCAACTTCCATCGCAAATATTCCCGATGTAGCATCACATATTACCACTCCTTCTCTATTATCACTTATCCAGTCAAGGTTAGGAACCTTAACGCCCGATGTCGTTCCATTCAATGTAAAAACGATATCATGCTCCGGATTTGCTTTTGAGAAATCGGGCAATTTCCCGTAATCCGCTGTGTATTTATTGACATTTGGAAGTTTTAACTGCTCGACTACATCTTTTATCCAGCCCTTGCTGAAGGACTCAAAACCGAAAACATCGACGGGTTTGGGACCAAGCATCGTCCACATACATATTTCTATAGCGCCTGTATCGGAGCCGGCAACAAGCCCTACTCTGTAATCATCAGGCAGTTCGAGAACCTTCTTTATTTTTGTTGTCATTTCAAGTATTCTTTCCTTTCCCTCTTTGGATCTGTGAGATCTTCCAACAAGAGCGTTCTTCAAACAATCAAGAGTCCATCCCGGTCTTTTTGCGCAGGGACCGGATGAAAAGTTAGGACATTTTGTTTTTTTCTTTGGTTTTTCTATCATAAATACTCCTCCTTTTATTCTATTGAGTGACAAAACTGCTTCTAAAAATATTTAACAATATTAAAATTTATAAGTCAATTGGAAACAAAGAAAGAAAATGTTTTTATTAATAAAAATTATGCTAAAATATTTATTATATCTTAAAAAAAGAGGTATATATGAAAGAAGGAATTCATCCAAAATATGAAGTGTGCGATGTAATCTGCGCCTGTGGGAATACTTTTAAAACAAGATCGGTTAAAAGCGTTATAAAGGTTGATATATGCTCTAACTGTCATCCTTTTTATACCGGTAAAAACAAAATAATTGACACAGAGGGAAGGGTAGAAAAATTTAAGAAGAAATATTCCGCGGCCGAGGTATCCACCAAACCTAAGAAAACGGCGAAAGCGAAACTTCCAAAAGTTACCCCGGCACATAGAAAAGCTATGCCAACAGGCGTTACCAAAAAGATGCCCAAAAAAATTGAAAAAGAACACAAGAAAGCAAATAAGACACAGGATAAGAACAAAGACAATAAGGTAAAGTAGATTTCTTTTTTAGAACGGGCCAGGGTTTATATCTCTGGCCTTTTTTATTTTTACTGACTTATGCTAAAAAACATAGATTTGAAATGTAAAGAGTTAAAAGAAGAACTCGCCGTTCTTGAATCCAGGTTATCATCATCAATTAGCCAGAATGAATATCAATCAACTTCAAAAAGATATCATCAGATAAAAGAAATCCTTAATGTTTACGATGAATATTTAAAAGTCAGGGAAAATCTAAAACATACAAAGGAGATGTTAAACTGCGATGACTCCGAATTAAAAGAACTCGCTTCAAAAGAGATTGAAGAACTCAGAGTTAAAGAAAAAAAGTTATATAGCCAGCTTAAATTATGTCTCACTCCCCCCGATGAAAATGACAATAAAAGCATATATCTTGAAATCAGAGCGGGAGTTGGCGGAGAAGAGGCATCGCTTTTCGCAAGCGAGCTTTTAAGAGCTTATACTAAATTTGCCCTGACTTTAGGGATGAAAGTGGAAGTGGAGGATATTTCATCGAGCGATCTTAAAGGAATAAAAACGGCTATAGTTTATATAAAAGGAACAAAGCCATACTGGTGGTTCAAGTACGAAGCGGGAGTTCATAGAGTTCAGAGAGTTCCCCGGACGGAAGCAAGCGGAAGAATTCATACCTCAACTGTAACTGTCGCCGTGATTCCTGAAGCCCAGGCGAAGGAGGTAAAAATAAATCCTAATGACCTTAGGATAGATACATATCGCTCGGGCGGGGCAGGCGGACAGAACGTTAATAAGGTAGAGACGGCTGTAAGAATTACTCACATTCCAACGGGCATAGTCGTTCAGTGTCAGCAGGAGCGTTCTCAGGGACAGAATAGAGAAAGGGCTATGAATATACTTTACGCTAAACTTAAAGAAATATCCCAACTGAATTCACAATCTGAAATAACATCCCGGAGAAAAAAACAGGTCAGAAACGCAGATAGGTCCGAAAAGATCAGAACATACAATTTCCCGCAGAACAGAGTTACCGACCACAGAATAAATATTTCCTGGTTTAATATAAATGAGATAATGGAAGGCAATATGAAGGATATGATAGAAGAAATCCATATTGCTTTAAACGAAAAGTGATTTATGAATCTTTATGAAATAAGAAATATCGTTTCAACTAAATTATCAAAAGCAAAAATAGATAATCCGCAGTTGAATGCTGAATACATCATATCTCATATCGTCGGAATTAAAAGACCTGAACTTTTTCTTGAGTTTGACAGAATCGTTAATGATTTTGAATCAAAGAAAATCAAAGAACTCACCTTATTAAGAGCAAATAAAAAACCTTTGAGCTGGGTTCTGGGAACACATAATTTCTGCGGGATTGAGATTAAAATTAAAGATGGCGTTTTTGTTCCAAGGGCTGAGACGGAGGTTCTCGCGGAGATGGCTTTAAAAAGGAGTTATAAATATAAAATACCTTATATACTTGATTTCTGTGCGGGAAGCGGCGCCATAGGATTGTATATCGCTTATAGAAATAAAAATTCAAGGGTTTTCGCTATAGAAAAGATGAAAAAACCTTATTCAGTCATTATTGAAAATAAAAAACTTTTAGGTCTTAAAAATTATTGCTGCGCAAGGGCATCAAGCATTAAATTTTTTAATAGAAAATTTGACATCATCGTTTCAAATCCTCCTTATATCCCTTTAAAATACAAGAAGAAACTTGATGAAGAGGTCAAGAAAGAGCCACGAACTTCTCTTTTTTCTGGATATGATGGGCTTAATATGATAAGATATATATCAAGAAACGCTAAGGATTTGTTGAAATCAGGTGGTTTTCTCATATTAGAGGTAGGTGAGTATTATTCTGATGAATTAAAAAAAATATTTGATATTCCTTATTATAGTGATTTCAATATAATTAAGGATTTTAATGGAAGAGATAGATACATCAGCGCAATAAGGAAAAGATATGGATAGTTTTATAATAGAAGGTCCTTCAACTATAGAAGGCGAGGTAAGAGTAAGCGGATCCAAGAATTCATCGCTGCCCATTCTTTTTGCCACGGTTCTTACCGATGAGGAGTGCATTATAGAGGATGTTCCGGATTTAAGCGATATAAAAACCACTTATGATCTTCTTTCTTACTGCGGAAAGTCCTGTTTTTTCGGATTTAACAGGTTTGAGGTAAGGGAAAGCAAAAAGATTATAACCGAAGCTCCATATGATCTTGTAAGAAAAATGAGAGCTTCGGTCCTGATAGCCGGACCTATGCTTTCAAGATTTAAGCATGCTAAGTTTTCTCTGCCGGGCGGTTGTGCTATAGGGGTCAGACCTATAGATATACACCTTGATGGCTTTAAAAAATTGGGAGCCGAGGTTAATCTTGATAGTGGATATGTTATACTTAAGGCAAAAAAACTAAAACCGGCTGTTATAAATTTAAGATTCCAAAGCGTTGGCGCGACTGAAAATCTTATGATGGCTGCTTCATTAATAGAAGGAATTACCATAATTAAAAATGCAGCAAAGGAGCCGGAGATATCCGACCTATCTTCGGTCCTGAATAAAATGGGAGCGAGCGTCGAAGGCGCCGGCACGGAGTTAATCCGGATAAAAGGAGTTAAAAAACTTTCTGGCTTCAAGCATAAGGTTATACCCGATAGGATAGAAGCTGGAACATTTTTAATACTCGCAGCCGCCTGCGCAAAAAAACTCGCGGTAAAAAATGCGTTTGCCGGGCACTTAGGTATTTTAATAGATAAACTTAAAAAAAGCGGAGCGAAAATTGATATTTCCGATGAGTCCATAATGGTTTCAAAAGCGAAAAAGATAAAACCCGTAAATATTAAGACCCAGGTTTATCCCGGCTATCCAACCGACCTTCAAGCCCAGTGGATGGCTTATATGTGTCTTTCTTCGGGCAGGTCCATTATAGAGGAGAATATATTTGAAAACAGATTTATGCATGTTGGCGAGTTTATAAGAATGGGCGCTTCAATAAGTATAAAACATAACTCTGCTTATGTCAATGGAGTTAATAAACTTATCGGAGCAACCGTTATGGCAAGCGATCTTAGAGCGGGAGCCGGACTTATTATAGCGGCGGCTCTTGCCAATGGCAGCACCAAGATTAGAAGAATATATCATATAGACAGGGGTTATGAAAAAATAGAGCAAAAATTGTTATCGCTCGGTTTAAAGATTAAGAGGGTTGAAGAATGATAAAAATAGAAAAGGACTTTGACGAGATAGAAAAACTTTTATATACGAAACATTCCCAGATTAAAAAAAACGGAATATCGCACATAAAAAAACTGCTTTCAAAGTTTGATAACCCGCACAAAAAGATGGGACATATTATTCATATAACAGGAACAAACGGCAAGGGATCTGTGGCGTATATAACAAGTTCAATACTCAGGAATATGGGATTTAATACCGCTCTCTATATATCGCCTCATATCAATTCGCTTACCGAAAGAATCCAGATAAACGGAAAACCGATAACTAAAGAAGATTTTGTTTACCTCTTTAAAAAGATTGAGGCATATTCGCATGATCTCAGTTTCTTTGAGATAATGACGCTTATCGCTTTCCTTTATTTTCACGACAGGGTGGATTATTCTGTTATCGAGGTTGGGATTGGCGGGCTTTACGATACCACAAATGTTTTTGATGAGACAACCCTCTGTTTTATAACATCAATAGGAATGGATCATACAGATATGCTCGGACATAAGTTAAAAGATATCGCTTTGCAAAAGGCAGGAATAATAAAAAAGAACTCCGTTTGCGTCACGGGAAAACATTCATCTGAAATAAGAAGAGTTATTGAGGAAAAATGCATTGGGTTAAATTCAAGATTGATTGAAGTTGACGATTTTTTTGAGATTAAAAAATATAATCTTGACGATAACACAATGGTCGTCGTAAATAAAAATAGCGGCAGGGAATTTAAGATGGGAATTCTTGGAATTAAACAAACATTCAATCTCTCTCTGGTTTTAAAAGGGCTTAATGAAATAGGCGTCATAGCTGATGATGATTTATTAAAAAAAGCCCTTATAAACATAAATATAGATTGCCGTTTTCAAACAATTATTAAATATATAAAAGACAGAAAAAAAACTTTCATTCTCGATGGGGCTCATAATCCTGAGGCGATAAGTGTTTTTATGGATAATTTAAAATTTTTTAATATAAACAATCCTGTTTTGATTTTTTCAATTCTTTCAACAAAGGATTACTCCGAGGTTATAAAAATAATAAATAATCGTAATGTTTTTAAAAGAATTATAGTGTGCGAAATAAAAAATTTTAAAAAATTAAATCCATACCTTATAGCCGATGAGTTTTTAAAGCATAAATTTGATATTGATGTTTCAATCATACCCGATATAGATATTGCTCTTAAAAAATCTACGGATATATCCGACAATATATGCGTCGCCGGATCTTTCTATCTTGCCTCCGACGCGCTCAGGAGCGTTTATGATATCAATTGGATTTGATATAGGTGGAACCAATACTAAAATCGCCGTCGTAAATGATAAGTATAAGATATTAAAAAAATTCAGCATCCAGACGCCTGTTTCTAAGGGGTATAAAAATTTTATTAAAGAGCTTTCTTTTGAATTTGAATCTTTGAAAAAAGAATTTGATGGCGAAAAATTGGCGGGATTGACAATAGCGATTGCTGGGGATGTGGATAGCGACAATGGAATTTTAAGATATGCTCCAAATCTCCGCGGATGGAGGAATAAAAATATAAGGGATGATTTTAGGGAAATTTCAAAAATAAGTCCAAAAATTGAAAATGACGCTAATATGGCTGCCTGGGGCGTTTATTCTCTTGAGATTAAGAAGAAAGTGAAAAATCTTGTAATTTTCACTCTTGGCACAGGAATTGGAGGAGGGATAATAATAGATGGCAGGTTATATCGCGGATTTACATCAACCGCTGCTGAACTCGGACATATGGTTATAGTTCAGGGCGGAGAGAGATGTAATTGTGGCAATTACGGTTGCCTTGAAGCGTACTGCGGAGGTTATGCTTTAATAAGAGAAGCAAAGAAAAGAGTTGATATAAAAAGACATTATTCAAGGTTCAAAATGTTAGACAAACTGACACCTAAAATTATATTTGAAGCGGCGAAACATAATGACAAGATTTCTATTGAGATATGGAAAAAATACGGTTATCATCTTGGAACGGGAATTGGAAATATTCTCGTTTCGCTAAATCCACAGATGGTCGTTTTATGTGGCGGCGTTTCAAGAGCTTATAAGTTTTTTATTCCGGCTTTAAAAGATAGATTGTCCGAGTATCAGATAAAAACTCCTGTCAACAGCGTTAAAATAAAGGTTTCGTTAAATTCGTCTATAGGAGTTATGGGCTCCGCTATTTTCGCTATGGAAGGGTGATGATTTTCTTGATTCTGTTTATATTAAAGATAAACTGCTTTTCTCAAACAAATAATCTGGATTTCAAAGATGTTAAAAGAGTCGAGTTTTTTTCGGAGTACGCTTTATACGATAGTTCCAGGTCCTTTATCACCCTTTCCACATCAGTATTTATAAATACAATTTCAAGCGAGAACAAATCCGATTTGAATATAAAGTCGGATTACGCTTTTATTGACCTTTCATCCTCAACTATTTTATTTAAATCAAGTTTTACAGTAGAATCATCTTCCATATCTATTTTTTCTAAATCTGGAGAGATAAATTTTAAGGAATCAAAAGGCGACTTTAATGATTCCGTCTCAAGATATGACCGTTTTATAATAAGATCTAAAAAAGTTTTTGTCGATAATAATAAATATATATATAAAAATGCGTCGGTAACCACCTGCGACCAGGAGCCTCCGCATTATCATATATCTTCCGAGCGACTTACATTTGTCCCTAAAAAGTATTTTCTCTCTTATAATAATATATTTTTTATAGGTAAGGTTCCCATTTTATATTTTCCAGTTCTCTATAAACCACTTGGGGATGGAACGCCAATTATAAGCCAATTTTATCCTGGCTATGATTCAAGAAACGGTTTTTATATAAAATCCAATTATACATATAAATTTTCAAGATACACGAAACTTAAAGCTTTCGTCGATTATTTCGCTAAAAAGGGATGGGGATTTGGAGAAGAGGTTTATAAATATAAAAGGGATCGGATTATATTTGATTTGTCCTATTATACCATAGATGAGAGGGGCGATGCGAAAAGGCAGTGGGGTTCAAATGGCGGATTGTGGGTTAAGTTATATTCAAAAGACAATAAAGAGATATATACTCAGAGTTTTATAAGAACTCTTTCAAATCCAATGTTTAATAATAATTATTTCAGGTCAAATCCTTTCGCTGTTTCCGAGAATAAACAGTGGGAGATCTCAATGACATATAGAATGCCTTACTCTTATTTGAGAATATCCGATAGGGTATTATACTCAAGAATTGATGATTATTCTTTTAAAGAGACGCAAAATATTTCGCCAAAGATTGAGTATCAGATGCTGACAAAAAACATTGGATTTATGAACCTGAGTCATAACTTTTATACTTCATTTGAAAATTCAAGGATGGATTCTTCTTATTTTAAGAAGGAGATTAATTCCAACTATTCGCTATTTAATTCTTTCAATATATATAAAAATCTGTCATTTTATAATTCTTTTACATACTCCGGTAATTATTATTTTTCAAATCCCGATAATAACGAAAATTTTATTATATCTAAATATCTGTATAACTCATCCCTGAGATTTTCAACTCTATCAAATTCTTACGAGATTGGTTATAACTCTGTTTTAAGAACTAAAAAGAACACTTCTCAAATTGATTATAAGTCAGACGATAAAGGGGTTGAGGTGAGCAAGTTAAATCTTGATGTCACTCTGTTTTCAAGAATTAATCAGTATCTTATATTTCATAACAATTACGATCTAAAACCATATCAGCCAGAGAGAACTTTCAGACAAAGAATCGGGGCTTTTAGCGTTGATTATTATAAAAATTACTCTAATTATGAAATATACCTCAAAGAGACCTATCATATAAGTCAGGGGCAGAAAAGTTTTATCGCTCATCTTAACTCAAATTATGAACAGAATTATCTTAATATCGGTTTTGCCAATTATTCGTCGAATAAAGATAGATTTTTAATATCAAACACTCTCGGTTATTATCCGGATAAAACAAGAGGATGGTACGGTGAATTTGTTATGAGATACTATTTTGACATCAGCAAGAATATGGATTTTAAATTTTTCGAAAAAGGAATAAATTTAAATAAGGATTTCCATGATTTTAGAGCAAAGTTATCTTTCAGAAACAGAAGAAATGTTAATGAGATATTCTTTTATATAACGATGAAAATGAATGATAAATACAGGAAAAACGATATAGATAAAGAAGTTGACGAGTTCTTTAAACCGTGGAGAAAATTTGAAGAAGAAAGGGATTATTAAGCCCCGCCCTGGTCGCTCGCATGCCAGTCTTTGCTCCGGACAACTGCCGTGTTGAAGTCGTTCAGCCGGCATGCTCGCTCTATCGTGATAATAAGGAACTTACTTTTAATTGGTCGCTCGTGTGACGGATATCGCTTGGAAAGTAAGTAAGAAGGGAGGAAGTGATTAGTGAATAGGAGGGAGTTATGGATACAGATGAGATAATAAAAAAAGCGCTCGAGGAGGATATAAAGAACCAAGACATAACGACTGAAGTTTTTATAGAGCCAGGAATTACTTTTAAAGGTTATTTTTTAGCGAAAGAAAGCGGAATTTTATGCGGAATTGAATTTGCTAAAAAAGTTTTTAGAATATTAAATCCTAAAGTAAGGTTCACTGACTTTAAAAAAGAAGGGGATAGAATATATAAGGGCGAGATATTAATGTCGGTAACTTCTGACAGAACAATATTTAGCGGAGAAAGGACCGCTTTAAATATTATTCAGAGATTAAGCGGCATTGCTACAAAAACGAAAAAATTTGTCGATATCGCGAAAAAATATGGAGTTAAAATATATGCGACAAGAAAGACCACGCCGAATTTCAGGACTATGGAAAAATATGCCGTGGTTTGCGGAGGCGGATACGCTCACAGATACGGGCTCTACGACGCATTTATGATAAAGGATAATCATATAAGAGTTTTGGGGTTCGATTTGATAAAAGAAAAAATAAAGATAGTTAGAAAGAAATATCCGAATTATGAAATAGAGATGGAGGCGCAGTCGATAAATGATGTTTTTAAGATTTTAGCTACCGATTGCGATGCTATAATGCTTGATAATATGAATATAGCTGAGATAAAAAAAGCGCTAAAGCTTATAAGAGAGAAAAGGAAGGATTTAGAAATAGAGATTTCAGGCGGAGTAAATGAAAAAAATATAATTGAGTTCGCTAAACTTAAACCGGATAGAATCTCGATTGGATGTCTCACTCATTCCTATAAATCGCTTGATATATCGTTTGAGATTAAAAATTGAAATGAAAAATGTCGATTTCACAATAAATCTTCAGGAAATTGATTCAACTCAAATATTAGCGAAACAGATTGTAAGAAGCGGACGTATAACTGATTTGGGCAAAACACTTATAATCTCAAAACTCCAGTTTGCGGGCAGAGGACAGGGAGAAAACAGATGGTCATCAAATTATGGAGGGCTTTATTTCTCTTATATATTTGATATAGACGAAAAGGATTTAAAAAAGACAAAGGAACTCTCAATTAAATTCGCTCGCGTGATTAAAAGAATTCTAACGGAGTATGGAATTGAGTGCGTGATTAAATATCCAAACGATGTTTATGCAAAGATGAATGACGATTATAAAAAAATAAGCGGAATACTTATAGAGACACTTCCCCGTGATAATAAAAGATATGTTATAGTCGGGGTTGGCGTTAATTTTACAAATAAGATTGACGAGGAGTTCAAGGATATCGCTGTGAGTGTTTACGATATTACAGGGAAAAGATATTCTAAAAAGAAATTCCTAAAAAAGTTTTTTGATTACAGTTATGATATTATAGAGCGACTCCGATTTTAGGTGTCTTGATTATTAACTATTTTTTTGCTATTCTAATCTTATGGTTTACGCTCTATTGTCCGTCATAGCCCTTCTGTTGATAGTGCTATTTATAGTTCTTAACAGGCTTTACAATCTTAAGTTGCATTTTATTAAAAACAAGAAATCCAGTGTTCCTGATATAAAAAAAATATGGGGCAAATTTGATGAATTGCTCGTAGATATGATAGCAATACACAATTACGGAATGAGCGGGATACCTAAGGGTAAAGAGGATGACTTTTACAAAATGGCTCTTGATAGGTCATGCGATATAGTGGATTCTCAAAGGGGCTCTATAATGATTTATAATCCAAATGATAATTATCTTTATATAGTGGCTGATAAAGGAATAAACAAGGAGCTTGTGGAAAGCGTGAAACTCAGACCCGGGGATGGAATAGCCGGAAGGGCGTTTGAAAAAGGAGAAATAATATTTGTAACAAATCCTCAAAAAAATCCGAACTATGATAAATTCCTCGGCTATGACGAACAGATGGAGCCTTTTGTTTCCATTCCTTTGAAGATCGGCGGAAAATCTAAAGGCGTTTTGAATGTTCATCTTCCTAAAAATAAAAATAGTTTTACCGATCTGGAACTCAAATTTTTAACAATCCTTGCTGATGAAATATCCGTAATGGTGGAAAATATTGGACTTTATCAGAGCATTGAGAAATTTTATATTGAACTGGTGGAAACGCTTGCGAGAATAATAGATGCCAAGGACTCTTATACCGGTGATCATGCTACAAGAGCGAGAGAAAGGGCGGTTAAACTTGCAAGGAAGTTAAATGTTCCCCAAAAAATGTTAAGAACAATTGAGTACGCGGCTTTGCTTCATGATATGGGTAAAATAGGAATAGATGAAAAGATATTAACAAAACCAGGTAAATTAACTGAAGAAGAATACAATCAGATAAGAAAACACCCAGAGATAGCATATGACATACTCTCCCCTATAGAATTTCTTTCTCCCGTAGCAAAGATTATTCTTTATCACCATGAGTGGTTTAATGGTATGGGCTATCCTGATGGATTAAAGGAAGAAGAAATACCGCTTGGCTCAAGAATAGTAAGCGTTATAGATGCCTGGGATGCTATGATATCTGATAGGCCTTACAGGAAAGCTCTTTCAAAAGAAACAGCTATAGATGAACTTAAAAAGGGGGCAGGGAAACAGTTTGACCCTAATGTTGTTGAAGCTTTTTTATCTCTTATTGAAGAGGAAGAATTAAGCAGATAATGCTTTACATAGTAGCCACGCCAATAGGTAACCTAAAGGATATAACGCTCAGGGCGATTGATGTCTTAAGAGAATCCGATTTTATTTTTTGTGAAGATACAAGAAGGAGCATTAATCTTTTAAATTATTATCAAATAAGAAAACCGCTTTTTAGATACTCCGACCATATTAAAAAGTCAGCCCAAAAGATAATAGAGCTTATATCTGCCGGGAAAAAGGTCTCTTTAATATCGGATGGCGGAATTCCAAATATATCAGATCCCGGCCTTACGGTTCTAAAAATGGCTATAGAAAAAGGACTTAAGGTTGAGATCGTAGGTGGCGTTAGCGCTGTTACCAACGCTATGTCTTTGAGCGGTTTTGATGGCAGTTCTTTCTTGTTTCTTGGTTTTGTGGAAAGGGCTGATTTAAGGATATTGAAAAGCATTCAAATAGCGCTCTCATTCGGCATTCCTGTTGTGCTTTTTGAATCTCCCAATCGGCTTATTTATTTCCTCGAACTTATCAATAAAAATTTTCCATCTACGGATGTAGTTATAGCGAGAGAAATGAGCAAGGTCTATGAGGAATGGACAAGGGGAAAGATATATTATGTCTTAAACGCGTTAAGAAATAGAGAAATAAAGGGAGAGATAACCGTTGTATTAAATCGCTCTATCTCATCGGATAAAAACATAAAATCCATCGGTTTCGTATGTAGCGGCAATACCTGTAGAAGCGTTATGGCTCATCATTATTTTAGAAAAATTCTAATTGAGAAAAATATCAATATAGAAGTGTCATCCGCGGGCATTATGGTCAGGGACAAAAAAACATCCGATGAGGTCGTTGACATATTGAAGCAAAATGGAGTTGAAAATATAAATCATACTCCGTTACAGTTAGATAAAAAATTTATAGATAAAAATGATTTAATACTTGTTATGACAAAAGAACATAAAAAAATTTTAAACGCTTTTTTTCCGGAGTCGTTTTCCAAGATTTACACTTTAAACGAATACTCCGGGGTTAGTTCCGGCGATATCTACGACCCTTATGGCAGGAGTTATTATGATTACGAAATAACTTTCAAAAATATTAAAAAAGCATGCGATAAGTTGATTGAGTCATTATTAAAAAAGAGTTAAAATAGTTATATAATTAAAAATTTTGGCAATAATTTAATCAGACAAGAAAGTGAAATGTGAGAAGTGTGAGAGATGTCGAATTGTGGATTTTGGATTATGGATGATGATTGTGGATTTTGGAGTCCCGAGCTTGCCCCGTTTAGAAATTGCGGACTATGCTATGCTATTAGAAAACTTTTGGATAATCATCTTATAATCAGAGATTTCTAACGGGGCTTGCTCGGGGAAAAAGTGTCCTCAATAAATTGAGGAATCCAAATACCAGCAACCAATAAGGAAAATAGGGTTCACTGAAAAATTCTATTTGAGCAAAAAATTGAAGTTATAGATGAAATAGAAGCGATAGAAGTTATAGAAGAAAAAAATCCCCCTATATCCCCCTTTATAAAGGGGGACAAAAGAGGGATTTATTGTAGTGGCAAAGCTTGCTTTGCCATTTTCAGAGCAAGCTCCCTGCCTGACGGCAGGCAGGTGAAACTACAATTTTTTAATTTAGTAAAATTTATCTATGAAAAATATATTTCGTTAGGTTCCTAAAATAGGAGGTTATTATGTACGAGGAGATTAAAAGGAACGACCCTGAGATTTATAACGCTATATACGGCGAACTTTCAAGACAGAAGGAAAAACTTGAACTTATTGCCTCCGAAAATTACACATCCAGAGCGGTACTTGAGGCGCTTGGAAGCGTTCTCACCAATAAATATGCCGAGGGCTATCCTGGTAAAAGATATTATGGCGGTTGCGAATGGGTTGATATTGCCGAAAATCTTGCTATAAAAAGGGCGAAGGAATTGTTTAAAGCCGAGCATGCTAATGTTCAGCCGCACAGCGGAACACAGGCGAATATAATATCTTATCTTTCCCTGATAGAGCCGGGAGATACTGTTATGGGCTTAAATCTTTCTCACGGCGGACATTTATCTCATGGACATCCTCTTAATTTTTCGGGTAAATATTTCAAGATAGTGAATATAAATGTTAATAAAGATAGTGAACTTATAGATTATGATGAAATGGAGAAAACAATAGAAAAGGAGAGACCAAGATTAATAATGGCTGGCGCGTCGAATTATTCAAGGATATGGGACTGGCAGAGAATAAAGAAAATGGCTGATAACTGGAAGTGTTATTTGGTCTGCGATATAGCTCATTACGCGGGACTAATAGCAGCAGGGTTATATCCTTCCCCTGTCGAGTATGCGGATGTGGTTACCACAACAACGCATAAGACCTTAAGAGGTCCAAGAGGCGGGATTATACTTTCTAAAAAGGTCTATTCCAAATCAATAGATAAAACAAATTTTCCTGGAAATCAGGGCGGGCCGCTTATGCATGTTATCGCTGCAAAGGCGGTATGTTTTGGCGAGGCATTGAAGAAGGACTTTGTGGATTATCAGAAACAGGTTATGATTAATGCTAAGAAGTTAGCGAAAGAAATGGAAAACAGGGGTTACAGAATTGTATCAGGCGGAACGGATTCTCATCTATTTTCCGTTGATTTGAGAAGCAAAAATATAACCGGAAAAGATGCAGAAAAGGTTCTTGATAAATTTGGGATAACTGTAAATAAAAACACCATTCCCTATGACCCGCAGCCGCCGCTTGTTACAAGCGGTATAAGAATAGGAACTCCGGCAATTACAACAAGAGGAATGAAAGAAAAAGAGATGGAGGAAATAGCCGCCTATATTGACGATATTATAACTCACAGAGATAATGATTCATATCTTAATGGAGTTGGAGAAAAGATAAAGAATCTTACAAAAAAGTTTCCTATTTATGATAATTTTTAATAGAATATAATTATGCCGTCAAAAGTTCTTATAGTGGATGACGATGCTCATTTAAGGGAAACGCTCCGTGACCTTCTTGAAATGGAGGGTTATGAGGTTTTTGAAGCTTCAAGCGGGGCGGAGGCGATGAACCTTGTGGCATCGGATTTTTATCATGTCATACTTATGGATTTTAATCTTACTGATAAAACAGGTATAGAGGTCATAAAGGATATAAGAAAACTCAATAAGGATAGCCAGATTTTAATGATGACTGCTCATGCTTCGCTTGATACCGCCGTTAGAGCCATTCAGGAATCCGTCTATGATTTTCTTATAAAACCTGTTGACTTCAATTATCTAAGAAGCGCTATAAGAAGAGCAGAAGATAAATTAAGACTTGAGCAGGAGAATCAGAGGTTGTTAGCGGTATTGAAAGAGCAGAATAAGGAACTTGATAGATTGAATAATATGAAATCCAAGTTCCTTTCAATGGCAAGCCATGATTTATCTAACGCCTTAATGACTTTACAGATAAGTTTTGAGATGTTAGCCGCTTCTATTAAAGATCCCAGCGATGATCAGAAAAAAAAGATGGATTTTATAACGACAAGTATTCAGCAGATATCAAGGCTTGTCGGCGATTTAGTGGATTGGGCTTCAATTGAACAGGGTAAATTCCGACTTGAGAAAAATTATTTTGAAATAAATAAACTTGTCGAAGAACTCATAATCGGTCCCAGAGCAAGAGCATCTCAAAAAAATATAGAGGTCTCAACCGAAGTTATCGCCGATGGCTTAAAGATGGTTTGTGCCGATAAGAGAAGGATAAGCCAGGTTATACTTAATTTGCTTGAAAACGCTATAAGGCATACACAAAGAAGCGGTAAAATAAAGGTAAAGGTTGAAAAAATGAAAGATGAGGATGCCGTCTGCGTTAGCGTTATAGATAATGGAGAAGGAATTCCAGCGGAGGTTCTTCAAAATCTCTTTCAAAGTTTTTATCAACCGGCTGGTTCCAAAGCCGGACATGGCAGACTGGGTCTTGGATTATCAATATCAAAAGAGATAATTCAGGCGCATAATGGAAGGATATGGGTTGAATCCGAAGGGGCTGGTAAGGGAGCCACTTTTAAATTTGTTTTGCCCTTTGCTAAAGAAGGCGAAACTGATAAGGTTGAAAAAAAATAGAGAAAGACGGAGGTTTTATGGCAAAGATAGTAACAGTCCTTTTAGCCGATGACCAGACGCTTTTTAGAGAGGGGTTAAAAGATTTGCTTGAGGATGAAAAAGGGATAAAGGTCGTTGGCGAAGCAAAGACGGGACCTGAGGCAATTGATATGGTCAGAAGACTTAAGCCTGATGTAGTGCTTATGGATATAAAGATTCCCGAAATAGACGGAATATCCGCCACCAAGATTATAAGAGAGAAGTTTCCACAAACAAATGTTATAGTCCTTTCAAGCTATGAAGATGAGGCGCATATAACGGAAGCTGTGAGCGCAGGCGCAAACGGCTATCTTTCAAAGATGCTTCCGGCAAGCGAACTTGTAAATGCTCTCAAGACCTTTACAAGCGAGTCCGTAATGATACCGCAACCCATAATGAGTAAACTTATAAGCGGATTAAGACAGGGTGTGTCTAAAGAGTCACCCGAAGCTTTAACTAATACTGAGATGAAAGTTATGACACTCTTAGGGAGAGGAAAGTCAAATAAAGAAATCGCTAAGGAACTTAACTGTAGCGTTAAGACCATAAAAAACCATTTAAACAGCGTATTTAATAAATTAGGCGTTACTAATAGAACAGAAGCGGTTGTTAAGGCAATAGAAAAAGGGCTTATATCTCCTGAGAATCAATAACCTTGCATTCTATTAATAAAAATTTAAAAGTATTGAAATTATACATTTTTAGTGCTATAAAATAATTATGGGAGTATTTAATTTGTTTACTGGTATAAAGAAGAGAACGAAAAAGGCGCAGACAACTGTGGAATATCTTCTATTGCTTGCAACTATCGCAGGCGGAACGATTATATTTTTTATACTTTTTTATAGAAAAATAATAGGAGTTTTTTTCACACTTGTTGGATTGATACTTGGCGCCGGAACTCCTAAATAGGAATGCCTAGGTAATTATGAAAAGAAAAGCGCAACTACTTTTACCATCCATACTCGTAATACCCTCTCTTTTAATATTTATATATCTTCTATATGAAACAACAAAGATATCGAGAGAAAAAATAAGAACACAGTTTGCTCTTGATTCCGCAGCTTTTATTCAGATGCAAGATTATACTAATTTTCTAAACAGAACCGCTTATGTAAACGGAGCTTTCCCTTACAGAATATTCAAGCAGGAATGGGATTGCAAAAAACAGGATGATTATCTTCAAAGAACCGACAATAATGGCAATGCCTGTCCTTATACAATGTTCTGGGAAGCCGGCGCTTTCCCGAGCTGGACTGGCGATGTCATAGGCAATGACCCGGTAGGTGCAACTTTTGATAACGCCGATAAATGGGAAATAAAATTTAATGACGAGGCGAGAGAACTTGTAGAAAACCCAAGGCAGGCGGCGTTAAATAGCGCACAGCCAAATTTTGGAAATGAATTAATTTTTATAACTCCAAAGCAAGCCCAAATGATTTATATATTCTGGGATCCTTCTCTTAATTATTACAAATTCTACGCTCAGGTCTATCTAACGCTTGGCACTATTGAAGAGTCGCAGTTCGCCGTTTTTCAGAGGTTAACTGAAAAAATGAATTTTTTTAGAAAATCATTTTACTTAAACGCCGCGACTCAGAAATGCCTTGACAATCCTGATCTGTGCGGGGAAGACGCTCTTAGCGGTTCAGGACTTAGAAAATGGAATAGAAACAGCGATGTCAAAATACATTATATAAAGACAATGAAGTGGTGGGCTAAATATTATGTTGGCGGCATTCCACCGTACGAAATAGCAAAAACCGACCCGCCGGTGGATTTCCCCGATCCCGGTTTGTTTCAGCTTGCCACCGCCGATACATCTCTTTTAAAACAGATGGGATGGGGATATGAACTGTATCATCCTGTTGAGCCCGGTAAAAATTATTTTAATATAAACTTCAATCAGAAGAGCTGGCAGGAGTGTAAGGATCAGACGGCGCCATGCGTCCATGCAAAAATAACTTCGCAGTGTCCTGACCTTTTAAATATGAACAATTGCGTCTGGCCCAATCCTACTCCAAAATATCAGACAAGGCTTTATCCGTAATTATGAAAATGATTCTTTTAAATATAAAAAAAAGGACATCAGTGGCAATGACTGAATTAGTATTATTATTCCCTATTTTTCTGATAGTTCTGTTTTTCACAGCAAGGATTCTTGCGCTGCTGGTTTTAGTGCAAAAGATGGAGATATCCGGTTATTATGCCGCGAGAAGATGGCAGTTGGAATCTCATCTCTATACCGGATACGCCACAGGTTGGGATGAGACATATTTAAAACAGAATATAAAGGACAGGGTTTCTGAGTATATTGGTTTTAACTCGCCTGCTGTAAAAAAATTTTTAAATTTAAAAGATGGCGGACTTGAACTTGAAATAACAAGAACTCAGGTCTGGAATGTGGTTACTATAAGAGTATATACCAATCCCGCCGGTATAAAACTTTTATGTAAATATCCAAAGCAGGCTGTTTGCGTTGAAAAATTTCAGAATCAGTATTGCGAATCCGGTTATGATTATATATGCACAAGCGGCAAGGCTCTTGAGGTTATAAAATATGTGCCAAACAGAGACAGGCCGATAGCATTCGTTCTTCCGGGACTGCAGAGTTGATATGTTCTGGTATAGATTAAAACTATTTTTTAAAAAAAACTGGATATTAATTTCTGTAATCGTTTTAACAATCATATCTGTATTTATCCCACTAATTTATCTTTCAAATATTGAACCCAATACAAGAAGATACATCGTTGGAATCAATATGGCTTCAATGCCATGGATGGTTTTGCAAACAATAATATTCGTTGGTTTTTTATATCTTCTCCAATATGGCGGAGGATTTTCAAGATTTAAAAAAACAAATATAAAGTCACAAGAGGTCAATATCAGATTTTCAGATATAATAGGGCTTGAACACGCAAAACGCGAAGCATGGGAGGTCGTTTCGCTTATAAAGGATAGGAAAAAAGTCAAAAGAATAGGCGGTAAGATAATAAAAGGGGTTTTATTAATAGGTCCTCCCGGATGCGGAAAAACGATGCTTGCAAAAGCTATCGCAACCGAGTCGGATGTTCCTCTGCTTTCCGTCGCAGGTTCGGAGTTCGTAGAGGTCTTTGTCGGTGTCGGGGCTTCAAGAGTCAGGAAACTATTTTCTCAGGCAAGATATACAGCTCACGCTTACGGCGCCTGCATAATATTTATAGATGAACTTGAGGTTATAGGAAGAAGAAGAATTTTATATGACGCTTTCGGCGGCGGTTCCGAAACAAATTCCACCCAGAATCAATTGCTTGTTGAAATGGATGGCTTAAACGATGATGAAGCGAATATCATAGTATTCGGAGCTACAAACGCCATCGAAGATATCTTAGACGAAGCGCTTTTAAGACCTGGAAGATTTGACAGAAAGATATTCGTAGGAAGGCCTAATCTGTTGGAAAGGGAACAACTTTTTTCTTATTATCTTGGAAAGATAAAATATGACCCTTCGATAAATATCCCGCGGCTTGCGAGAAAAGCGGTTTATAAAACACCCGCGGAGATAGAAAATATAGTAAAAGAGTCAGCGTTGATCGCTGCAAGAAATAACAGAGAAATGGTTATATATGAGGATATAGTCAACGCTATAGAAAGAATAGAACTTGGTTTCGCTCACAAATTGATAATGACTCAAAAAGAGAGAGAAATGACCGCCTATCACGAAGCGGGGCATCTCGTAATACTTTATCTGACTCACCCAACCAGAGATGTATTCAAGGTTTCTATACTCAATAGGGGCGGGGCGCTCGGAGTCGTTCATTCAATCCCAAAGGAAGAGTTATACACTCAGGACAGAAAGAGCATACTCGCAAATATAAGGGTTTCTCTTGGCGGTTATTTAGCCGAAAAGATAAAATATCAAGATACAAGCGATGGGGTAAGGGAGGATTTTAAGAATGTGATGAAATTGGCTCATGATATGGTCTGGAAGTTGGGGATGGGAGAAAATGGATATGTCGGAGATTTCAGCGTAATTCCGGAAAAAGAATTTTCTCCGGCTATAGCTCTTAAATTAAATAATGAAAGCGTTAATATAATAAAAAAGGAAATGGTTGAGGCCGAAAAAATATTAAAAGAAAACTGGAATATAGTTGAGGAGATAGTAAATAAACTTATTGAAAAAGATGAACTTGAATATGACGAAATAGTTGAAATTTTTGAAAATAACAAATATAAAATAAGAGGCGAGAAGTAGCGGGCGCCTGCCTGCCGTCAGCCCCGCCCTTTGGGATGAAGGCATATGTGCCAATATATTAAAGATAAAAGATTGACCAAAAGGGCGGGGTCAGGCAGGATTTACCAATCGCCAAAATCCCCCTTTTTTCCCCCTTTACAAAAGGGGGAAAAAAGGGGGACTAGTAGCGGCAAAGCGTTAGCTCTGCAAAGATAAGCAA
>Ga0078972_1006511_pt1 | contig 27539 bp, 27 predicted proteins | sample YelNatPaOPGAMG01_FD_67568 | JGI IMG/M metagenome (GOLD analysis project Ga0078972, IMG submission 67568) | Hot spring thermophilic microbial communities from Obsidian Pool, Yellowstone National Park, USA - OP-RAMG-01 (SPADES assembly) (version 2) | ecosystem: Environmental > Aquatic > Thermal...
ATATAAATATTATTATTAAATTTGCTTGTTTTTTTATAATTTGTTTTTTTAAGCATTATTAATTTATTTTATTAATTGTTTTTTAAATAATTTATTAAGTTTAATGAGTTTTATAATTTAATAATATTAAAAATAAGGATTTTTTGTTAAATAATGCAACTAACACAGCAAGCACAATATAACGTAAATTATATAACTCTAGCAGTTTTCTTTTTTGTAAGTATAATATTTGTCCCTTTAATAGTTTTTATAACTAAATTTTTAGCTCCACATAATCCAAATGAAGAAAAAAATCTAATTTATGAATGTGGTGTTCCACCAAGAGGTGGTATTTTTACTCATTATTATATAAGGTATTATATTTTTGCTTTTCTTTTTGTTTTATTTGACGTTGAAGTTGTTTTTCTTTATCTTTGGGCTATTCTTTTTAGAAATCTTGGCTTGCAAGGTTTAATAGAAGTTTTTATTTTTGTCGTAATTTTGGTTTTAGGATTAGCTTATGCTTGGAAAAAGGGAATACTTAAGTGGGATTAAATGGAAGAACTAAAAAGAAAAAAAACATTAGAGGATTATTTATATCTTAAAGATAAATTTGGTAAGCCAAATATTATTACTCTTGCTTATGATAAAATAATGAATGCGGCAAGATCAAGATCTATTTGGTATCTTACATTTGGTATTGCATGTTGTGCCATAGAAATGATGGCAACAGGTGGTTCTCATTATGACATGGATAGATTTGGTATGTTTTTTAGAGCTTCTCCAAGACAAGCTGATTTAATCATAATTTCTGGGACAATATCAAGGAAATATGCACCTGTTGTGCAAAGAATTTATCAACAAATGGCTGAGCCAAGATATGTAGTTGCTATGGGGTCCTGCGCTATTTCTGGTGGTCCATTTTATGATTCTTATAATGTTGTTCAAGGAATAGATAAAATTATTCCTGTTGATGTTTATGTTCAGGGTTGTCCACCAAGGCCTGAAGCTTTATATTGTGGACTTTTGAAATTAAAAGATATTGTTAATAGAGATACGATAGTTAGGAAATCTTTAACAATAAAATAATAAATAAAAAAAATAATTAAATTAAGTTAATAAAATTAATAAAGTTAATGTAAAAATAAAGACAATATTTATAATTTGCAGCTAATCTTTCGACATTTAAATTTATTAAAATTAAAATTAATTTAAAAATTTATTAAGAATGGAAATAATAAAATATAATTTTAAAAAAATAGATAACGATAAATTAATTTCTATTTTAAAAGAAAAAATTAGTACATTAAATATTAATACTAATGATTTAAATTTTATAATTAGCCATGATCAAATTTTTTGTCAAATACCAAAGGAATCAATTAAAGATATAATTAAATTATTAAAAACTGATAAAGAACTTAAATTTGATTATATAAAATGTATTACGGGTGTTGATTATAAGGATTATCTAGAAGTAGTTTATAGTATTTATTCATTTGATAATAATTATTCTTTAAATATAAAAACTAAAGTAGAATCACAAAATCCAGAAATTGACTCTATTACCGATATTTTTTGGAGTGCTGATTGGTTTGAAAGAGAAATATGGGAATTTTTTGGAATAAATTTTAAAGGTCATAAAAATTTAAAAACTTTTCTTTTACCAGGTGATGTTGATTATCACCCACTTTTAAAAAGTTTTGAAATAAAATGGGAAGAAAGAGCATACGAAAGACCTAAAGTTTTCGAGTAATTTTTTAGTAGTAATTAAATAAAATAATGATTAGATTAGTCAAAATAGCAATATTTTAATAAGAATAACAACAATAATTAGTAGTAATAATAAATTAATTCAAAATAATTTTTTAAATATAGGGTTTAAAATGGTAGAAATGGAAATTAATGAAATTAGTGATGTAATTGAGCCAGGTGAATTTCCAAAAGATTATATGGAAATTAATTTTGGACCTCATCATCCTTCAACTCACGGTGTTTTTAGATTTATTGCAAAGCTTGATGGTGAAAAAATTCTTGAAGTTGAGCCAATAGTTGGTTATTTGCATCGTGGTATGGAAAAAATTGCAGAAAATAGAACTTACATCCAATTTAAACCTATGGTCGACAGGCTTGATTATACTGGAGCAATGAATAATGAATTTGGGTATTGTCTTGCAGTTGAAAAATTAATGGAAATTGAAGTTCCACAAAGAGCTCAAGCAATAAGGGTAATTTGTGCTGAATTAAATAGAATATGCGCTCATGAAGTTTTTTTTGGAGCTATAGGTCTTGAAGTTGGGGCGTTTACACCTTTTCTTTTTGCATTTAGAGATAGGGAATATGCAATGCATTTAATGGAAATGTTAGCTGGTGGAAGACTTACGTTTAACTATTTTACTATAGGTGGAGTAAGGCAAGATGTTCCAAAAGGTTTTTATGAAGAGACAAAAAGCTTTATAAAAAAGTTTAAACTAAGCTTAAAAGAATACCATGAACTTTTTAGTGGAAATGAAATATTTATTAAAAGAACAAGAAATGTTGGTGTAATAAGCAGGGAAGATGCAATAGAATGGTCTATGAGTGGACCTACTTTAAGAGGTTCGGGTGCATGTTTTGATATTAGGAAAGTAGAACCATATAGTGGATATGATAAATATGATTGGGAGGTCCCAGTTGGTCAAAATGGTGATGTATATGACAGGTATTGGGTTAGAATGAGGGAAATGGAACAATCTGCCCGAATTATTGAACAAGCAATAGATTCTTTACCAGAGGGGGAATATCAAGCAAAAGTTCCAAGGATTATAAAACCACCAGCTGGAGAAGTATATTATAGGGTTGAAGGTACAAAGGGCGAAGTTGGGTTTTATATAGTTAGTGATGGTTCTGATAAACCATATAGAGTTAAAATCAGAACCCCATCCTTTAATCATTTAAATGCTTTAAATTATGTTTTAAAAGGTACTTATATAGCTGATTTTCCTATAATTTTAGGAAGTTTTGATACTGTGATGGGTAGTGTAGATAGATAAAAAATTTTTAGATTTTTTTAGTATTGTAAATATTAGATTTTTAAATATATATTATAGGAATTTTATAGTTATTTATTTTTAAATTAAATTAATTTAAATACTTGGAGACTTTGAAGAATTGTTAGTGGCTAAACCCAAGTTTAAATATATTGGTTTATTTATTAATTTATTAAATATAACTATTAATTTTAAATATAATTATTAAAAAATTGAGTAATAGGTGAATAAGAAGTTATGGTTTGGTGGCTTGCATTACTTTGGGCAATATTAAAATTAATAATTGCATTTTTATTTATTTTTTTAACTGCACTTATTCTTATTTATATGTTAAGAAAAGTAATGGGCCATATGCAATATAGGATGGGTCCTAGACATCATGGACCTCATGGAATATGGCAGACCATATTTGATGCATTAAAGCTTCTTGGTAAAGAAGATATTATTCCTAAAGGTGTTGATAAATATGTTTATTTGTTTGCACCAATAGTTGCATTTGTACCATCGCTTACAATATTTACTTTTTTACCTTTTGCTCCTAAGGTAACTGCTTCAAATTTTGAAATAAGTTTGTTTTTTATTTTTGCAATTTTAGGTTTCTCAACTATATCTTTATTAATGGCTGGATGGGGTTCTAACAATAAATATTCTCTGATTGGTGGAATTAGAGGAGCTGCTCAATTAATTGCATATGAAATTCCCCTTATTTTGTCAACAATGGGTGTAGTTATCATGGCTGGCAGTTTAAATTTAATTGATATTGTTAATGCACAATCTAAGATATGGTATGTAATTCCTCAAATAGTTGGATTTTTCATATTTTTTACTTGCGCATTAGCTGAAATTAATCATACTCCTTTTGATATACCTGAGGCAGAATCAGAAATTGTTGCAGGTTTTAATACAGAATATAGCGGTTTTAGATTTGCTGCTTTTTATCTAGCTGAATTTGTAAATTTATTCATAATTTGTGCAGTAGCAGTATTATTATTTTTTGGTGGATGGAAACCTTTTACTAATCCAATTGCAGGAACTATATGTTTTATTATTAAAACTTATGTTCTTATATTTGTTTCAATGTGGATTAGATCAACATTTCCAAGATTTAGACTTGATCAATTTATGGAATTTGGGTGGAAATTCTTACTTCCACTTTCTTTAATAAATATTTTTGTTACAGGGGCAATTGTACTTATTGTTGATAAAATTAGATAAATTTAATTAATCTAAATTTTAAAAAATAAATTAAATATATTTAGGTTATTTAAAAGCATATATTGAAAAATAAATAAAGATATAAATAAGAATGAAAAAAGATAAAAAATATAAGTAAGAAAATAAAAATTTAAGGGTGGTAAAGATTAAAATAGTAGGAATAGGTTTAATAAAGGGATTAAAAGTAACTCTTAAAGCTTTTTTTAAAAAGCCAGTAACAGTTATGTATCCATATGAAAAATTACCAGTCCCAGATAGAGGGCAAGGATTAATAAGACTTAGAGTTACTCAACTTGAACCAGAAGTTAGATTTAAGTGTACAGGTTGTGGAATTTGTGCAAAAAATTGTCCACAGCATTGTATAGAAGTTATAAAAAAAGAAAACGATAAGCAACCAGAGATTTATACTGTAAATTATGGACTTTGTATGTTTTGTCGAATTTGTATAGATGTTTGTCCATTTAATGCACTTGAGCAAACTCAAGAATATGAATATATTGGAGAGTCAAGGCAAGATTTTATTAGAACTAAAGAACAGCTTATGATGAAAACTATTTATGTTGAGCCAGAAAAACCAGAAAAAGAAACTATTTTAAAAGAAGATAAAAAAGATAATAAAGATATCAATTAAAATAATTTTAAAAATATTAAGTTAAATTAATTTTGTTTTTATAAATTTAGTTGTTTATGAAATTTTGTGGTAGAAAAATGCAATTACCTATTAGAATATTTAAAAGACATGCTAGCTTTGCCCCAGCGAGTCAAAGCTAGCTCTGATGAGGGCTAAGCTACCTCTCTTACGAGGGGAACCATACTAGCTTAGCCCTCATAAGGTCTTTTAAATATTCTAATAGGTAGTAAAAACAATAAAATACTTGAGACAATAAAATACTTGAGCCATAGACATCTATCACAAGATTTTAGATGTTAATTAAAAAAATTTATTTTTTAATTAGTTGAAGGGAGTTTAAAATAATAAGTTTAATAGTTTTTGTAGGAGTAAGTGTAGTTTTAATTTTCTGTGCCTTAATGGTAGTTTTTGCAAGGCATGTTATTCATTCTGCACTTTATCTTGCTTTATCATTACTATGTGTTGCAACTTATTTTATTTTACTAAAAGCTGAATATCTTGCTGTAGTGCAAATAATAGTTTATATAGGTGCTGTTGTTGTAATGATTTTATTTGCTCTTATGCTTACTAGAACGCATATTGGTGAGACTACAAACATAACTAATAAACAAGTAGGTATTGCAGCTGCAGTTTCAATTTTACTGCTTTGGGCAATTGCAATAATAATTTATATTACTAGAAATGATTTTACTTGGTTAAATACTGATAAAATTCCTGTTCTTTCTGTAAAGGATCTTGGGGCAATTTTATTTTCAAAATATGTACTTCCATTTGAAGTTATATCTATCTTAATTTTAGGCTCTTTAATAGGTTCTATAGTTTTAGCAATGAAAGATAAAGATGATAAAAAGGAAGAATAAAAATTATTATGAAAAGGTGGTATTAATTAATGAGCATTGGTTTATTTAAAATACTTATATCAAATTATGATGTAAAACTTTGGTATTTTTTAATAGTTTCGGCAATCTTATTCTGTATAGGAATATTTGGCGTGCTCACTAGAAGAAATCTTGTTCAAATATTAATGTGCATTGAACTTATTTTAAATTCAGCAATGATAAATTTTGTAGCTTTTTCAGCTTTTCAAAAACCTGAAAGTCAGCTAGGCACTATTTTTGCTATATTTATAATTATAGTTGCTGCTTGTGAAGTAGGAATTGGACTTGCAATTATTTTATCAATATATAGACGTAAAAGCACAACAGATATTTCTAAAATTAATATATTAAAATGGTAATTAAAAAAATAAAGTTATAAAAAAGTGCTAAAAAAGTATTAATTAATATTAATTAAAAATAAAATACTAATTAAAACTTAAATAAAATACTAATTAAAATTAATTAATAAATAGATATAAATAATAGAAATAATAAGAAATAATTATACAGAAGGCAGGAAAATTTGGAAAAAATTATTTGGATTATACCGGTTCTTCCTATTTTTGGATTTATTTTAACTTTTTTTACAGGTAAAAAAAATCCAAAATTTGCTTCTATTATTACCACAATAATTTTAGGTATTTGTGTTGTGCTTTCTGCTTTAAGCATTTTTATTGTTAATTCTAATGGTCCGTTTGAGATAACAAAAAACTGGTATATTACTGGTAAATATTCAATAACAATGGGTTTTCTTGCTGACGGACTTACAGTCATGATGCTTAATGTAGTTAGTATTGTATCTTTTTTAGTTCATCTTTATTCAATTGGTTATATGCATAATGATAGTAGATATTGGATGTTTTTCTTGTATCTTCAACTTTTTAGCGCATCTATGTTAGGTCTTGTATTATCAAATAATTATTTACAGCTATACATTTTTTGGGAACTTGTAGGTTTGTGTTCTTACTTATTAATTGGTTTTTGGTATGAAAAAAAATCTGCAGCAGATGCTGCAAAAAAAGCTTTTTTAACAACTAAAATTGGCGATGTTGGCATGCTTATTGGTATATTTTTAATTTTCTTTAATAGTGGAAGTGTAGTTTTTAAAGATGTTTTTCAATTTGCTGTAAATCCTGAAGTTTCTAAAAACTTAATAACTGCATCAGCAATTTTGCTTTTTTGTGGAGCTATTGGAAAATCAGCTCAATTCCCATTACATATTTGGCTTCCAGATGCTATGGAAGGTCCAACCCCAGTTTCAGCATTAATACACGCTGCTACAATGGTTGCAGCAGGTGTTTATTTGGTTGGTAGAAGTTTTCCACTTTTTTCAAAATCTGCTGTTGCAATGCAAGTGGTTGCAGCTATTGGTGTTTTTACTGCAATATTTGCAGCTAGCATTGCAATTACACAAAATGATATAAAAAAAGTTCTTGCTTATTCAACAATAAGTCAGCTTGGATATATGATGTTTGCTTTAGGAATGGGGGCTTATGTAGCAGGTATGTTCCATTTAATGACTCATGCATTTTTTAAAGCTTTATTGTTTTTAGGTTCTGGTAGTGTTATCCATGCAACTGGTACTCAAGATATTAGAGAAATGGGCGGTTTATTTAAAAAAATGAAGGTAACTGGAGTTACTTTTATTATAGGAACTTTAGCTTTAGCAGGTTTTCCGATGACAGCAGGATTCTTTAGTAAAGATTATATTTTTGGTTATGCTTATTCTAACCAAAAATATTTATTTTTTATTGTAGGTTTAATTACAGCTTTCTTTACAGCTTTTTATATGTTTAGAGTAATATTTATAGTTTTCTTTAAAAGTCCAAAAAGTCTAAATAATAAAGAAATTCATGCTCATGAATCTCCAAAGGTTATGACTATACCTTTAATAATTTTATCTGTACTTGCAATAATTTCAGGGTATTTTGGTGCATGGTTTATCCCAGAAAAGTTTAGTATTGATAAGTTTATTTCTTTTTTTGGTTTTGAAGGTAGAGAGCATCTTAATGTAACACCCATGATTATAGCTATATTTGTTGGTCTTGCTGGAATACTTATTGCTTATTTGCTTTATTATCTTAAACCAATAACAAATAAAAAAATAAATAAAGCAATTTATCCTTTATATAAAATTCTGTTAAATAAATATTATGTTGATGAATTTTATAATTTTATAATTATAAGACCATTAATTAAACTTGCTGAATTTATTAATACAATTGACAGAGTTGTTGTAGATGGTTTTGTAAATTTAGTTGGAAAAATAACAGTAATATTTTCAACTGCAGTTGATATTTTTGATATTAAAGCAATAGATGGTGCCGTAAATAAGGTTGCAGATGTTACATATTCTAGTGGTAAAAAATTAAGAATGCTGCAAACTGGTAATGCATCTTCTTATTTAGCAATAATGTTTGGGGCAGTTGCTATATTTGTTATATATCTTTTAATTAAAATAATTTTTATTAAATAAATTATTATTTTAATAATTAAAAAATTTGGTTATTAATAATTATTAATAAATTTAAAAATTATTAATAAATATTTAAACAAATTACTTGATTATAAATTAATTATAAATATTAGTTGTAAAGAATTAATAATAAAAAAATATAAATTAAATTAAAAAATTAAGAAAAACCATATAGATTTATATAAAAAGAAAAAATTTTATAAGCTATGGAGGTAGAATTTTTATGATTTTTAGTAGGAACGGAGGCATTTAATGGGCTTTAATATATTATCTGTTTTAATATTTTTACCTATACTAGGCTTAATAATTATAGTAGCTTTACCAAAATCAGCAGCAAATAAAGCTAAAATAGTGGCTTTAATATTTACTGTTATTACTTTAGCAATATCTTGTTATATATGGTGGGCTTTTGATAAAACAAGTGGCACTATGCAATTTGTTGAAAAATATAATTGGATAAAAGGAGTAAATATATTTTATCATTTAGGAATTGATGGAATTAGCCTCCCGATTGTTTTTTTAACTTGTATTCTTTCAGTTTTATCAGTTTTAGTTTCATGGAATATTGATAATAAACCAAAAGCGTTTTTTGCTCTTCTTTTACTTCTTGAAACTGGAATGTTAGGTGTTTTTGTTTCTCTAGATTTTATTTTATTTTATATTTTCTGGGAATTAGTTCTTTTACCAATGTACTTTTTAATAGGTATATGGGGAAGTGCGCGAAGGCTTTATGCTTCAATAAAATTCTTCATTTATACATTATTTGGAAGTGTTTTGATGCTTGTAGGTATTTTAATTATATTTTACAAATCAGGTGTCAATTCATTTGATATAATTGAGCTAACTAAAAACAATATTGCACCAAATATTCAAAATTGGATATTTCTTTTAATGTTTATGGGTTTTGCTATTAAAGTTCCAATGTTTCCACTTCATACATGGCTTCCAGATGCTCATACAGAAGCACCAACTGCTGGCTCAGTTTTGCTTGCAGGTATCTTATTAAAAATGGGTGCTTATGGATTTATAAGAATTAGTATTCCTATTTTACCTTATGCATCAAAAAGTTGGGCTCCTGCAATATCAATTTTAGCAATAATTGGAATAATTTATGGTGCAATGGCATGCCTTGTTCAAAAAGATGTAAAAAGATTAATTGCATTTTCTTCAGTTTCTCATATGGGTTTTGTAATGCTTGGAATTGCATCATTAAACCAAACTGCTATATCAGGGGCAGTACTTCAAATGTTTAACCATGGTTGTATAACTGGAATGTTATTTCTTGTAATTGGAATGATCTATGATAGAACTCACACAAGACAAATATCTGAATTAGGTGGTCTAGCAAATAAAATGCCATTCTTTGCAGGAATGCTAGCTTTTGCTTCTTTTGCATCACTTGGATTACCAGGACTTTCAGGTTTTTGGGGAGAGTTTTTAATTTTATTCGGCACATATAAAAACCATACAGTATTTTATCAAGTTATGGTATATATAGCAGTTCTTGGAATAGTTTTAGGTGCTTCGTATTTATTGTGGATGCTTCAACGAGTTATTTTTGGGGATTATAAAGGGAATGTTCAAGAATTTAGAAAGGTTAGTGCAGTTGATATTATTACACTTATCCCGTTAATAGCAATTATTATCTTTATAGGTGTTTATCCTGCACCAATAGTAAATCTTATTACAAGTTCAGTTTCAAAACTAATTGGTATGTAATTTAATTTGCTAAGGCTATAGAGTAATTTAATATAAAGGTAATGGAATTAAAGATAGAGGAATTAATAACTAAAAAAGATAATTTAAAGAAAGGTAAATAAAATTAAAGATGAGTGTAGATATACTTTCAATTATGCCAGAAATTATCATTGCTATTTTTTCTTTTCTAATATTAATGGCAGGGGTTTTTATTGGGAAAAATTTTGAAAAAGCGGCAGCTCCAATAGCAATTTTAGGTCTTTTAGCATCACTTGGAGCAGTCTTATGGCTAAACATTGGAAGAATTGGCTTATTTTATAATTATACTTATAGCATTGAAGGTTTTTCTATATTTTTTAAAATTTTTGCAATTATAACATCTATAATTATTATTAGCCTTTCTCCTTATTATATTAGCAAGACTGAAAATATAAAAAAACATATATCTGAATTTTATTTTTTAGTATTAATAATAACAATTGGCACTATGCTAATTAGTACTGCTAATGATTTAATAATGTTATTTATTTCAATTGAGTTAGTAAGTATGCCCACTTATATTTTAGCAGGCTTTGAAAAAAATAATCCTAAATCGACTGAAGCTTCTCTTAAATATTTTTTACTAGGAGCACTTGCATCTGCAATTATGGTATATGGGTTTTCAATTGTTTTTGGCATAACCAAAGAAATTAATCTTTTTAACATATCAAAAGCTTTTAATGAAACATTTGGAGTTATTCAAAATCCATTATTTATTACCGGTATAATAATGTCATTAATTGGCTTTGCATTTAAAATTGGAGCAGTACCATTTCATTTTTGGGCTCCTGATACTTATGAAGGTTCTCCAACTATAGTTACAATGATAATAACTACTATTGTTAAAATTGCAGCATTTGCAGGATTATTAAGACTTCTTTATGTTGGTTTTGGAAATTATGCAATTTCAAAATGGGTTATTTTTACAATTGCTGCATTCTCACTATTAAGTATGATTTTAGGAAACTTAAGTGCCTTACCCCAAAAGAACTTTAAAAGATTGATGGCTTATTCTAGTATTTCTCATGGAGGCTTTATATTAATTGGATTTGCTGCTGCAACATTGAATGCTCAATGGGCTATCTTAATATACATTATGGCTTATGTTATAATGAATTTAGGTGCATTTGCTATAGCAATGATTGTAGAGAAAGTTACTGATTCAGAAGAAATAAATGCATTTGCGGGACTAGGTCAATTAAATCCTTATTTAGCTATAACAATGACAATTTTTCTTGCATCAATGGTAGGTATTCCACCCTTTGCAGGTTTTATTGGAAAGCTTTTTGTTTTTCAAGCAGGTGTAAATGCAAGTTTAACATGGCTCGTTATAATTGGGGTTTTAACAAGTGTAATATCTCTTTATTATTATATGAATATTGTAAGACAAATGTTTTTTGCAAAACATTTGGATAGTTTAAGTAGTAATTCTTTTTCAAAAATTCCTGTATCTTATATTGTAATCATAGCAATTTGTGCAGTTTTAACTTTACTTATGGTTATATTACCTTCAATATTTATCCTTATTTCAAAAAGTGCAATAACAATAAATTTATTTAATTTTGTAAAATAAAAATTACAATAAAATAAAAAACAATATTATAAAATATCTTATAGTTAAATAATTTATAATATATTTATTATAAATATATAAAAAATTGCAGGAAATCAAAATTTATAAAAATACGTCCTGATAACTTTAATTTAATAATTATTTTTATTTACTAGTTATCAGGACGTATTTAGCTATTAGCCATCAATAAAACAAATCTAAAATCTAAAATAATTTTATTTAAATTAATTAATTTTATTTAAGTTTAAGAAAAATTAATTAATTTTTATTTAATATTATTCAATAACTTTTATTCAATAACTTTAAATTCACCAAAAATTTCAGGATGTATTGCCATTGATAACATTTTTAAACCTTTAATAACATTTTGGTTTGGCCTTGATATTGGATTATCAGGAATTGTAAAAACTTTTTTATCTTTGACAGCTTTAATTGTAGAAAATTTTTTATCTTTAAGTATTTTATCTGGAGTTGCTGCTAGTGAATATGGTGCGATTATTATATCAGGATTGTTTTTAATTAATTTCTCAATACTATATTCTGGCCAATCAGAGAGACCATCCATTGCTACAATATTAATTCCCCCAGCTTTTTCTATAAGATCGTTAATAAAGGTATTTTTACCAGCGCTCATTATTGGGTCATTCCAAACTAAGTAAAAAACTTTAGGTTTTTTATCATTTGGTATATCTTTTACTTTATTATAAATTTCATCAACTTGTAATTTTAAATCATCACTTAATTTTTTTCCTTCTTCTTCTTTGCCAATAATTTTACCTATATTTTCTATTTCATTATAAGTACCTTCAAGGCTTGTTGTATTTGACAAATATACTTTAAAACCAAGGTCATTTAATTTTTTATAATCATCATTTCCAGTCATATTAATACCTATAATTAAATCAGGGTTTAATTTAGTTACTGTTTCAAAATTTATACCATTTGCATCCCCAGCTCCTTTAAAGCCTTTTGCAAGAGGCTCATTATTTTGGACACTCCAACTATCAACCTCAACTACTTTATCCATAGCATTTAATCCTGCAAGAATTTCAAGATCACTTGGAGAAAAAACAATTAATTTTTGAGCAGGTTTATCTAATGTAATCTTATTTCCAAAGCCGTCTGTAACTTCAATAGGAATTTGTTTTGTAGTAGACGTTGTTGTTTCTTGGGCTACAGTAGTTTCGGTAGTTTGGGAAGTATTTGATATAGCAGAAATTTGACTAGTTGAAGTAGATGATAAATTTTGTGATGCATTTGTTACTTCATTATTTTTACAGCCAGCAAAAGAAAAAACAATTATTGCTGTAATTAGAAAAATAAGTGCCGCAAAAATAAATTTGCTTTTTGAAAAATTTTTTTTCATTTGTCCTCCTTGTTTATTTAGTATTTTTTTTGATTTTTGTTTTTTTATTTTTTAATAAATAATTTTTTTTTACTGTTAATTGATTTAAATTTATAAAAACTATTAATTAAAATTATTAAAAGTTTTTTTAAATTAATATTTATAATTTTTGTTATTAAAATTTTAATTAAGAATTAATAAACAAAAACCCGAAAAGCTTTTAGCTCTTCGGGTTTTTAAAAATAATTTTTTATTTAAATTTTTAACTGCTATTTAAAATAAAAAAATTACACTCTTTAATCCGAAGAGCAGTAACTTCTAATTTTTTTTAGGTCTCCTGACTCTTGGGACTTTACTCTTCGCCTTCCCGGCTTATTTAAAAGCTAGTGGCATTTTGAAGAGCACACACCCAATTACAGTGGCGGTACCGTTCCAGATTTTCACTGGATTCCCTAATTTTTTAAATGTATCAAATTATTAAATATTTTTAATAAAAAATTTAAACTTTAAATATTAATTATTATAATGATAAAATAATTATCTTAATTTCTTTAATATTTTTGAATTTATCATTAAATAATTAACAACATGGTATTTGTAGTAACTTAAAATACCAGAAGTTTAAATTATTATATTTTTAAAAGAACTTAAGTAAATATATCAAAATTAATTTAAAAATCAAATAAAAATTTAAATTTTAAAAATAAAATATAAATACTATATAAGATGGAAGATTTTAAGGAAAATTTAGAGGATTTAAAATTAAGTTCTTCAAGTTCAGTAACTTCAAAAGACAAAATATTTATATTTTTTAGGATTTTTATTAGTTTATTGCTTTTATTGTTAATAGTTATTTTAAATTCTAAACGTTTTAGCCTAATCTTTAAATCTATTTTTAATGTAAATTTATTATTTATAATTTTGGCAATATTAGCTGGTCTTTTAAGTTTATATTTTGAATCTTTAAGATGGAATGTTTTACTTCGGGCTCAAAATAAAAAAATAAATATTGGCTATCTATATATACTAATTATGAGTGGCTTTTTTTATAATAATATACTCCCTTCAAATATTGGAGGAGACTTATATAGAGTATATGATTTAAACAAAAATAAAAAAGTTCCACTCAATCTAAGTGCTTCTTCTGTTTTTCTTGAAAGATTTTTTGGTTTTATTTCAATTGTAATTTATTTTGCAGCTACATCTTTTTCAATTTATAAAATTTTAAAAAATTATGTAATAATTATTACCATATTTCTCTTTATAGCTTTAATTTTATTTTTGTTAATTATAAAACCTGAGCTTTTTAAAGCTGATAAATTATTTAGAAAGTTTAAAAGATTAAGTAAAATTGAAAAAAAATTTAATTCATTTAAAAATGTGTTAACTAGTTATAAAAATAAAATACCCTATCTTATGGGTGGATTTTTTTTAAATATTGTTGCTGATACTCTTATTATGATTATGTATTATTTTGTTTCAATTTCTTTAGGACTTAATTTAAGTTTTATATCTTTTATGTTTATTGTTCCTGTAATTTTTGTTTTTACAGGCATACCAATTTCAATTGGCGGGTTAGGCGTTAGAGAAAATGTTATCATTTTTATGCTTACAAGATTTGGAATTTCTGATGCGAATGCAGTTGCTTTCTCAGTTTTTATACTTTTCGTATTTGTTGTGAATGCAATTATTGCTGGTATTATTTATTTGTTTAAGAATATTTTTTCTAAGTCAAAAACTATAATATAAAATAAAAAGTTATAGTAATTCAAAATTAGTAATTCAAAATAATTCAAAAACTCATGGTAATTCAGCAACAGATTTAATTTTAATACCACCTCTTGGTTTCATTTCAACAGTAACTTTTAAAGTTTTTGGTTTAATTGCTTCTTGTATATCTTTTAAAATTATATTTGATAGTTGTTCACAAAAATGACCTTGCTCTCTAAAAGTCCAAAAATATAATTTGAGGCTTTTACTTTCCAAGCAAAGTTTATCTGGCTGATATTCAATTTCAATTGTATACCAATCAGGTTGCCCTGTTATTGGGCATAAACTTGTAACTTCATCCGATGTTAAAATTACTGTTTTTACATTTTCTGGTGCTGCAAAAGCTTCCAATTTTTTCATTGGTTTTGATACTTTTTTGCCAAGTATTGTAAATTCTTCCATTTTTTAGCTCCTTCCAAAAGGGTTATATTTTACTCCATAATCAAATACGTCAATGCCTTCTTTTTTCTTTATAAAATGAACAACAATATAAGTAATAGGGGTCGCCAGTATTTCATAAAATGTTTTTATTAGCCATTGGACAATAATCATTTGAAAAATTATATTCCAAGGAAATGAAAATGCAAAAGCAATAGTAATAAATATTAAGCTATCAAATCCTTCACCAACAATAGTGGAACCTATTGTTCTTGTCCATAGCCACTTTCCTTTTGTCCACTTTTTCATTAATGAAAGAACTGTTGAATTTAAAAATTCTCCAACTAAATAAGCAACAAGAGAAGCAAGAACTATTCTTGGAGTTATCCCTAATACTGTTTTATAAGCTGCTTGGTCCTTCCAAAATGAAGGATATTTTAGAATAATAACTAACCAAAAAATAACAGCCATAAAAAAGTTCATAATAAAACCCGTCCAAATTACTAATCTAGCTTTCTTAAAGCCGTATACCTCTGTTAATATATCACCAAATATATAAGTTATAGGAAATATCACCACTGCTGAGGGAACAGCCCAATGAATAAAAATTATTAGTTTACCAGCAATAATATTTGACAAAAGTAAACAAGTAACAAATAAGGTTCCAATTATAAAAAATGTAGTTGATAATTTATTTTCTTCCATATTTATTTAACAAATTACAAATTACAAATTACATTAATGATTATTAATCTTAACAAAATTAATGATTATTTATTTTTTATATAATGATTTTTGTATTTTACATTAAAAATTTTTACATTAAAAATTATATAATGAAAAAAATAAATAATATATTATTTGGTAGTATATTATTTATATTTCCAATTTGTTAATATGTTTTCTCTATTAAATGTTTTAACAGCAAGCTTTAAAAAGGTTGGGCACAAAGCTAATAAAATGAGGGATGCTATTAGAAGGTATTTAATGTTTAATAAAAACAAGCCACTTATTTGTAATCCAACTATCAAATAAATTGGAAGTATAATTGCTGAGCCAATTCCCTGAGCGGATTTAATATCTGTAGTTCTTGATGAAATTGTTATGCTAACCATTGTGATAATAAAGGAAATAGCAGGACTTAATATAAATGCTGTAATAATCCATTCAGAATTAGGAAGAAGAATATAGCCTAATTTTGAATAGGAAACAATATCTATGGTTATAGATAATAAAATAAAATTAAAAGTTGAAATAATAAATGATGGAATTATACTTGTAAGTGTTTTTCCTAAAAGTAGCTCTGAAGTTTTTATTGGAGTTGCAAGAAGGGGCTCTAAGGTTCTACTTTCTTTTTCTAATGTAATTGATGTTGGAGCAATTAGACTTGGAATCATTGCAGGAATTAGTAGTAAAAAAATAAGAAGTTGCTTACTTAAAAAAATTACAAGCGCAGTAAAAGGATCATAACCTACAAGTATTTTTGAGAACAATTTAGTTGCATCAGGATCTTTTAAAAGAGAATCGCTTCCCACTGTAAGAACAATTGGCAAGCCAATAGCAAAAATAAGACTTAAAATAATTGAAGGCACCCAAATACTTCTACTTTTTATTACTTCTTTTATCTCTTTTTTGAATATAATTAATGCATTTTTCATGTTTATTTTACGGTATTTATTTTAATTTTAATAAATTTTTTTAATTTTTGATTATTTATTTATTAATTATATTATTTTGGAAATTTAAAATTTTTTATTTATTTAAAAATTTTTTTACTTTTATTTTTAAGAGTTTGTTAATCTCTTATTAATTCTAGATAAATATTTTCAAGACTTTCTTTATTTTCATTAAAATATAATATTTGTGCCCCCTCATTTACAAGATCTCGAATTATTAAAGGATTAATATCTTCAAAATTTTTTATTTTTAAATTTACATTATTATCTTTTTCAGAGAAATTAAATTGGATATTTTCTTTATATTTATTAAAAATATTTAAATATTTTTTTGGATTTTCTTTTAAAGCAATATCGAAATTTTTGAATTCTTTTGAGTTTTGTAATTCTTCTAATGTTGCAATTTTTATTATTCTTTTCTTTATTATACAAACTATATTACATAAGTCTTGGGCTTCTTCGAGATTGTGTGTGCTAAGAAAAACTGTTATTTTTTCTTCTTTTAAATTATTTATAAAATTTCTAACCATATAAGCACTTTCAGGGTCAAGGGCAGAAGTAGGTTCATCCAAAAATAGTATTTTAGGTTCATGAATTAATGCTCTAGCTAAAGCTAATTTTTGCTTCATCCCTTTTGAAAAAGTTACAACAAGATCATTTCTCCTATCCCATAGTTCAAACATTTTTAAAAATTTTTCAATATTCACATTAATTAAGGAAGGTTCGATTTTATAAAAACTTGCAAAAAATTTTAAATTATCATAAGCAGAAATTTTTTCATACATACCAGGTGTTTCTGTTAATATACCTATGATATTTCTAATATAATCAGGATTAATACTTGTGTCTTTATTGTCTATTAGTATTTTCCCTGAAGTTGGTGATATTAAAGTTGCTAGCATTCTTATTGTTGTAGTTTTGCCTGCACCGTTAGGCCCAAGAAAACCAAATATCTCACCTTCAGGTATTTCAAAAGATATATCATCAACGGCCGTAAGGCTACCAAACTTTTTTGTAAGGTTCTGTGCACTTATCATATTTATTTTTATAGATCTTTATTCTTTTATTAATATCAAAAAAAATTTATTAATTTATTTATTTTATTTTAATTATGTTTTTCTTTTATCTGCTAAAAAATAAGCTTCAAATTTATCTCTTTTAGAAATTGCAATAATTTTCACAATTAGAAACTTATCAATAATTTCATATACAATTCTTATTTTTTTATTAAAAACATAAAGCTTGTAATATCCTGTTAAATTCAATCCAAGTTTATTTCCCAATGGTTCACCAATATATGGATTATTCTTAAGATTATTTATTTTATCAGCAACCAATTGCTTTATACTGTTATCAAGCTTTTTAAATTCTTTTCTGGCTTCGGGTATAAAAAATATTTCAAAATCCATAAAGTATTTCCAATATATTATTTATACTGAATAAAAGTATATTTACAATTTTCTTATTTTATTCTATTTTCCTTTTTAATTTCTTCCCATGGAATATCGGGCTTGCTATCTTTTCTTTTCTGAATAATTTTATAAATATCAAGATGTTCCATCAAATCAAACGCTTCTTTAATATTCTCATATTCTTCAATAGGAATAATTACTGCCTCAAGCTCATTATTTTTTGAAATAACAGCTCTTTGCCTAATTCCTTTCTTTAATTCAGAAAGTACAGTACCAAAATTTTTTGCAATTCTGCTTGAAGAGATAATTTCATATTTTGCATATGTAATCATTTTAAATAACCTCCGTAATATTATGTGTAAATTATAGGTTAATATATTACGTAAGTCAAATAGTTGATTAAATTGACATTATCATCCTTTATTAAATCTTGATAAAATTTATTTTAATGATAAAATATTAATAACGTTTTCAATAACGTTATTAATAACGTTATAATATTTATAAAAGTTTAAATAAAATATGAAATATAAAAATTTAACATTAAGAGATGTAGCAAAATTAGCTGGGGTATCTGTATCAACAGTATCAAGAGTATTAAATGAGGAAAAATTTACTTCAGACGAAGTAAAGAAAAGAGTTAAAGAAGCAGTAAAGAAATTAAAATATTCACCTGATTTAAATGCAAGAAATCTTAGACTAGGAAAAACAAATGTAATAGGTATCATAATTCCTGATATTTCTGATTATTTTTTTTCTGGTATTGTTCACGTAATAACAAAGTTTTTTAGAGACCATGGAAAAGATATAATTCTTTTTAATACAAGTCATCAAGAAGAAACAGAAGAAAAAGAAATAAAACTTGCTTTATCTAAAAGAGTAGAAGGCATAATACTTGCTACTATTTCAAAAAATATTAATCCCATTTCTAACCTAATAAATAATTTTGGGATTCCTTTTGTAATTATAGATAATAAAATCAAAGTTAAAAACGTAGATTTTGTACTAAGTGATGACGAAAAAAGAGCATATAAATTAGTTGATCATTTAATAAAAGTTCATAATTTAAAAAAAATTGCTTGTATTAGTGGACCTTTAGATGAGTCAAGTGGTTTTAATAAGTTGTTAGGTTATAAAATTGCATTACAAAAAAATAATATTCCTATTAACGAAGAATATATTAAGTTTGCAAATTGGAAAAAAGATTTGGCTTATGAATGCACAAAAGAATTAATGAATATGAAAGACAAACCACAAGCAATTTATTGTGCTAATTCAAATATGCTTATTGGGTGTTTAAGATATATAAACACAACAAAAATAAAAATTCCAGAGGATATATCTATAGTTACATTTGATGACTATGATTTTATTTCTGCAATGAACCCTCCAGTAACATCATTAAAGTCTATAGTTCCAGAAATGGGTACATTAGCAGCACAACTTTTACTTGATAGGATTAATGGGAAAAAGAATGATTATAAAGAAATTAAATTAGACTCAGATATTATGATTAGAAAATCTTGCGGATGTAATCTTTGATAAAATAATTAGCATTTATTTTTAAAATATAATTGAAAAGGAGCATGTAATGACTGAACTAAAACATAAGATATTTGATGCCATACCCTTTAATGATATTGAAGCTTGTAAGAAAGTAAGAGCTATTAAAAAAGAGGATATAACTAAACATCCAAACCCTGACTTTAAAATAGAGGTAGTTCCTAATGAAGATTTTGAACTAAGAAGAATAATTGAAATGTTTATGTTTATAAAAGAAGCATCAGATGAAAATAGACAATTAGTATTAATAATGCCAAATCCTCATCCAGAATATAAACATGTAGCATATCTAATTAATAAATTTAAAGTAAATTGTAAAAAGCTTTGGACATTTAATATGGATGAATATGTAGATGAAGATGGCAAAGTAGCTCCAGATGACTGGCCACTTGGTTTTAATTATAGCTTTTTAAATAGTTTTTATTATCAGATTGATGAAAAACTAAGACCTCCAAGAAATCAATGCGTTGGTTTTACAGATAAAAATATTAAAGACTACGGCAAAATGATAGAAGATTTAGGAGGAGCAGATGTTTGTTTTGGAGCAATAGGATGGTCAGGTCATATTGCTTTTATAGATCCAGGATCTCCTGAATTTGCTTGCGATAGTTTAGAAGAATTTTTACAAATGGGACCAAGAATTGTTACATTAAATCCTATAACAATTGCACAAGAATGTCTTGATCCAAGTGGTGATTGGTCAAGTATTCCTCCCAAAGCAGTTACTATTGGTCCAAAAGAAATAATGGGAGCAAAATTATATCAGTCATGGAATGGCTTTTATATTAAAAATACTAATATATCATGGGAAAGATTTATTGTAAGACTTGCAGCTCATGGCCCAGTAACTCAACATATTCCAGCATCTATTTTACAGTTAAGAAGAACAGATTTTAAGATAAGGGAAGTCTTGGCTGAGAATGTTTAAAAAATGGTAAGAAAAACTTATAAATTTTAATAAATCTATTATCTTTTTAATATTAATCTAAAAATTTTTTTTAAAAATATTAAAAAATTTTAATAATAAAATAACAATGAATTACGTAAAAGAAATTGATAAATGGATTTTAGAAAATAACGATGAAATTTTAAATAGATTATCTGAACTTGTTCGTATCAAGACTATTAATGTACCTCCAAGTGGAAATGAAAAGTTTGGCCAAGAATATATTGCTGATATGTGCTCGAAGTTCATCTCATCTAAAAATATCGATCTTTTCGAACTAGATGAAGTTAAAGATATAAGAAAAAATAAATTATTTTTTCCAACTATAGATGGAATTAATAGAATTTATAAAAATCGGCCAAATCTTGTTGTAAAGATACCTGGGAACGGGGATGGTAAATCAATTATATTCTCAGGGCATATAGATACGATGCCTGTTAAAGAGAAAGAATGGAATGTTTTTAAAGATCCTTTTAGTGGCAAAATTAAAGATGGCAAAATGTATGGTAGGGGTACTGCTGATATGAAAGCAGGGACACTTTCTGGCTTTTTTGCATTAAAATGCCTACATGATTTAAATATAAAACTAAAAGGTGATGTTTATGCAGAAAGTGTTGTTGATGAAGAATATGGCGGTGTTAATGGTACGATAGCAGCAAGAATGAGATATCCAAATATTGATTTTGCAATTTTGTCAGAACCATCAGGACTTAATGTTGGTGTTAAATCAAGGGGAGGAGTTGATATTAAAATTTCTGTTATTGAAGAAGGTTATGGAGGTATAAGCTTTAACTCTCCGCCACCAAATCCAATATTTAAATTAAGTAAAATTGCTCTTGCATTGCAAAAATATGATAGATATAGAAATAAAAAATTGAAAGCACTCTTTAAAAAAAAGGATTATTTACCATTATTTGTTTATCAGATTGCATCAGGTGGTTTAGGATATTTTGAATCTGGCTCTATCCCTGTACAAGGGCACATATATTGCTGGTTAGAAGTTTTAAGTGATATGAATCCAGATGAAGTAAGAATAGAATTTAAAGATTTTATGAAAAAGGAACTTAATAAGTATAGTGAATTTAAAAATTACTATCCTGAATTTAAAGAAGTAATTAGATTTTTAGAAGGACATAATACAGATTTAAATAATAGTGCAATGAAGTCTATCAGTAAAGCATATAAAGATATAGGCATAAAATATAATGAAAAATCTTTAAACTTTGCTTGTGATGCTTTTGCTTTTAAAAAATGTAGTAAAACTGATGTAGTCGTAATTGGCCCCAAAGGTGGTAATTTGCATGGAATGGATGAATTTGTAGAAATAGATAGCGTTCTTAGTTTAATAAAAATAATGGTACTTACTGCTATAAATTATTGTAGTTAATAATATTTTTTAATTAATTTGAACAATTTTTAATATCTTTATAATACTGGATTTTGCTTTTTATTATATTGCTTTATTCTAATTTTTTTATAAACAATTTTAGAAATTATCATATAAAAATATTTGTTAATATTAATAATAATTAGATATCAAATGTCTGATATTTTTAAAACTTTAGAGCCAGTTCCTACGGCACTTTTTAAATCAATTAAAGCTTTATTTGCTTGCTCAAGATTATATAATTGAATCTGTGGTTTTATTTGCATTTTAGCTGCAATTGATAAAAATTCTTTACCATCTTTTATGGTAACATTTGCAACTGTTTTTATTTCTTTTTCCATCCATAAATGTTTTGGGTAATTTAATTTTAATAAATAATCTTTATCAGATTCTTCTTTTCTAATTAAATTAATTACTAGTCTTCCACCTTTTTCTAGGTTTTCAAGTGCAAATATAACTGGCTTCCATACGGGTGTGGTATCAATGGCACAATCAAGTTTTTGTGGAGTTTTATCTTCAATGTCGCCAGTCCAATCTGCACCCAATTTTTTTGCAAGCTCTCTTTCATAAAAATTTCGAGTTATTACAAATATTTTTGAATCTGGGAATAAAAATTTAGCTACTTGTATTACAAGATGATGAGCAGAACCAAAACCATATAAACCTAAAGTTTTGCCATTTTGCATGCCTGTAAGTTTTAACGAACGATATCCAACTATGCCTGAACACATCAGTGGAGCAACATAATTTAAATCTTTAAAACTTTCAGGAATTTTATGAGCATAATCTTCCGAAATTACCATATACTCTGCATATCCACCATTAGCATGGCAACCTGTAGCTTTAAATTGATCGCATAAATTTTCTCTTTCAGATTTACAAAATTTACATTTGCCACAACTTGAATATATCCATGTAGCTCCTGCTTTATCACCGATCTTAAATTTTGAAACTTCTTTCCCAATTTTTGTTACAATCCCTACTGGTTGATGCCCTAAAATTATAGGAAGTTTTGGTGGGGTAATTCTTCCTTCAATTTGATCTAATTCTGTATGACAAACACCACAAGCTAAAATTTTTATTAAAATTTCATTAGGTGCTGGTTCTGGGATCGGCATATCAATTAATTCTAATGGCTCTTCTTTCAAAGGTAAATTATTTATTTGTTGATTTTTCCCATTTATTTTAATTTTGCATATTTCTTTTAAAACCATTGCTTTCATTTTTTAAATCCTTTCTTCTTTAAAGAAGCAATTTTTAATTATCATAGTAGCTATTATTAATAAATCTTTAAGCAATTATCCTCCAGAATTTAAAAATTTTATTATATTTATAGTAATAATATTTTATGTGATATTGCAAATATTTCATAAACAATTTTATTGTTATTCTTTGAATTAATAATTTTATTAAGTTATAATAAACTTAATAAATATTAATAATATTTTTGGAGACAGGATGAAAAAAATTATTTCTGTAAGCCTGGATGAAGAAATAGTCAGAAGGGTTGATAAAGCATCAATAGTAAGTGATCGGACAAAATCATGGATTGTAAAAAAGGCACTTGAAAATTATCTCGATGAAATAGAAGATGCAGAAATAGCTTATAACCGGCTTACTGATGCTGAAGCAAACTATTTATCAGAAGGAGAGCTAAAAAAACTCTTAAATCTCAAAAAGGACTAACTTTGAAATATAAAGTTTTGTTTAACAACAATATTCAAAAAGATTTAAGACCTTTAAATAAAAAAGTGCTGGAAAATTTCTTTAAAATAATTAATGAAACCATATCAATAAACCCTTTTGCCGGTATAAAATTAAAAGGCAAATATAAAGATTTATGGAAATATCGAATTGGAAATTATAGGATAATTTATTTTATTAACAGCAAGAAAAACGAAATACTCATTCTTCGATTCAGGCTCAGAAAAGAAGTTTACAATAACATTATTTAACAACCAGGAGGAAATATTTTATTATTTATAATTTTTCTTGATTATTTTTTATTTGAGGCAGAATAGACAGGATAATTATTATAGAAATATTAAACAATTGGAATTAAAAGTAAATGATAAAAATTTTAATAATATTTTCATGGCTGAGATATAAATATGGATATTAATAATTTACTTGAATTTGATTTAAAATCAACTAAAGAAAATATAATTAATTTTATAAAAAAATATGTATATGAGTTAAATAAAGAAGGCGCAATAGTTGGATTAAGTGGCGGGATCGATTCTGCATTAGTTTTAAAATTATGCGTTGAAGCATTAAATCCTGATAAAGTAATTGCAGTTATTTTGCCTGAAAGAGATTCCAACCCAAAAAATATAAAAGATGCAAAAAAATTTGCAAAAGAGCTTGGGGTAAAAGTTATCTATAAAAAACTAACTCCTTTGTTGAGCTTATCAGGTGCATACAGACTTTATCCACCTACTTTTTTTATTAAGCGAACAATTATTGAGAGATATGTAAGTAAAAAAAGGGAAAATTTATCTAAAAAATTACAAAAGGATGTTTTTTTAGCAAACTTGGAAGGTGAAGTAGATAAAGAGTTATCTAAAGGGATAGCATTTTATAGAATTAAACACAGACTTAGAAGTGTGATTTTATTTTATTACTCAGAACTTTATAATTATTTATTTGTGGGATGTGCAAATAAAAGTGAATGGCTTACCGGATTTTTTGTAAAATATGGAGATAGCATTGCTGATATTATGCCAATCATTTCATTATATAAAACTCAGGTTTTTAAACTGGCAAAGTTTTTAAATATTCCAGATTATATTTTAAATAAAGCCCCAAGCCCAGATTTAATTCCTGGGCTTACAGACGAACAGGCACTTGGAATTAGCTATAAAAAACTTGATTTAATTTTATTCTGTATTGAAAATGGTTATCAAGAAGATGAAATTATTAAAATAGCTGAAGTAAATAGGGAAGAAATTCAAAAAGTTTCTTTACTAATGAAAAAATCAGATTATTTAAGAAAATGGCCAATCGCATTTACTATTTGATATTTGATTTGATTTAATTTAACTTGATTTAGAACTAATTTAAATAATTTCTTTAAGTTAGTTATAAATTGATAATTAATTATTTTAAATTAGAATTGTTAAATTTATACTAATTCAACAATTAACCTTAAAACAATAAAAACTTCTTAAAATTTAAAAAATAAGAATTTAAAAATTAAAAAAAATAAAAAATTAATAAAAATATAACGCCAGAAATTAATAATCCAAAAAATAAAAATAAAATAGATGAAATAAGCGTTATTTTTAAAGAGTCGCTAATATCTTTTAATTCAATGTTTTTTGTTGCATTTCCTAATTTTGGTTTGTTTGAAGGAATTCCATTATAAAAATTTAGTCCACCAAGCTCTATCCCCAAAGCTCCTGCAAAAGCAGCTTCAGAAATGCCACTATTAGGGCTTGGATTTTTTTTACCGTCTCTTAACGCAATTTTAAAAGAATCTTTCCAGTTTTTTTTACATAAAAAAGCAGCAACTGGTACTAATATAATTGAAATTCTGGCAGGAATGAAATTAAAAAAGTCATCAATTTTTGCTGAAGTGGTACCAAAATATTTATATTTCTCATTTTTATACCCTACCATTGAATCAAGAGTACTTGCTGCTTTAAATGCGATAGCGAGCGGAGCATTACCAATAAAAGCAAAAAATAAAGGAGATAATATACCATCAACTAAATTTTCAGAAATTGTTTCAATTGTTGCTCTGATAATTTCTTCCTGAGTTAAATTTTCAGTATCTCTACCAACTATCATTGAGAGGTTTTTTCTTGCTGCATTAATATCTTTACTTTTTAAGCTATCAAAAACCCGAAGAGACTCTATCCTTAAATCTTTGATGGCAATTGAAGTATAAATAAAAATTGAAGCAATAAAGGCAGCAAGCAATATATTTATAAAATAAAATCCAAATATTATTAAAAATGTTATAGAAAAAGATATAAAAATAATAGTTATGGCAAAAAAAGTACCTGCAATTTTTTCATTTTTAATTCTTTTCCTTAAAAAAGGTTCAAATTTTACAGCTAGAAACCCAATGCCTTTTACAGGATGAGGAAATTTTTTTGGATCACCAAAAATTAAATCAAAAATAAACCCAAGGATTATACTTCCTTCAAAAAGTAAAAAATATTTTAATGAGCTTAAATGCATTAAAAATTTAAAATTAATTTAATAAAAATTAATAGTTATTAATGAAAAATTTATATAAGAATTATATAAATAAAATAATTTAACTAAAATATTTAATATTATAATTAATATACTTCAAAAATTTTTTTAAGGCTATTTACTAATAATTTATTATCTTCCCTGTTTTTTACAGCAATTCTAAAAAAATTATTTCCTAAATTCTTAAAATTAGCACAATCTCTTATTAAAATTTTATATTCACTGCCAAGCTTGGCTTCTAATATTTCTGATGTCAAACTTTTTTCTTTAATTTCAACTAAAATAAAATTTGCTGCAGATTTATATGGTTTTAGCTGGCTTATTTTTTCGAGAGAATTAAATAAAAATTGTTTCTCTTTTTTTATAAGCTCTTTTGTTTTAGAAATATATTCGCTATCATTTATAACTTCTTTTCCTACAACTTGAGCAAATAAATTAACTGGCCAATCTGGTTGATAAGACTTTATTTTGTTAATTAAATTTCTATTTCCAACGATATAACCAAGACGAATGCCAGGAATAGCAAAAAATTTAGTTAAAGATCTAAAAATAATGGCATTATTATACTTATTAATATTATTTATAATAGAAATGTTATTAATATTATTAGTGTCATCAACAAAATCAATAAATGCCTCATCGATAAAAATAAAACAATTGCTTTCTTTACATTTTTTAATTAGAAATAAAATTTCTTCTTTGTTAAGAAGCGAACCTGTTGGATTATTAGGATTACATAAAAAAAGCAAATTAGCATTTGCTAACTTTTTTACTATTTTTTGTAAATCTATTTTAAATTCATTATTTTTCTTTTGATAATTTACAAAAATACAACTTGCAAATGCAGATTTAGCTGCTTTTTCATATTCAATAAATGATGGAGCAGGAATTAAAACTTTTTTAGGGCTAACTGCTTTAACAGCTAGATAAAAAAGTTCAGAACTCCCATTGCCAACTAGTATGTTTTTTGGACTAATGTTTAGGATTTCTCCAAGACTTAATCTAAGTTCATTAGACTCTGGATCAGGATATTTTGTTATAAGATTTATATTTTTTCTTATAATTTCATTTGTTTTGTCTGGAAATCCTAATGGATTAATATTTGAACTAAAATCTATAATTTCTTCAAAATTAATACCTAATTCTTTTGACTTGTTCCAAATATCTCCACCATGTTTTAAATTATTAGGATATTTTTTCATTTTAAATTATTATATGCTTTTATATGACTATAACCTAAGTTTAAAAATTTTAAGACTATTATTTTTTTTAACTTTTTTAACAAATATTTTTTATAGATTTTATATAATTTATTTTTTAATTTACTCTTTTAATTTT
>Ga0078972_1006512_pt1 | contig 27532 bp, 30 predicted proteins | sample YelNatPaOPGAMG01_FD_67568 | JGI IMG/M metagenome (GOLD analysis project Ga0078972, IMG submission 67568) | Hot spring thermophilic microbial communities from Obsidian Pool, Yellowstone National Park, USA - OP-RAMG-01 (SPADES assembly) (version 2) | ecosystem: Environmental > Aquatic > Thermal...
CCTTAATAGTTTTCTTAACCTTCATGAGCGACTCGCTCAACATGAAATCACCCTAACTACATTTAAGCTTATCGACAATTCATCCCACGGTTAAAACCGTAGGCTTTCTTGTCGATTTCCTGTAAGCGTCGACTCGGAGAAGGGGGCGTGTAAAACTGCGAATCTGCCATAGTTTTGAATGTGAGTTGAGCACAGACCAGCGGAAGCCTAAAAGCCATTTCTATAGGGGAGCCATCGCTGGAGTTTTTGCAGATTCTTTGGGAAAGATGTAGAAGTTAAGGAAACTAAATGCATAGCTATGGGGGATCCATACTGCGAATTCGAAATAGAAACGAGGTAAAGTTTCTTAAAACTTTTATACTAATGATTAAATTCCAGATTGAATAGTGGGACATGTAGGCGCCTATGACAGGCGAAGGTAAAGGCAAAGTTGTCGATAGAGGCAAGAAATACCGCAAAATTTTCATCTATATACCGAAAGAGGTTTCATCAGACACTAGTTTTCCGTTTAAGGTTGGAGAGGACGTGACTGTAAGGATTGACGGCGAGAGGCTTGTGATAGAAAAACGTCGGCAACAAGCCAAAGGCTAACCAGCCTTGAACTGAACATTTATACCATTTGGCGTAATTACATTTAAAGTGGGACTGTTATGGTGGATGAAAAAGACATATTGGAGTTTCTCAAAACGCGGGAGACAGGGGCTTCGTTAAGCGAGATTGCTGAGGCTTTAAGCATTCCAAAATATGGGCCAAACTCCGCCTATGCGCTTCTGCAAGCCTTAAAAAACAAGGGGGCTGTTGAACGCCGAGGCGAGCTATGGGCGCTTATCGAGGAGGCTAAACCTAAACTAGTTGAGAAGCCGCCGACTGAAATGCCTACTGCAAAGCCCGTTGAAGAGCCTAAGCCAAAAACAGAAGCCGCTGCCGTAGCACCAGAAATCGAGACTTTAGTTAGGGCTATGGCTCAAACTTTAGCTGAAGCCATGAAAACGGCCAGAGTGCCCGCGGACGAGTGGGAGCTTGCCACGAAGCCCATGACTATGGAAATTCGCGAGGGTAAAGAGAAGCTTGAGGCTTTCGTGCTCCGCCCAGATGCAGCTGTTGAAGCCAAAAAGCCTCTTCTTGGCTTTCCAACGGGCACTTTTCTCGACAACCTGTTTTTGACGCCGGAAGGGAAGCCTTTGGGCGGGATCCCTATTTGTGGACAGTTTGCCATAACAGGTTTGCCGGGCGCCGGCAAGTCGATTCTTGTCGAGGAGATAGCCGTCAGAGTGGCGGCTTCCGGCAGAAAGGTGCTTTACGCCACAGCTGAGGACACTTGGAAGAGTGCTACACCCCGTTTTGATTTGCAGTCTAGACTTAAACAGAAAGCCGACATTTTAGGCTTGGACTGGGAGAAGATTCGCCAGAACCTCTTTGTCTTGGACACTGTGGCTTTTCCGGAGCTCCGCGACTGGAACACCTTCGCCGAAACCTATCGCTATGTTGCTGAAAAAGAGAAAATTGAACTGGCTATAATCGACTCCGTGACTGTGCTTGAATCCTACCGCGGAGCCCTAAAATATCGGGTTATGGAGTTGGCCCGCTACAATCAAGTGCGTGGCATAACCGCCCTTTACGTGAACCAACGCAGCTCCGAGGTTTGGGACAGCTACGACATGGCCGGCGGCATAGGTCTAGCCCACAACCTTGACGGAACAATAATAGTGGATTATGGACGCGTTTACTGGTATGACCAGCAAGTGGATTTAGGCGTTGACAGAGGAGAATTCGTCCGCATAGTCCGCGTTTTAGACTGTAGAATGTGTAACTTTGAACGTCGGAGAATACGCGTAGACATAACAAGCGACGGTTTCCTACGGGTCGTGGAACCGCTTCCCAAAACTGCTGAAACTGAAAAATAGCAACTAGTGGCGGAAATGTCAATAGTTAAGCCGCCGACGCTTAAAGAGCTTATTGAGGCGTACGGTTCGCCGAAAGAGGCAATTTTAAAGCTTATCGAAGCTGGATTTTCGCCTGAACAGATAGAGTGGCGGACGGGGATACCCTACTATTTGATACGCCTCTACATGGAGGGCATACAGCCCAAAAAAGACATGTTTTTTGCGAAGATTGTTGAAGTTTATGAGCGTTTAGCTGTTCTCCGTAGCAAAAAGGGGAAAGAAACCGAACTTGCGAAATTTTTCCAAAATCCTATTCTGCCGTTGGAGGTTAAGGCACGTTTCGCCCTTGGAACAATAACCGAGGAAAGCCTAAAAATTGGGCCGGGACTCGTCGAGAGAAGCATAAGCCTAGCCACAGGTACACCTTTAAGTGAAGTTAAAAAGCTTATGATAGACTATGGCGAGCACGGTGAAGTGGCATATCTTCTTAAAAAGCCTTCTGAGCCCGTTTTGTCGGTTGACGAGGTTTATGAGGCGATTAGGCTTTTGCCAAAGCTGAAAGGTGTTAGAGAACGCGAGCTTTATGTTTCGAGTCTTCTGCGGGTTAGCACGCCGTTGGAGGCTAAATACATTGTTCGGCTTCTTTTGGGCGATTTGAAGCTTGGCTATTATGCAAGTACTATTATGAGGGCGGCGGCCAAGGCCTACCAGGTTCCAGTGGAGCTCATCCAAAGTGCATGTGCCATAATGGGTTTAGCTGAGGGCATAAGCTTGGCTTCTGAAGGCTTGCTTAAGCTTGCGGAGGTGAAGATGCGTCCAGGCCAGTTCATCAAGCCCCAGTTAGCCCACCTTTATGAGCCAGATAAGGTTGTTTATCCCGTTAGAGCTGAATATAAGATTGATGGGAGCCGCCTTCAAGTGCATAAATGGGGCACCCAAATATGGCTTTTCTCTAGGCGCGGTGTGGAGAAATCGCAGACTCTTCCGGAAATTGTGGAGATAGCCAAAAGTTTTAGGGCTCAAAGCTGCATTGTGGATGGGGAAGTTTTCGCTGTAGATCAAGATGGTAGACCCTTGCCTTTCCAAGTGATGCTTGAAAGAACTGTGCCGCGGGAGCTTGCGCCAGAAGAGCTTGCTGAAAGGATGGCTAGGGTTAGGATTGCCTATAGGGCCTTTGACATCCTTTTCTTAAATGGGAAAGAACTTATAGGGTTGCCGCTTTCCGAAAGGCGCAAATATCTTTTGGAGGTTGTTCCGCCGGAGTATTTGGCTGAAGGTGTAGAATGCCAAAACGAGGTTGAGTTGATGCGTTTTTACGATGAAGCTTTGAAGAAGGGCTTTGAAGGTATTGTGGTTAAAAATTTGAATTCGCGCTACGAGATTGGACAGCGCACTTATACTTGGCTTAAACTGAAGCCGGAACGCGACACCATAGATTGCACAATTGTTAAGGCGCTTTATGGGAAGGGAAAACGTGCAGGCTTATACTCGTCTTTCTTGTTGGCAGTGCGCGACCCCAAAGAACGGAAACTTTACACTATTGGGAAGGTTTCAAACCTGCCGGAGCAAACCATGGACGCCCTTGCAACGATCATTGAGCGGACAAAAACGGATGCGGATGATGAGGGCGTGTTTGTGAAGCCCAACGTGGTTGTGGAGGTAACATACCAAGAGATTCAGGAGACAGACGAATACACGAGTGGTTATGCCTTGCGGGTGCCGAAAATAGTGCGGTTCAGAACAGACAAAACTGTGGAAGAAATAGACACTGTTGAAAAACTTAAAAAACTCTATGAACTACAATACGAACGCTTCCCAAATCAATCCATTTAAAGCATTAACAACCATGTTTTAAATGATCCCCCCAGCGGAGTTAACAACTGTTGAGTTAAGCCCATGTCTGCTGTGCTTTTGACTTGTTCTCTGCGAGTTCCCAAGGCTATTTCTATAAACTCTTTCAACGTCTGGTTTGTGAACGACCAAGTGGGTGTTCCGTATTGCAGTCCGGTGCACATCGAGTCTGCGTAAACGTAGAGAATTTTACCCAAGTACGGGTAGGCAGCATCCCTTGCATATCCGTATTTTGGAGCGGTTAAAACCTTGAAAGGCCAGAGTTTGCATGCTGTAGGCTTCATATGCTGCAGTCCACACAGGTACATGTTCGAAAGCCTACATAGAAATATGCATGAGCCGTCGCTTTTCCGCCTCAAATAAAGCTTATTCAAACCCGTGGCTGTGGTTTCCACCCCATAGTTTTTAACTATGTTCAGCCATTCCTGGAAGCTTAAGACCACACTGTAGGCTTTGCAACACAAGCCACACATGACGCATTTCCAGTCTGCAATGTATCTCCATGGAACAAACAACATTTCCCAGCCTACCAGCTCCCGCCAGCCTTATAATCAAAATTTTGAGGAAAACATGTCACACTATAAAGTTTTTGGGTTAAAGCGCTATAAATTTCAAAATCTTCGCTATATTTGAGGTCAGAGTTTTTTGTAGAGGTAAATAGTGTGGGATGGATATCCAAGCTTCGGGTTTTCACAGAAATTCTCAACTTTGACGGGTTTCCATCCTACAATCTCATAGTCATGGGAGACCACGCGAGCGCCTGGCTTAAGCTCCGCCTCAAGTTTCGGCTTAATCTTCTCGTTAGCGCTTGTGGTCAAGTATAGGAAAACAACGTCGGCTTGGGACAGGTCCACGTTAAACATGTCGCCGTTAACTATAGTCACTCTATCTTGGAGGCCTTCCTCGTAAACGCTGCTTAAAGCCCTTTTGGCAAGATCCTCGCGAAGCTCAACCCCAACAGCCCTTGCCCCAAACTCTTTTGCAGCCATTATCACCGTCCTGCCGTCTCCAGCGCCCAGATCAAAGAAAACTTCTCCGGGTTTCAACTGTGCCAAAATAAGCATGTGGCGAACAACTGGTAGTGGGGTTGGAACGTAGGGGGCTATGAACAGTTTAGGACACCTCCCTTTCCAGAATTTTAGCAGTGATTCTTCTCCATTTTAAAACTTTCTGGTCTACGCTACATAGGTTGCCCTTTTAGGCGTCGGCCTTCTAGACTCTCCACACTTCATGGCGCTTTGGGCGCAGAGTTCCAAGTATTTCGCTTCGTCTCCAGCGCCCACGGCTTCAGCGGCCTTGCGGCACAGTTCGCTTGGCTCTTCGCAGCCTTCTTCCTTGCAGAGGCCCGAAATGTAGAGGCAGATGTCATGCACGTCTTTGGGTTCGAGAACCGCCCTGTTCGTGCGGATTATGAGGCAGAGTTCCCTCGCCAATACACAGTTCTTAACGTATTTAATTCTGTTTAATACTTCTTCGCGTAGTTTTTTTCTGCTTATCTCCAAATTCTTATCTCCGCACTTTTAGAGCTGGCTTGCTCACCCAGATTAACGTGGTCTCCCATTTAAAAGTTGTTGTAAGTCTCAAAAGGCTTCCTACCAGAACCTCTTGCTTATGGCTTTGCGTTCCGCCTCCAAAACAAGCTCATAGAATTTGTCGTCGAGGCGTGAATCTTTTTCCAGAACCTCTTTGACGTCTGAGGGTTGAACCTTCCTGGCACAAAGGGCCACCGCAGCTGCTTTCCCATACTTTTCTATTAGGCGGGCGGTTTGAATGGCTTGTCTCCGCAGTTTCTCTTCGCTTTTTGTCAGTTTTTCGCCTTTTTTCTCAATTAACGGCAAAATCTTCTCTTCCTCCTCTTTCAGAAGTCCGATGGCTTCCGAACCGCATTTTGGACATTTTGGCTTCGCCGGCAAGTCTTTGACACGTACCATATCAATATAACCCCAACAGTTTGTGCAAACGAAAACACAAGTCTCATTAAGCAGCCTCGCTTTGGCGGATTCCACAAGCACAGCGCGCATCCGCTCAGGCGGAATCAAATCTGTTTTCATGCTTACCCGTTCAATGCCAACCCTCGCAACTGGCGTAGCCGTTCCGCCAGTTTCAACTTTCTCAACCACAATTTCACCGTTGCGGATTTTCTCCAGAACATGTACAAGTTTTTCAACATCTAAGTCTTTCAGGAAAACCTCTTTTAAGGCTTCTTCGAAGATGGGGGTTCCCTCAAAGCTTTTCAGAAGCCTTTGGAGGCTTACATTGCTGAAGTCCGCCCACTTTTCTAAAGCTCCGAAACGTCTTGCCACATGGATCATGCGTCGCTTAAAAAGCCCCGTTTTAACGGTGGCTCTTGTTAGGCTGTCTCTGACTGTTTGCCCGTCCATCAATGCCATTTCGCTAAACAACTCAACTATTTGGTCCGCCGTGGCTGCGCCCATGGTTTGTATGAATATGCGGTATGGGTCGTGTTGGACGACGATGCCGTAGCCAATCTTTTCAGAAAGAATCTGCCCGATAAGTTGGGCTAAAGCCCTATTGGTTAAAGAGCCGAAATGAGCGTGAACTATCACAAAATCCTCCCAGTCCTCAACCAGTATCCGCTCGTCTGTTGGAACAGGCAGTCCAGCAGAAACTTGTTCAACAGTTTCAGCCAAAGCGTTCAAAATGGTTTCTTTGTCGGCTGGATACTGCTCGCTAAGTTTGGCTGCAACCTCTTCTGGCGGGACACCTATGCGCATTTGTTCTTCAACAAATCCTCTGATGGCGCCGACTTCTTGCGCCACTTCGAAAGGCACTGGGATTTCTTCGCCTATCCAGCTTGGAATCGCTCCCGTTGGATCGTCTACGGGTTTGACGTAAACCTTATCGCCTGAAACGTGAATGATTCGCCATGGGCTTCCGCGAATGATGAATTTTATGCCTGGCTTGCCGTATTCTGCCATGAAGGCTTCGTCTAAAATGCCCACAGCCGAGTCTGTTGTTTCGTCCACCACGAGATATTGTTTCTCCTCCGGAATCATGGATAAATTTTCAAAGTAGTATTCGAAAAGCGCCTTTGTTCTCCTCGGTTTTAGAACGACCTTGTCTTCGAAGGAAACCCATGCCAGCCTTGGGAAACGGTCATGCATGTACCGCAGAATCTTCTCTACGTCCTCCATGGTTAAGTCTGTATAGGGGTAGGCTTTCCTAAACATTTCAAGAATCTCGCTGAACTCAAGTCTCTTCTGTTTTAAAAGCAACCCGGCGATTTGGTGGGTCAAAGCGTCGTAGGGCTTCGGCGGAATTTCAACGGGCTCCAAATCCTCCCGCAAAGCGCGTCTAGCTATGGCCATAGCTTCAAGCGTATCGTCTGAATCCATGGTGACAATTATTCCCTGAGCTATGTGGCCTATTCTGTGGCCGCTTCTGCCAACCCGCTGAATGAGCCGCGTGACTTGACGGGGGCTCATGTATTGGATAACTAGGTCTATGCGGCCCACGTCTATGCCTAGTTCTAGGCTGCTTGTGCAGACCAAGCCTTTAAGTTCGCCGTTTTTCAAGCCTCTTTCAGCGGCTATGCGGGAGGGCTTAGCCAAAGAACCGTGGTGTATTGAGACTGGAAAGTCTATATCCCAAACCTTGAAGCGGCTTGCCAAAACCTCTGAAATGGCCCGCGTATTTGTGAAGAGTAGCACGGACTGGTGGCGGTCTATATAGTCGCGGATAACCCTAAGCCTCGCCGCCACCTCCGGGTGCGTGTAGAGCCTTTCAGCCAACTCGAAATCTTCCGGCTTGGGCTTCGGAAATAGGATCTTTAAGCGCATTTTTCTGGCAACTGGAACCCGTACAATTTCCACTGGTCGGCCGTTTCCAACGAGGAACTGGGCAACCTTTTCGGGGCTGCCTATGGTGGCTGACAACCCTATGATCTGGAAGTCCCTTCCAATTATGGTGCGTAGCCTTTCAAGGCTTAAGGCAAGCTGGCTTCCCCGTTTGCTGTCAGCCATCTCGTGTACTTCGTCAATTATCACCCAGCGTACATGCTGAAGGTGCTGCCGCATAACCCAGCCGACCAAAATGGCCTGCAAAGTCTCCGGAGTCGTGATCAAAATGTCGGGTGGGCTTCTCGCCTGTCTTGCGCGTTCGCTGGTTTCCGTGTCGCCGTGCCTAACAGCCAACTTAATGTCGAGGTTGTTGCACCACCATTCGAGACGCTCCAGCATGTCACGGTTTAAAGCTCGCAAAGGTGTGATGTAAAGCACTTTTATGCCCGGAGGTTTAGGCTCTTGCAGAAGCATGCTTAAAACGGGTAGGAAGGCGGCCTCCGTCTTACCGGTGGCCGTCGGCGAAATGAGCAAGACGTTTTTCCCCTCAAGAACCAGCGGGATAGTCTTTTCCTGCGGTTCAGTCGGTTTAGAGAATCCCCTCTGCTCGATCAAGCGTCGAATGGGTTTCACTAGAAGGTCAAAAGCATTTTTCGGCTGCTCTTTCAAGACGCAGTTAACCCCAGGTGCTGATAGAATAGCGTGAAGCCAAAGGTAAAAGCATTTTGCAACTTAGCTGACGTTTCAATTAAACATAAATAGATTGCCAGCTAATTTCAAACAGAGTCAGTAGCGGAAAAGGTGGAAGGTTATGAACGAAACAATCGAAGTTATAAAACGCAGAAGAAGCATACGAAAGTTTAAGCCAGAACAAATACCCGACGTGTATCTTCAAGAGATTTTGGAATGCGCTATACTCGCGCCGAACGCGCGGAACCAGCAGAAATGGCACTTCACAGTCATTCAAAACAAGGAAATGCTAAATAAAATGGCGAACATCATGAAGGAGGGCATGCTAGAATCCGGCATAGACTTTCTAGTGCAGAGGGCTAAAGACCCAAACTTTAACCCCTTCTGGAACGCCCCAACGGTAGTCCTAATCACGGCGGATAAGACGGCTCGCTTCGCCGAAATAGACTGCGCCCTAGCCGCCGAAAACATCCTAATAGCGGCTGAATCTCTGGGATTAGGCTCAATCATAATGACATCCACAGAATTCCTGTTTAAGTCGGAGAAAGGTGAACAACTGAAAAAAGAGTTAGGCCTTCCAGAAGGCTATGAACACGTTTGCGTGGTCGCATTAGGATACAAGGATGAAAATCCACCGCCGAAGCCAAGAAGAAAAGACGTAATCAACTACGTAAGATAATTGATCAAATTAAGTTGCAGTAATAATCATGAAATTGATAGTTCCCTCTAGGATTTCTCGTCCAGCAACTTTTTCTTTGCTTTTTCGTACTCCTCTCTTGTTATCGCTCCGGAATCAAGCAGTCTCTTAAGCCTCTCAAGCTGGTCAACGATGGTTTCTGTGGCGACGGCTGCTGATGGTTGCTGAGGAAGCGGTGTTGGAGACGCTGTTCTTTCAGCCATCTTTTCAACGGAAGCTGCTATTTTTTGTTGTTGGAAGACTTCTCGCCACTCGGTTAACTTGCCCATTAAAATTTCCCGTGCTTTCGCCGGCTCTAGGATGTCCCAGAACATGTTGCCCCCAGCCTTAACAATGGTAGGTTTGGCGGCTCCACCTCCAACCATTACGCCTCTTCCAACGGCTGCCCCTCCACCTACGTATCCAACTTCAAGCCCGGTGGCTGTTGTGAACACCAGCGAGCCGCAGTTGAACATTCTTGCCAGAAGCCCCTGCATCACGTGGACGTCTCTAATCTGGTCGAAAGTTATTTCCCTAGTGTAGCTTCCGAAAAACCAAGACTTTTCTATGCGGACAGCCTTGTCAGTTATAAAGTACGTGTAGGCGTTCTTGTTGAAATAGTAGAGTAGAAAGAAGACAAGGCAAAAGGCTAGCCAAAACGGGATAAGCAATGGAACAAGAATTAAGACGGGGCTCAAAATTATGGTAATAACCACAAACACTATGATGAATTTAACAAGTGTCTTTTTCATGAAAGGCTTGCCACTCCAAAGCACCGACAAACAACACACCTCGCATTCCAATAAAACGCATGTCGAGACATATTTAAATGCTTATAACAGTTTGTCAAGGACTGCGACGTCTATCTTTTCTTCGCCTATCTTGAAGGTGTCCGGTTCCTCCCTTTTCAAAATAGTTTTCAAGGCTTTGGAGCTTAACTGTCTGACGAGATGAAGAATCTCTCTTCTGGCAGTTTCAAAGTGCCTTTCAAGGAGGGCTTTGTCCCTATATATTACCCCTGCAAGGGGACAGATCTTCTCCATCTTTAAGTACCATTCAATCTTGCCCGTTTTGGCGTTTATGTCGAAGGTTATGGGTCCGGCTACGCATGTTTCCGGCTTGACTGGATGCACAATGCACCTGCGTGTAGCCCTATCGTAGAATATGCAGTAGCCGTCCGCTGTCTCTCTTGGATAGGTGTATTCGGCATGCACAAAGGGGTTGTTAACTTGTATGCCATGCGCCTTCAAATATTCCGTAATGATCTTTTCCCGTTCCAATGTTATGGGTGGTCTAGCGTCCCAACAACAGTTTATTTTGCAAGAACCGCAGACGTCAAAGAAATTTTTCTGCCTTTCTCCTTGAGCCTGCAAGGGGCATGCGCTCCTAAAAGAACGGCTCATTGCTTTCTAAACACTTTAAAAGTTTCGAATAAACGTCTACTATTGCCTCGTTTAAGTCTGTTTTCTGAGCTCTAACAAGAACTTTTCCTCTAATAACGTCTGATAGGCTCCCGTGTTCAACGCGTTTTTCTATGAGGGGGAGATACTCCTTCTCCTCGACCGTAGCGTTTTCCCAAGCAATCTTCATGAAACGTCTGCACACATGCCTAGCCGTCGGACCATCGGGATGAAGCACTTTAGCTTCTAAGCCGTCCTTTACGACGGCTTTAAAGTCTTCAGCCAAAACCTTCGTCGGTAAAAGAGGCACGCTGGTTTTTAGTAAACCTCTAAGCAAGGCTCTAACAAAACAGCTTAGGGCTACATCTGACTTCACACATTCTTGTTCGTCCATGACCCTTATTTCCAAGGCTTTCCGTTCAAAGCGTATGATCACGCCCCTTGAGTTCACCCAGTCCTTGTTAAGGATGCATGGATGGGCGCCGGTTTCAGCTAAATCCTTGGAATAGCGCCCAATAACGTCACGTCTATACTGCCTAAAGGACTGAATGTATTCTGGAACCACTTTTCCAGCCACGGATGGCACTTCTTTCTGGTTTTCCATGTAAAAATGGAGGCGGTTGTCCACAAATTCGCCCAAACGCCCTTCATAAATAGGAGATGAAGCCGAGACGGCTGGAAGATAGGCGCAAATGTTTGCCATCAAGTTGTGCATTAAAACGGCTTTCTCTTCATTAACGTAGGGTAGGTTAAGCTGGAAGCTTTGAATGTTAAGCCAGCCGTGCTGTTTAAGGTTGAAGATTCGACTGAAAGCCTCGTAAATCTGCTTATGGCGGTGCGGCCAAACCGCTGTCTCGTCAAGCTTCAGCGTGGGATGCATTCCAGTGCCCAAAAGCCGTGCACTGTAACGCTGCTTAATCATTTCGTTAAGCGTTAAAACCGCCCCATGCATGGTTTCCTCGAAAGCTTTAGGCGATCTGAAAGGCTTGTTAGGCTTAACCTCCATAACGTGTAGTTGAAGCTCTTTGCCAAAAGTGAAATCGCCAAACTCAACAAAGTTTACAACACGCCCATAAACATCTTTTATGACTTTATCCACGATAGGCAAAGGTTTCAAACATTCATCGACAAGCGAAAACTCGTGTTCTGGACCTAGAACCTCTAGGGTTCTATACGTACAGACAGACCTCTTAAAGTAGGTTGCAACAGCCAAAATATAAAGCTTATAGTCTAAAGCGAATGATATAGAACTTTCAAAGTCAAACAGTTAATTTTAAATACACTCAAGGGATTAGCGATATTCCGTTGTCTGGTGCCTCCCGTTTGCTGGTCGTCTCAAACATTGACCTAAAAACAAACACGCCCATAACAAAACCTTCAGAGTTCCTCAAGTCTTCTTTTAGAGACTTCATTCTCAACATAAACAACGATTACAGGTATATGAAGACTGGGTATTATGTTTCGCTTCACGCTGAAATCCTCGGCAATGATGTTGAACCGACAACGGAAAACGCTGTTGACGCCTATAGAGTGCCAATCTTATTAACCAGAGCTGCAAAAAATGGAGCGCCAACCATGCCGTTTATTGCTACGGACTCTGTTAAACAGATTATAGCGGAATTTGCTTTCCCTGTTGTTGTTTTTGCTGTTAACCCGTTCTCTTTTAACGGCTTTCAAACAGCCAAAAACCGGACAGCCCTTTACCGGGCTGTTAAAAGTTTAAGCATGAATTATCGGTATGCAGTTTGCGTCCAACCACTGCGCGGTGAAATTGTCTCGTGCAAGTCATTTTTCGGAGAAAGCACAAGTGAAGACAGCAGCATCAAAGAGATAGCCAAAAAAGTCTATCAGACGTTTAGGCTTCCAGTATGCAAACTGTACGTCCAACGCTTTGATGGGAAAGTTTACCTTTGTGGGCTTCAACCATTGAAGATTGATGAGATTACGCCTTCGGATGTTGGGCTGATTTCTGAAATGGTTTCCCGGAAATCCGGGAAAGGATGGTTTGATTGACGCGGATAGCCTGTTTTGTTGAAAAATACAATTTCACATGTTCAGATGAAGCGGAAGCCCTTGAAACGTTTAGGCAGACCGCTCAGCACATGGGACACGAGTTCAACTTCATTTTTAGAAGTGGGCTTTCAGAAATCCAAAAGTATGATGCTGTTTTCATAAGGGCGACGACGGATCCGCTTTACACTGCTTATGTGGTTTCAAAAACTGCATGGGAGCTTGGCTTAAGGGTTGTGGACGACCCAATTTCAATTAGGATCTGCGCCAACAAAATTCACCAGTACCGCCTCTTCGAAAAATATGGTGTGCCCCACATTCCGACAATTTTCCTAAGCAAGGAAGATTTTCATCATAGGCAGATAGTCGAAATATTCGAGGTTTTCGGAAAACCCGTCGTGATAAAGGCGCCATACACAAGCTTCTCGAAATATGTGGAAAAAGCTTCATGTGAAACAAGTTTCCGCGAAGTTGCCAAACGCTTCTTTAGGCGGTCAGACTACATTGTGGTGCAGAAGTTTACGCCATCCCGCTTCGACTGGCGTGTAGGCGTGTTAAACGGCGAGGTCCTCTACGTGTGCAAGTATATGATGCCTAAGGGCAAATGGAAACACGGCGTAAAAAGACGGGGAAAACCAAGCTTTGTGTGGGGTAGAACCGTCACCCTAAAACGGGACAACGCACCGCAAAGGCTTAAGGAAGTAGCCCTAAAAGCTTGCAGCATCATTGGAAAGGGGTTGTATGGCGTTGACATTAAAGAGGTCAACGGCGACTATGTGGTGGTTGAGGTTAACGACAACCCAAGCATATACAAGGGACAAGAAGATCTTCGAGATAAAGACATCTACGAGAAAATTATAAAGTTCTTAGCAGAATAGGGTTGGCTACTCCAAACATTTCAGCGTTGCATCTACGCAAAGCTTACATTTCGTTGCGTCGAAGGTTGGATCTAAAGTCTTGTGCATGTTGCACAGCAAGCCTTTTGCGCGGGCGGTTCTGCAGATTTCGCAAAATTTTAGTGTAAAATCTTTGTGGGACAAGCTTTTCCCCGCTATGGAGTCAGCCAAATCCTCAATTAATGTTTTGATTGTTTCATCCTTTTCTAGGTCTAGGGCTTTTCCACGCATTTTTTTGTTGTAGAGGCTTATGGCCGGTTGGCTTACCCCAAGAAGTTTTGCGGTCTCCGTTTGTTTTAAGCCATGTTTTATCATTAAATGTTTGGCTAAAGCTGCCCTTACTGGCGGAAGTAAGCCTTTCACGGCAACTTCGCATGGCAATAGCATTTTGCTCATTCCTCTGTGTTGTTTTTTGTGGAAAGGCATAAATATACTTTATTACAATTGTAATAAAGGTGAACTTACATGCTTGAAAGAAACATGTTGAAACTGGCGGAAAACGTTTACTGGGTTGGCGTAAGAGACTGGAACCGCAGACTTTTCGACGCTTTAATACCACTTCCAAAAGGAACCTCCTACAACGCTTACCTCGTTATTGGCGAAACAGCCAAAGCCCTAATCGACACCGTTAACCCAGGCTTTGAAAAGGAGCTTGAAGAAAAAATCCAAAGTTTGACGCCTCTAGAGGATTTGGACTATGTTGTTATGAATCATGCTGAACCAGACCACGCCGGTGCCATACCACAAATCATGAGGATTGCGCCGAAGGCGAAACTTGTGGCCTCAAGCAGAGGTGCAAAAATGGCTCAAGTGTACTATCATGTTCCACAAGAAAGGATTAAGGTGGTGGCTGACAACGACGCCATAAACATAGGCGGCAAAACCCTGCGCTTTATCGAGGCGCCTATGCTCCATTGGCCTGAAACCATTTTCACCTACCTTGAAGAGGATGGGATACTGTTTCCATGCGACTTTTTCGGCGCCCACTTGGCTGGCGGCGTCTACAGCGATGAAGTTGAGGACTATTTGGTGCACGCCCAGCGGTATTGGGGCGAAATAATGATGCCCTTTAGGGCGATGGCCCAAAAAGCCCTAGAAAAAATTGTTGGGCTCAACATTCGTGTCATTGCGCCAAGCCACGGCCCCATCCACCGAAAGCCAGAACTCATTTTGGGCGCCTATAGACGGTGGGCCTCCGGCGAAACCCGTCCAAAGGCCGTTATAGCCTACGTTAGCATGTGGAACAGCACCGACGCAATGGTGAAGCAGATGGCTGAAACGTTGGTTTCTGAAGGCGTAGAGCTAGACCTCCACAATTTAGCAATCACAGACGTAGGCGACTTGGCCCGAGACCTTGTGGATTCGAGAGCCATCGTTTTGGGCGCACCCACAGTTTTAGGCGGAGCACACCCATTAGCAGTTTACGCCACATACCTCTTCAAGGCGCTGCGTCCACCAACAAAGTTCGCTGTTGTCCTAAGCTCTTACGGTTGGGGCGGAGGCGCTGTAAAACACGTTCAAGAACTGCTCAGCGGTTTCAAGATTGAGGTTGTGGGCGCGCTAGAAATTAACGGCCCACCAAGAGAGGAGCACATGCAACAAATCATTGAGATAGGAAAAGCCTTAGCCCAAAAAATCAAGGAGGAAGCTTAACGTGGGAGGAGTAACTGAGGAAAACCGTAAAAAAGCCCTTAAAGAGATTCTGAAGCAGCTTCATGAGGGTGTGCCTCCTGAACAAGTTAAGGAGCGGTTTCGGCAGTTTATTGAGGGTGTAAGCTCGCTGGAAATCGCCAGGATTGAGCAGGAACTGATTAGCGAGGGCATATCGCGGGAGGAGATTCAAAGGCTCTGCGACGTGCACTTGGCAGTATTTAGAGAACAACTGGAGAGACAGAGGCTTGAAGCAGCTCCAACAAGCCCAATTGGCATTCTCCTCGAAGAGCATCGGATGCTCCAGCAAATAACCCAAAAGCTCAGCGTTTTGGCTGAAAAAGTGCAAACCGCAGAAAATCTTGAAGACGTAAAAGAAGAGTTGGAACAGCTTAGACATGTTGCCGAAGAGCTCCTAGATGCTGAAAAACACTATTTACGCGAAGAAAACGTCCTCTTCCCAGTCTTGGAGCGGCACGGCATAACCGAGCCACCGGCCATCATGTGGATGGAGCACAACCAGCTTAGAGAAAAGAAGAAACAGCTAAGAAGTCTGCTGGAAAACGCCGCAACCATCAACTTCCAAGATTTTAAGCGACAGCTCGGCGAACTAGCTAACGCCATAAACGCTGTCCTAGACAGCCACATCTTTAAAGAAAACAACATACTGTTCCCAACATCCCAACGCGTCGTCACAGAACAGGAATGGGCTAGTGTGCGGGCAGACTTCGACGAGATTGGGTACTGCTGCTTCACGCCAAAACACTTGACAGAAAAGCCGACAGAAAAACCATTGGTTGAGGCTAAAGCAGCGGCTGAAGGCATGTTGCATTTTGAAACTGGAACTTTGACTAAGGAGGAAGTTGAAGCAATTCTGAACACTTTGCCCGTTGATATAACCTTCGTAGATAAGGATGACAGTGTTAAATTCTTCAACAAGGCGGAAAAACGTGTATTCGTTAGAACAAAGGCTGTTCTCGGCAGAAAAGTGCAGCTTTGTCACCCGCAGAAAAGCATCCATGTAGTCAACAGAATCCTTGAAGCTTTTAAGAAAGACGAAAAAGATGTGGCGGAATTCTGGATAAACGTTGGCGGCCGCCTAATCCACATAAGGTACTTAGCGGTAAGAGACAAAAATGGCAAATATCTTGGCACGATGGAGGTAACCCAAGATATAACGGACTTAAAGAAGATTGAGGGTGAGAAACGCCTCTTAGACTGGGAAGGCTGAACATTGAGGACTGTGCTTTTCGTCTGCGTTGAAAACAGTTTCAGAAGCCAAATAGCCGAAGCATACTTCAACAAGTATGCGCCTAAAGGCTGGACCGCTGTAAGCGCGGGCATAAAACCGGCTGAAAGGGTGCATCCTAACGCTATAAGGCTTATGCTTGAAGAGGGTATAGACATAAGCCACAAAAAACCCCAAATGATGACACGGGAGCTTCAGGAAAAGGCTGAGATCGCCGTCATCGTGTGCAGCGGCGCCCTATGCCCAGTGGTTTACACACGGCATGTTGAAGAGTGGAATATGCCAGACCCGGCACAAATGCCATTGGACGAGGCTAGGCGCGTGAGAGACTCTATAAAAGCCAAAGTTTTAGATCTGATTGAAAGGTTGAAAACGCAAGAGAAAGCCTAGATTATTTCCCATTTTTCTTTTAAGGCTTTTTCCACCTCATCCCTTATAATGTAGCCAGCTATGTGCAATATGGGCTCTTTTGCTTCTGGGTCGACGTTCATGGTGGCGGTGCACGGGTAACTGTGATGCGCCTTTGCTATGGCGTCGTATAGAATTTCCCTTCTAGTTTCTACGCCTATGAGTTTTCTTGCCACATACCATGTGGAGCCGCATGGGGCGCTTCGCCTAACAACAGCCACCTCGACAACTTCGCGGCTGCCTCTCTTGGCTGTGGAAACATCCAGTTTCGGGCGTCCAACACCAAGCCCTAAAACAAAACGCGAGATCAAAGGCTTGTCTTTTGAGGGTTCTAGCGAACAGAAAGGTTTTGGAAAGGCATGTTCCAAGCCCAGTTCAACGCAGTGCTCCTCAACCTGCTTTTTTAAGCCCGACGGAACCTCGTTGAAGTCTTCAATTGGCACAATTAAGCCTTTAACACCAGCCTTTTCAAGGTGGGCTGGTAGCTCTAAAAGCAAGTCTTTGTGTAGGCCGGAGGCCACGCACAAGTCTACTTTTGGAATTGTTTTCGGCATGTATTCTTCGGGCTTGTCTATGAAGGCTGGCAGGTCTGAAGGCTTTGGCAGTTCTATGGCGGCGCGGATGTTGCGCACATAACTGTAAACGCCATACTTGCATGAGTCACAGTATAAGCCACAAGCCTTGCAGAAGCTCGGATCGTTTATAAGGTTTCTTATGACACGTTCGGCAAACTCGCCACTGTAAATGAAGAGGAGGGTTAAAGGTTTCTTTTCGTCAGCCAGATTTCACACCTTAGAGTGGCGTTATAGCACGTAGTTTGGGCGTCGGGCAGCCAGCAAAACATGCTCTAAGAAAACGTCTTCTGGAACCGCTCCTAAAAACTCCACTTTCTCGTTTATGACGGTTTTTGGAACACCCATAACGCCATACTTGTGTCCAATGTGGGGAAACTCGCCTACGTCCACCACGTCGGCCCTAACCACGTCGCTTTCAACGGCGAACTTGAAGGCTAGGCTTGCTACCGATGGACAGTATGGACAGGTAAGCGTCACGAAAACTTGAATGTGCACGGGTGATTTTATGCTCCTAAGCTTTTCTCTAGTTTCTTCGGAGATTTCCGCCTTTCCACGGGAAACACTGATTACACCTTCAAGGAGGGTTTGAAACTCGTAGCCGTATGGCAAACCGTAAAACCTCAAACCATAGTCTTTAACGCCCAAGATTGCAATGGCTGGGACCTTGTCCACGCCGTAAGCCTTAGCCTTATCCGCATAAGCCACAAAATCGTAAACCTCCACGCTTAGTTTTTCGCTTAAACCAGCCAACTCCTCCATGAGGCTTCTGGTCTGCGCACAGTATGGACACTCAAACTCCTGTGTAAAAACAACAAGCTTAACAGGGTTCAACAGTTTCTGAGCCAACTCCTCCACTAAATGCTTTTTATGCTCCACCGGAATCAACAGACACCCCTCACCTCTTTATCTCTATCCTAATTTCCTTCCAATTTTCTTGAACACCCCGTAGGGTGCTGATAGCCCCAGCAACGGTGTTGCCTAAAAACTTGGCAACAAACTCGTTGAGTCCTATTTCCTTTCCATCCACAAAAACTTTAACATCCAACACGACCACCTCCAAATGTATTCCCAATCTAAAATGTAAAAGTTTTGCAACAAGACATCAAATCATTTAGGGTACAATACCCAAAAATATGCGCTTAAAGCCTACTACACCACGCTACACGAAGTTATCAGTGCTACCTAGATTTAGGCTCATATTGTTTCTCATTTTTAGAATCTAGAGTAAGTGTTAGTGGCCGCTGGATCTGAAACCAGCTGCATGACCACTAACACTATGATGCCGCTTGGCCTGTTGGCGTATTGTTTGATGTGTATTTGTGTTGTTAATGTGAACAGAAATATTTATTAAGACTTAAGATAAGCTTTTCCCTCGAGGCTAAACATATGGAAGCACCAAAAACAAATTTGGCCGTAATATTCACCATTGCCTTAGCAGCCATGATTATGACTGCTTTAGCCGCAAGCCTGCTTCCAGCCCAAAGAAAAATCCCAAGCTCTGGGAACATAAAAACATTAGGCATCACGGTATACGCAGACGAGGCTTGCACCCAGAGCCTAACATTCATCGGCTGGGGCCTTGTGGAACCCGGAAGTAGCTACAAACGGGATATTTGGATTAATAACACTGGGAATACTCAGGTGAAACTAAGTATGACAACGGAAGGTTGGAACCCGGCTGAAGCGGAGGGTTATATAACTCTAACCTGGGATAAGGAAGGTGCAACATTAAATGTAAAACAACTAGTTAAAGCTACCTTAACTTTAACGGTGTCGGCAAGCGTAACTCAAACAAATGTTAGAGATTTCTCCTTCACCATCGTCATAACTGGAAACGAGTATTAGTGTCATTCCTTTCTCCACCAGTTTTCTCCGATTTAGAAAGGATAAAATATGCGAACTATAACCGTAGCCATGAATCCTATTCCCAAGGCAAGGGCGACGAGGCGAAGGCGTTTCTTTTCAATGATAACATCACCGGCATATCCGGACGCTGAAGATACTAGTTCTGATGTTATGAGCAGGATTATAGCCATAACTGCCAGCCAGAGGCTTATGTCAGACAAATTCATTGGAAAATTCATGTTTAGCTTTCCACCATGCGATACCTAACCTCGATTATTTGGCCGTCAACTGACACGTTAACTTTCTGTATTGTAACCATTTTCCCAGAGGCTTTAGCTAACATGCATGCAATGGCACTGGCAAGAGGGCATCCAAGAAAGTGAACACTCTTTAAACCCTCCTCGCCTACGTACAAGTTTTTGTACACCGGATCGAGCATTCTGAGGTGGACGGTGTTTTCCTCAACTTTCATCTCAAGTTCCCGCGCCAAACGTAGATCTTCGACAATCAACGGTGGAAGGATTTCGCATATTTCGGTTGGTTGAAGCTTTGCCGCATCTTTTCCCAACTCTTTTTCAAGCTGTGTGAGAATTCCCAACCCGGGTGGAGCAACACAGATACCGTTCGGATTGGCAAGCAGAAATTTGCTTTTCGCAAGCTCTTCTATGGAAGGCATGCCGCCAGTGTCTGCGGAAATGAAAACAACTGGGTCTTTGAGTCCTTTCAAGTATTCCGGAAGGTAAACTTCCTTTGGGTAGGGCGGTATGTAATAGCTTTTGCCCTTATATTTAAGGTCTGCAATTATCCTGTCAATTGTTTTGTATACTGGCAGGGCCGTGGAGTCTATTAGGCTGCTCTGCACGTACCGTGCTGGTCTCACGAAAAAGAACAGAGCTCCCCAGAAGGTTAGGCCTAAACCTATGAAGGCTAGAACATTCGAGTTGTTTAAAACCGCGGCGACAAGGGCTAGAATGCCCGGAACAGCGAAGGCGAATCCTATTTTTCCAGAAGGTATCCCCTTAGCCCTTTTCAGTTCCAGTTTCAGATTTTCAACTTCCTCTTGAAGCTGCTTTATGGTCTCTATTAAATACTGTGTGGTTGTAATTTCGGCCTTTTTTTCTTCAGCTTCGACTTTTTTGCCTGTTTCTGGACACATTTCTAGACTAAAATGGGTTGAGGCGCCATTTAAGGTTTCTAGAGGCTTACTAAACTTTTCCAAACCAACGTTGGACTGTTATCCCTCATAATAATATCCATTTTTACAAAGCCATATTCTCGTAGGTGGTTTAGCCTTTCCACAAGTCTTTCAAGCTTGACTGTTTTTCCAGTTTTGTTTTTAATTGCAGAGCTTATTTCAGCCGTTGTGGCGGCTTCTTTGGTTTTACCCAGTTCGGTTAGTGTCTGAAGCACAAGCTTGTCTGTTGGCGAAGCAATGTTGTTGAAGATTTTAAGGTTATTAATCCTTTTACGCCAATCGCGAGTGTACTGCGCCATCTTCGTTATTATTATGAGGGCTATTGAAAAAGCGAGGAGGGTTTGCTGTGCGGGTATCCCCAAGGACAGCAAGGACTGCGTTTTTATGGGCTTCCAGTGTTGGGCTACTGCATCTCCAAGCTCTAAAAGTTGGCTTTCATATTGTTGATGGCTGGAAGCTCTCCATACCAGTATTACAAGGCTTATTCGAACAAACCTCTGCTGTATGGTGGCACCTATCTTGAATGTTGCCCTCTCATACCAGTAAAGAGTAAACTGCGTGTAATTTTCCTCGGGATTATGGAAAACTAAGTATTTTGCAATTATTTGGTTTCCTTCCAGCAATTGTATGTCTTTGGAGGCTAGAACCTCGACAAGCGGGTATCGTCCATGTGCCGTCTGCCACGATATGAGGCAGACCTCCCAATTATGAAGGTTTGATATGCTATTCGCCACGTTTATGAGGACGTATGTGACTGGCTTTGAAAGGTTTGCTGGGAAATAGGCGTAAACCAGCGAGGCGTCCTGTTTCGCTAATCGCTCATACTCTGCATCCCGATATAGGAAAACGAGGCTGTATTCTGGAATTTGCGGTAGAATTGCTGTTGTTCCTTCCCATGAAGTCACTTCAATTGTTTCCTTGGACATGGCGAAAACCGGCGCGTTAACGCTTAAAGATATCAGGCAACAGCCTATCAACAGCAATGTTAGTTTTGTCCAAAAAATTTTTGACGGTTTTCTTCTAAACGGGTTGAAAAACCTACCACAGTTTAAACAAAAATTCTGGATTTTCTCCCGCAATTTAATGCATTCTGGACAAGGAGGCGTTTCAGCTTTGCCAGTGGCAACTTTTATCCCTAACAGCTTTTCAGACAAGCCTAATGTGATGAATATTCCAATAAATGTGAGAATTAGGCCTGCCGCTGAATGGAAAATTAACATGGCAATTTCTTCATTGAAAAAGTATGCTGCAGAAACTATGGACGTTATACGGATTATGTTTAAAACTTCGAATACGGCGAAGCCAAGCAGGAACATTAGGGCTTTTTTGGGAAAGGAGGCTTGCACAATTGCCACTAGGAAAATGGCGAACATGAAAAAGGCGGTTAGCATGTAGATTCCTGAACATGCAACACCCACCGTAAAAGGAATCGGCGTCTCTTGAGGTTTTGCCAGCGTTATTGTTGGAGAACCATACGTGGTGTTCAACGCCACCGGAACCCTAAGTCCCTTCAACAGCGTGTAGGAGACTTGCGTGTTAAAGTTGGCGAGGCCTCCGCCTAAAGTGTACGCTATTTCACTTGGGATTGGAACCAGAAAAACCAGAAGAACCAATGGGACGGCTAAAGCCTTCAAGGCTTTTATGTTAAAGAGAACCAGAATAGCGCCAGCCACGAATATGGGCAGAGAAAGCATATGATATTCCAATGGATAAAACGTGTAAGAACCATACCAGTAAACAAGGAAAGCTGTAAGGCATAAGCTTAACCCTACAAGTTCATCGAAAAACATTCTTTCCGATTTTTTCCTTAAAAAATCAAAGGCAAGCGCTGCCTTGAACGCATCTCTCTTCCAGTAAAGGAGAACCCCAACAAAAAAGGGCATCAAAAGCACATGAGAAAGGGCCTCCGAGTAGAGAGCCTCATTCACCAATATTTCGAGGTCCCGCCAGTAAACTACTCCAATTATTGACAAAAAGAGGGATAAAGCCAGGGCATGCTGCCAATAATCCTTGAATATGCTGGTTATCCACCTAACCTTGCCTAAAGCCTTTTTCATAACATCAACCATTAAAAACGGGTAGAACTAAAAACTAAAGACCAAATGGAAATCTAAACAAGCTTTTGCCTTTTCTTGTTTAGGAATAGACCTAAACCCATAAACATTGTTGCCACAGCGCCAGCAGTGCCAACCACTGGATAGTCAGGTATCTGCTGCGTAAATTTGACAACATTGAAACATGTCCACCTCATAGCATACAACCATCCGCACTTGCATGAACCTGTTTGTCTATTCTCAAACAAGGCGAACACCCATCCAGGACCAGTTTTATTTGGTGTGTATGTGCTCTCCGCTTTCTTTAAACCGTTTTCCGAATGGACCTGAACTGTCTCTATTTTGATTTCATCAAAGGGTTTAACCCACACAAAAGTCACATTGGTTACAAATTGGTTATCTGTTTCTGCTATTGCCGTTATCTTTTGTCCAACAATAACGTTTTTCGGTGTTACCGTCACTCTGTAAAGCGTGTGGTTCAGATCGTATCTTTTCTCTCCTTCACTGATGCTCGAGTTGACGACACTGTCAATATCTTTGACCACCTGTTCTGCTGGTACATTGTCGTAGTCGCTTATTCCATCCTCTGCATTAACAACCCATATGGAAACAAAACTGGCAACGAAAGCAGCTAAAAGCAACACTAATAGTACCTTCTTAATATTCAATGCTTTCTCCTCTCTTCTGTTGTAAGATGTCTGAAGCCTAGTTTATAAATTGGTATGGAGAACAAGTATAGACAATTCAATAGAATCTTCTATTTTAAAGCCGTTATTTTGGCTTTATCGCATGTTTTAAAATTGTTTTCAGAATTTTTGGTCCTTGGTAAAGGGCGCAAAGCCTTGAAACCCCGTTTCTTCTTCTGTAACAGCTTATGGGTATTTCTTTGAGAACGAAGCCGTTTTTTAGTCCTTTCACGGTTATTTCGGTTTCAATCTCATAGCCCTCGGATTCTAAACTGATTTCTTGGAGGAAATCCCTTTTTAAGGCTCTTAATCCCGTCTGGCTGTCTGTAATTGCTTTTCCAGTTAAAGTCATAATTGTCAAGTTTATGAGGTAATTGCCAAAAACATGAAGTTTGGAGGTGTGGTTTTTGTTTTTGCCCAAAAACCTTGACCCAGCCACTATGTCCGCGCCTTCCATAAGCGCGTTAAGCAGGTCTGGAATTTCCTTAGGCTTGTGGGAGCCATCCGCATCTATGGTTACGATTATGTCGCCGCTGGCGTGTTGGAAACCCTTTCTTAAAGCGTAACCTTTTCCCCGATTTCTTCCGTTTGAAAGCACTGTAACCTTATATTTGCTTGCCTCCTCCCTTGTGCGGTCCCATGAACCATCGTCCACAACTATTATTTCGTAAGGCAAGCCTAAACTTTCCATCACTTGAATAGTCTCTTCGATCACTCTGCCTATTGTTTTCTCTTCATTGTAGGCTGGAATAACCACTGAAACAACGTTGTTCACATTCAAGCTCTCCTTTCTGCCCTGTTAAACTGGTTAAAACACAAAATTAAACCCATATGTAGCATTGATATAGAAAATTTTCAGCCATGTTATAGAACAATTTTAACTACAACGGTTCCCGAGGTTTTATGGTTATAACAAAAAAGAATTCTTTCACATCATTATTGATTACATAATTAATAAACTCTAAATCCTCAGACACTTTCAAAGTTAAGACTACACATATTTGTTCGTTCGGCTCAAGCGGTGCACCAGTGTAGTTCCACGTCAAGTTTAAAGGGTTTTTAAGAAGCAAAGGCTCCGTAACGTTGGCACCTTCAGAGTTTTGGAATGTCAAGTTTGAAAGCGTCAACTGAAGGGTTATCGGCTCATTACTTTTGCTCCTTATGTAAAGCGAGCGGTTCGCTATTGTTCCGGGGTAAACGGTTCCCCAGTCTAGAAGTTGGCTTCCATCCTGAGCATCTGTTAGGTTTCCTCCGTAGGCTTCAACACCTATTACGCGGATTGTGCCCACGCTTGGAAGATGAAGGTTGTGGTAGCTGCTTAGCCATATAGAAACTGCCGCGCTCAAGAGCAATGTTACCAGAGAAACAAAAACAATTAAGACTATTGTTTTCCAAAAGCGTCGCATAAAATTGATGATGAGAGCTGGTTTGAAATTCAATTTTAGACACTTGTTATTGAAAAGATAGCGATTCAAGCCTAAAAGGTTTATTTAAGAGCTAGGAGACGTTGAACGGTTTGCATGGCATTCAACGGAATGCCCAAAAGCTTCGAAATAATCCCTAAACCAGAAAACATTACTTTCAAGTTAGCAACGTCGGCTTTTTCTATAGCGCCCAACGTGGGAGCCACAATGATGAAGGTTGCTATGAATGTTACGCCTCCGACAACCAGTTTTATCCAGTCTGCACACGCCGTGAAACTTGTCGTTAGAAAGGTCGTTGCTGCTGAAATGAAGGATGCAGCCAGTATTTTCGCAGAGGATTTGGCGTCAAATTTAACCCCATAATATTTCCGTGCCCAATACAGTCCAAGAGAAAGGCTTGGCAATCCGGCCACAATGCTTGTTGTTATCAAGCCTACTATGCCGCTGGAGGGTATTAGTATGGAGGATAGTGGCATGCCAAAGGCAAGCGTTATCAGACTTAGTTTCATTTGGGTTTTTGTTTCTCCCATGCCGGCTAGAAAGTTTCCAAGGCTTAAGCTTCCAAAAACTGTGAAAAGGTTGCCTGCCACATACAAGGTTAAAAGGAAAGGCGCATAAGCCCACTTTTCTCCAAAAAGTGTGGAAACCATTGGTTTTGACAAAACCATTACCGCCATCGTTGCAGGCACCATAAACACTGAGGTGTATTTAACTGATGAGGCAAATACTGTTCGAAGTAGTTCAGGCTCTCTTTGAGGGTCGATTTTCGAGAAAACGGGGAAAAGAACCGTTGATATGGGAACCGTGAAAAAAGTTAGTAGCGTGGCGAACTGGGTTGCCACTTGATAGTTGCCTATCATGGCGTCCGAGCAGTAAATGGCCATCAAAAAGGCGTAAAACTGTGTTAGGAAGCCGCTTATGATTGAGGCTATGGATAATGGAACCCCGTAGCGTAGCATACCCGCGCGCGCATAGCTCAGAACCCGCAAATATGAACGATATTGTATAGCCTAAAGTTGCTTCCAAAGCACCGTAACCAATAAAGACTAGAATGAGGGACGCAACGGTTTTGGCTATGGCTTGGCAAATGTTTGTTAGGCTGTTTAACTCCATTCTTTCAAAGCCTATAAAACTTGACTGGGCAGCCGTCCAGAGAGCCCCTGTAAAAACCGTGGTGGAGGCTATTGCAATCAAGGATGAAATTTCCGGCCTTTGGAAAACTGTTGAGGCTAAAAAGCCTGATAAAGAAATTAGGATTGTTGATAGAGCGAGCCCCATTAAAGCTTCGAATAGTATGCCTGAAACAATTATTTCGTAGACTTTTTCTTCTTTGTTTTCGGCTCTTAGGCTGGCTGTATATCGTACTATGGCTGAGTTTATGCCCCAGTCTCTGAAGAGGATGGCTGTGGCCGACGGGATTAGGGCCACTGCGTATAGTCCATACTCTTCCTGCGTTATGAGTCTTGCCAGTATTATGGTGCCTACTGCCATTATTATGGTGGAGGCTGCCACGCCTATGAATAGTTGGAAGCTTCCCGTGGCTGACTTTTTGCCTATTTCAAGGGTTTTTTGCATGGTTTTGCCTCTTTTGGGTTTAGTTGTTTTTGGTTGCTTTTCGTTGTGAAAGGTTTATGTTTTTGTTTGGGTTTTATCGGCTTGGTGTTAAAGGTTTGAAGGTTTTGGTCACCGGCGGCGCGGGTTTTATTGGCAGCCACACTGTGGATAGACTTTTGGTTGAGGGCTTTGAGGTTGTTGTTTTGGACAATCTGCGGAGCGGAAACTTAGACAACATTAGGTTGCATAAGAATAATGAGGGTTTCAAGTTTGTTTGTGGAGACATTAGAGACGTTAAGCTCGTCAAAGATTTGGTGAACAATGTGGATTGTGTGGTTCATTTGGCGGCTTTGGTTAGTGTTCCAGAGTCTATGCGGGATCCCGACTTAACCTATGATATTAATGTTAATGGAACTTTGAACTTGTTGAAGGCTTGTGTTGATGCGGGCGTGAAACGTTTTGTTTACGCTTCCTCATGCGCTGTATACGGGAATGCTGACAAGTTGCCGATTAAGGAGGATTGCCCGCCAAAGCCGTTGTCGCCTTACGCCTTTTCAAAGTTGAAGGCGGAAAGTTATGTGCGGAAATATTTTGAAGATTTTGGGTTAGAAACCGTTTGCCTAAGATATTTCAATGTTTATGGTCCTAGGCAAGCTTACAGCGAATACAGCGGAGTCATAACACAGTTCATAAACCGCGTAAAAAGGGGTTTGCCCCTAACAATTTTCGGCGACGGCGAACAAACAAGAGATTTCGTTTACGTGGGAGACGTTGTCGAAGCCAACATGCTGGCCCTAAAATGCGGGGAGGCGGTAGGCGAGGTCTTCAACATTGGCACTGGCGTAGCCACGTCCATTAAACAGCTAGCCCACACCCTTCTAGAATTAACGAATAGAAAGGATCTGGAGATTCTGTATTGTGAGGCTAGAGAAGGCGATGTAAGGCACAGTGTTGCAGACATTTCTAAAGCAAAGGAAAAATTGGGATACAGCCCAAAAATAGCGTTAAAAGAAGGGTTGAAGAAGCTTTTGTTGATTAACTGAGGCGTGTTTCACCTATGTTTCATACGGAATAATGAAGGCTTAAGACATTTTTGAATATTTAATATTTTTATTTATCTAGACTTACAAAACTTGTGAGCTTAGGGCTTTCTGTTTTATTTCGTGCTTTAATTTATTTCGTGGTGTGTAGGTGAAAATTTTTGTGGTGGGGTTGCGTTTTTCTGGTTGTTTTATTGGGCGGTTTTATGGGTGAAGGTGCTGGTTCGGCTGTTCGAGAGGGTGAAGCGGAAGGGTTGAGTGGTGTGGGTTTGTTGTTGTTGGCTGCTGAGAATTTGAAGAAAAATACTGAGTTTACTGTTGGGCAGTTGAATGCGCGGAAGGTTCGGGGTGAGATGAAGCTTCGTTGGAGTCGCTCCTTGGTTAGGCCAGGTTGAGGCTTTAGTTAAGGTTGTGGAAGCCTTAAACAAGGTTGGCGGGAAGCCTGGGGTTGAATTGGATCTGGCTTCTTATCTGGCTGGTTTGGAGGGTAAAATTCCAAAAAGGTTTGTTAGCAAGGAACTCGCCGGAATTGTAGGGAGGGTGCAGGCGAGGGTTTCAAGGCGTAGCTTAAAGGTTTAAGCTGATTAACGTTTTAATCATGTTGAAAGTATTAAAATAGGGTTCGAGCTTGGTTTTTGGTTTGGGA
>Ga0078972_1006513_pt1 | contig 27526 bp, 26 predicted proteins | sample YelNatPaOPGAMG01_FD_67568 | JGI IMG/M metagenome (GOLD analysis project Ga0078972, IMG submission 67568) | Hot spring thermophilic microbial communities from Obsidian Pool, Yellowstone National Park, USA - OP-RAMG-01 (SPADES assembly) (version 2) | ecosystem: Environmental > Aquatic > Thermal...
AATTCCTAAATCTTAGGAATTTGTGTCCGGGCTTGATTCATCCCCGGGCAGCGGCGGGCATTGATGGTTATCTGACGCTTCTGCATTGGCCGCTTGCCCGGGGTTTCCTCTAAGACAAAAAATCCCCGACAATATTGTCGGGGATTTTTATCTTATATTCGTGTTCATCCTTCTACAGTATCCGAGTCCATTAGTATACTATTTTAGTTCAAACACTACCGTCATCTGTTGGGTTATCTCCTGACTCCCCGGCTCAATGCTCGGAGAGATGGTCTTGGCCTGGTTTATTGTCCTGCCTGTCGCGTAATCCATCGCGTAAGGGGTAACCGGTGATGGATAACTGCCACCAGTCTCGGATATGGTCACAACCTTACCCAAATCCAGGCCTGCCTGCCGGGCCAATTCCTGCGCTTTTTCTTTGGCCTTGTCTATGGCCTGTTTGCGCGCTTCCTGTTTCAGGTTTTCGGGGTCATCAAATCCTAGAGATATCCCATTGATCTCATTGGCGCCGTTGTCCGTCGCGCCATCTATCAATTTACCCAAAGTATCCGTTGACTTATCTATCCCTTTAACCTTCACTGTTACGGTTTGATTCGCTTCATAGCCGATTATCACATTCCTGCCGTTGGAATAATCATATTGGGGGTAGATATTAAATTGTGTGGTCTTAATATCCTCTTTTGCTATTCCTAATGACTTGGCGTATTCTACAATCTGATTCACTTTCCCGCTGTTTTGGTCCTGCACGATTTGGGCGGTTGCCCCCCTGGTAATGACGCCAAGATTGATTGTCGCCATATCGGGAACCGCATCCACTTTCCCTTCGGCACTGATCGACACCGTGCGCTTGGGATCCTTGCTGTCCTTGACGCTCCGGGATATGTCGTACGCTTTCCCTACCCCATACACACCGATGAACGCTATCAAAAAGGCTCCTAATATCCACACTAACGCTCTTGGTACTGGGTTGTTGTTTGTTTCCATATTCTCCACAAATCACTAATCTTGCAAATGGGACCAAATGACCGCATTAATATTTGCAGTATTTATCCAATTTGCGATTAGTGGATAATTATTTTTCTTTCTACACTAATTATACGACAAATTTCAATAAAAGTAACGAAAAAGACCGCCCCTTAAAAGGGGCGGTCTTTTTAAATCTGGTTTAACGTTTGGCCCACTGCGGAGCGCGACGGGCGCGTTTGAGTCCCGGCTTCTTTCTTTCCTTCTGCCGGTCATCGCGGGTCAAAAATCCGTTCTTCTTGAGGACCTTGCGGACTTCCGGGGAAATTTGGCCTAATGCTATGGCAACGCCGTGACGGATCGCCTGGACTTGCGCATGCGGGCCGCCGCCATTGACATTGGCCGTGAAATAATAATCGTTCTTCAGTCCAGTCAGTTCCAGCGGCCTAACTATCTCGTCCTGATAGAAACCAAACTTGAAATATTCCTTCAAGGGCTTTTTGTTTACGATCATCTCACCCTTGCCGGAAAACAAACGGACATTGGCTACCGCGGTCTTCCTTCGGCCGGTCGCGAAAATATATTTGCCTTCGGGCATCTTATGCTCTGCTTTCGCTTCCGCAGGTTTTACCGCTTCGACTTTCTTGTGATGCTCGGCCTTCGCGTGGTCTGCCAGAGCTTCGGACTTGACCGCGGTCTTCCGTGGCGCGCGCGGCTTTTTGACGGCCGGTTTGGTTGAAGTTGTTCTTGTAGGCATAATTATTATCTAACTAACAATATAACAACATGATGATCCAACGATTGTTAAATTGTTATATTGTTAAATGTTATATTGACTTATCTATCTTGTAATTGTGCGTTTTTCCTTTCACCAGTTTCAGGCGTGACATCATTTTCTTACGGAACCTGACGTCATCCAGCATGCTGAACACCGCTCTTTTTAGGGCTTCTCCCGGATCCTTCTGCAGCACGGTTTTAAGGCTGGTCTTTTTCAATCCGCCTAGGTAGCCACTGTGGCGAAAATACACTTTCTGCTCTACTTTACGCCCCGTAAATTTCAGGTTATCCACATTGATCGCAACAACAAAATCGCCCATATCCATGTGCGGCGTGAAGTTTCTCTTGTGCTTTCCGCGCAGGAGATTGGCGATGTCGGAAGCGACACGGCCAAGGGGCTTTTTGGAAGCATCCATCTCAAGCCACTGTCTTTTGACTTCGTTAACTTTTGGTAATGTTATCTTCTGTGATCTCATATAATTATTCCACTAATTCCAAAATTACCTTGGATTTCCCTCCGTGAGGATCCGTCAATTTTATCATTCTGGTATATCCGCCCTTGCGCTCCTGATACTTTGGCCCTAGAACTTCTAGCGCTTTTTTGACCGCCATACCGCTCAATTTACCCAACAGCAAACGGCGGGCGTGGAGAGTACCGGCTTTAGCCATAGTGATGGCCTTTTCCACGTAAGGCTTGACCGCGCGGGCATTCGCGTATGATGTCTCTATTCTTTCGTATAGGATAATGGAGGATGCCAAGGTCTTAAGCAGCTTCCTGCGATGATCGGTCCCCTTGCCTAACTTTTTCTTCTTTTTATGGCGCATATTGTCCACAGATCACTAATCACACAAATGGACCCAAATGGCTGCAGCATCTGCAGTATTTGCAGTATTTGTGATTAGTGGATAATTATTTCCTTCCTAAAAATTCCTTGATCTCGTTGATGGTCTTTTCCCCCAGGCCCGGCAAGTCATTAACTTCCTCGTCGCTCAGATTCCTTAGTGCCTGCAGGGTAATGATACCGCTTTTGGCTAAGGCATTCTTCGCCCGGGTGGAAAGCGTGGTATTTTCGATCTCATTATCCGCGCTTGTTTCCACAGCAACTGTTTCCGGTTGGACCTCCTGCACTTCGGCCGGAGTTTCCACTTTCCCAAAATCCGTGGAGAACATCATTGTAAAGTGGTCCACCAAGATATGAGCGGCAATATCCGCGGCTTCTTGGCCAGTCATTGTGCCGTCGGTCTCCATTACTAACTCCAGCTTATCGTAGTTGGTCAATTGACCCACGCGCACGTTGGTGATGTCGTAATGCACAGATTTGATGGGAGTAAATATCGCATCAACCGCAATCATTCCTGCTTCCAGCTTCTGGCTCTCCCTGGCTTCCACGGGCAGATATCCCCTGCCCTGTTCCACTATCAGTTCCATGTCAAAATCCGCATTCTTGTTGTCCAAAGTAGCAATATATAGGTCTTTGTTAATAACCTGTACTTGGTCCGTTTCCTTGATATCAGCCGCGGTCACAACCTTCTCGCCTTTGACCTTTAGGCTTACTCTGACCGGTTCGGAGCTAAAACTTTTAACCCGCAACTGCTTAAGGTTCAAGATTATTTGGATGACGTCTTCCTTTACGTTCGGGATGGTGGAAAACTCATGGTCCACATATTTGATCTTTACGGCGGTGACAGCAGCCCCCGGCAACGAGGAAAGCAGGACCCTGCGCATGGCATTCCCAATGGTCACGCCATACCCCGGATACAAAGGTTCCAGGGTTAAGCTGTATTTATTTTGTCCCAAATCCGCGACTTGCGCGCGGTTCGGTAAAGGAATCGCTTCCATATTTACTCCTTAACGATTAACAATTTTACTATTTACGATTAACTCCCTCGCGTTAATTGTTAACGGTTAATTGTTAATGTTTTTACGTGCGGCTGTAGTGTTCCACTATCAGCTGGGTATTGATCTGATTGTTTATCATTTCCGGGGTCGGGGCGGTTAGCACTTTGCCGGATAGCTTGTCCGCGCTGACTTCAACCCACTCGGGTGACTTGAAGTTCTTGAGCTTCTCTTTCTGCTTTTCCATATATTTACTCTTCTGCTTGTTCGCCTTAACCGCAACAGTGCTTCCGACCTTGACGGCAAAAGACGGAATATCCACCTTTTTGCCGTTGACCTCAAAAAATCCATGCCCGACTAGTTGTCTGGCCTGGGCTCTGGTCTCGGCAAAGCCCATGCGGAAAACAACGTTATCCAGCCTTAACTCTAACATCTTGATCAGGTTGTCGCCGGTGACACCAGGTTGTTTTAAGGCTTTCTGGAAATATCTGGAGAATTGCCGTTCGGGCAGGCCATAATTGATCTTGGCCTTCTGCTTCTCGCGCAATTGTAGGCCGTATTCCGAAAGGCGGGCCCTGTTCTGGCCGTGCTGGCCGGGAGCGTAACTCCGCTTCTGCAGAATCTTGACGTCCTTTTCCGTGAAAGCCATTCCAAGCCTGCGGGCTTTCTTTGCTTTTGGTCCGGTATATCTCATACGATTATAAACAAGTTATAAAGCTAATAAGGTTTATAAAGTTCTAAAGTCAGGAAAGTTGCTTTGGACTTTATAACTTTTTGAACTTTCGACTTGCGTCGCGTTATACGCGGCGCGGCTTCTTCGGCCTGACTCCGCCGTGTGGGATCGGGGTCTGGTCCTTAATAGACAGGACATTCATTCCGCTGCCCTGAAGCGCCCGAACCGCGGATTCGCGTCCGGAACCGATGCCTTTGATCAAGACGTCCACTTCCGCAAGTCCGCGTTCCTTTGCCTTGGCTAAAACATCTTCCATAGTCTTCTGCCCAGCATATGGGGTGGATTTTTTGGAACCCTTGAATCCGACCTTGCCAGCACTGCTCCATACCAGGACGTTTCCGGAAAGATCAGTGACCGAGACAATAGTATTGTTATAAGTGGAGTTGATGTAGATCTTGCCTTTGGTAACCTTGGCTTTGGCTTTCTTTTTCTTGCTCGGCTTGATCTTGACGCCGGTATCCGCGGCCGCTTCTTTCGGAGCGGCGTCCGCGGTGGCATTCTCCGCCGGTTGGGTTGTAATAGTTTCTTCAGCCATAACGATAGTTATATAAAGTTTAGTAAAGCTATCAAGTTATAAAGTTGTTCAACCGCTTTCAACTTACAACTTTATGAACTTTAAACTTGCGCCGGAGGCGCTAGGTTTTTTCTGCCGCCGCTTTCCTGCCGCTGCCGGCGGTCTTACGTACGTTGCCGCGGCGGGTACGGGAATTTGTCTTAGTGCGCTGCCCTCTGACCGGTAAGCCCCTGATGTGGCGGATACCGCGATAACAACCGATCTCCTTCATCCGCTTGATGTTAAGCAAAACCTGCTGCCTCAACTCGCCCTCTACCTTGTAGTTCCTTTCCACGTATTCGCGGATGCGATTCAGCTCTTCCTCGGTCAAATCCTTGGTGCGCTTATTCGGATCTACTTTCACCGCGGCAAGGATCTTGCGGGCTAGACTGAAACCAATGCCGTAAATGTACGGTAACGAAGCTTCAATCCGCTTTTCGTTCGGGATGTTGATACCAGCTATTCTAGCCATATTGTAGTTATAAAGTTATAAAGTTATAAAGTTCTTAAAGTCCATAAAGTAAAGAAGTAAAGTTGCGTTGTTGTAATCTTTATAACTTTCAACTTTATGAACTTTAAACTTGCGCTTCAAGCGCTAGCCCTGGCGCTGCTTATGTTTAGGATTCTCACAGACAATATAGATGCGGCCGAATCTTTTTACGACCTTGCATTTCTTGCAAATAGGTTTTACGCTCGCCCTGACCTTCATATGATTAAAGAATTTACTTGATTAACGCATTCTCCTGGTTATCCGGCCTCTACTGAGGTCGTATGGGGTCATTTCTATTATTACCCGGTCTCCGGGCATCACTTTTATCATATTCACCCGCATCTTTCCGGAAAGATGCCCCAATACTATCTGCCCTGAGTCCAATTGGACACGAAAAATAGCATTAGGCAGATTCTCTACGACTTTGCCCTCAAGTTCTATAATATTTTTAGTTTTACCGGACTTTCCAAAGTCTTGATTACTGGAGTTCAAAATACTGTGCTTAACTAAACAAAATTAAGTACTATTATTTTATCAATTATTGAAAAATTGTCAACTATAAATCTTACCCAATCCGTATTGGGTTAATATTATCTCTTAAATAAGCCAATTTATTGGGTAAGCGTGTCGTCTATTTGCGTTTTGACGGTGATTTTTCCAGCGAACCAGGGGAAGTTGCGCTGCCAGCTCGGTGCTAGCGTCGTTTCTATCTTATCTATCTCCGTCTTTGACCTTAAAATCTCACTGACCTGGTTTTGGGTCTTGCCGGTAAGCTCTTCTGGCATCCCGTCTAGATCCACTTTATACACTGCTCGGCCCTCGAAATGCGCTGATATTGCGGCCGTGCCGTTATTCAGGTCAACGTTCTTTATTTTATAGCTGATTGGCTGCGTGCCGGTGTCCAGATATTTGTCGTCTGGCAAGGTCTGCCCAATCCGATCGTAAATTAACTTATACAGGGTGCTTTCTTTAAAAGCGATTCCGGTTATCTTGACCTGAAGGCTTGCGTTGAAGTTCGGGCTTTCAATACCCGCAGCCTTGTCAGTGTTATACTGCAAGTCTTCCATGATATAGGATTTGTCCGCCAGGACTGCACCGTCTTTTGCCAAGTCTTCCCTTAACTGGCTTAAGGCTTGAGCTTCCAGCGCGCTCTTGCCGTCGTTGATGTCCTGCTCAGTCACTACGGACAGGAATCGGGACGTGCCGCCGGTTATGGGTGTGGCCGAGACGGCGTACAAATATTGCGGTTTGTTCCCGAAGACTTGATTGGTAATTTCCATTCTGGTCCCGGCCGGCAAATTATAACTATCCCCGCCCTCGCTGGCCCGAATTTCCACCGGTGCGGCTAAGGTCCTTTCATCCACTTCTTTCGTAGCGGCATTCTTATATGCCGTCGGCGGCAGCTGGCTGATGTCCGAAACTAACACGTAATTTTTACCGCCGACCGAAAGTATAGTCGTCCCGGCTTTCAGGTTCAATGGCGACCTGGTAAAATTGTAGATTTGGATGGTGCCCGAAGCCTTATTTCCTACCTCTTTCTTTCCCTGGCTTTGGAACTTATTACTAACGTCAAGAGTGCGCTCCACCTTTTGCGCAGGCATTATAAGCTTGATTGGATCGGCTTCCGCGATGTTCGTTCCCATGCTCAGCTCGATATCGCGGGTAATAGGTTCGGTCCTGGGGTAGACCACGACCGTAGCTTTTGGCAGAATGATGAACATTACGGAAAGAATAAGAAGCAACGAAATTACCACCAGTCCGGTAGCCAACTTATGATAGCGCAGGCGAGGCTTTTTGCTCTCCACCCGCTTTAATTGACGCTCCAGAAATATGGTATCCGTAACTTTAACCATTGGAGGCGCCGCGTGGTTGAGCTGGGGAACAGCTTCTTGCGGTCTCCCCACTCCTCCCGCCTTGTTTTTCCGTTTTTCGACTTCCGGATACTTGCCCCATAACTTCGCAATGTTCTTTATCTCCTGGACTGTTGACGAAAGCGCGCCATGGCTTTTTTCTTCTTTTTCTTCGGTTTGTTGGTTGTCCCGCTTCGTCTCTTTCGCTACCCGGATATCAGAGAATGTTTTGGACGGCGAAGACTTTGGCAAATATCTTAGTTGGAATCCCGCTTCCTTCGCATAGATTTGTCCCCGTTCGTCCATAGTCAATATAAAGACCTCTTTTTTCAGAAGGTCCACTTGTTTCTTGAGCAATCTTAAATTGATGCTATCATTGAACAGAAAGCAACGCTTGGGGCAGACTAGGACGACTTTGTCGGCCTTTTCCCGTTTTATCCTAGCCACAATTCTAGAAACGTCGTCTTCCAGGTTAAGATAGATGGAAGGAGTCATAGTAATTTCAAATGTCAAATAACAAATTTCAAATGTCGGGGCTCATTTAATCTTTGACATTAGGAATTTATTTGACATTTGATATTTGGAATTTGATATTACACCGATATTTTAGCCTTTTACCGTCTTATCGTCAATTATAGTAATCCCTTATATTGCAGCCTTTTATTGAAACTGATGACCTTGCTGTTCTCCACCTGCGGCTGGTTGAACGGGTCAACCCCGCGCAGGACGGAAGCGTAAACGGCGTATAATTGCCAGAATGCCGTCAGGCCACCGATCTCCAATGGATTGAACCCGGCAATGGACAAGTGCGCGAGCGGAATGCCGTTGATGCGCGCATCCTCCATGGTCCCCTGCAACTCAAATTCCAAAGACCTTTCTAATGGAATTTTGTTGATGTCGAACAAAGCACGGCCTTTTATCTGCACGCTATGCACGGATGGCGGGTAATCGTTCACGGTTGGATGCAAAAAACTTTCGCTGCTCGTGAAGAATCCGCAGATGTTCTTGCGGCCGCCGAAGAACCGCTGGTTGGTGTGATGCTGGGATTCCGGCGCTTCGTGCGCGAAATAGGTCTGGCCTTTGCCGTCCTTGCCGAAACTTTCGTGGCACAACTGCACTATCAGATTAGACATCGGAAACAGGTTGTGGCTGTAGAATGGCATGAAGACATCAACAAATCCATTCTGTTCTAATTGATAAAACACAGATGCTGCGCGCCAGGCAAGATTGTCATTATGATAGAGACGATAGAATTTTTTCGCGCCTTCGTACAGGCCCTTTACGTCCAGTCCGGCCAATGCCGCGGGCAACAGCCCTACTTCGGTCAATCCGGTATAACGGCCACCGATAGGTGGATGCATCACAATTTTCGCGCCCAGCTTCTCACCTATGGCCCGCAGCGAACTGCTCCGGCCGGTTATCATCACTATCGGATACCCCGTGAATCGCATCAGCATCTCTATCTGTGTGGTCGTCTCCCCGGACTTGCTTATCGCAATAACCACGGTATTCTCCGGCTTCAGATCCTTTTTGAGTTCAAAAATATAATCGGGATCTACGGTGCTCAAAAAATACATTTTCTTTTCCGCCTGTTCTATCAATGCGTGATAAAATCCATAGATGCTGGTAATGCTGCCGCCATGGCCGATAACCAGGATGTTGGGGTATTGGCGATATTGAGATACTGTTTCTTGGATGACATCAAAATCCGGGACATATTTAACAAACTCCGGCTCTTCGGGCAGCTTTGTGTTTTCGATATCCTCCGGGTGAGGACAATTATAAAACTCGATATTCATGATTTGATGCGTTTAAAGATTTTATTTCAAATGTTTATTTGCCAATAATTTATTCATTCTCATGAACTGTCCTACCTCGGGGACGAACTTCTTATCGAATCTGCACAACCACTTTTGCGCCAGTCTATACTCGCTCTGGTTCGTCACCTGAAAACTATCGGGGTTCGTCAAAAATCCTTCGCTGACCTGCGCCCACCACTCGCTGACTTTCAGTGTTTTTTCCATTCTTGGATCCTGATTGTCTATCATTTCGACATATCGACTGTCTATGAAAGAGTTTTGGTTATACTGCCTTAGGACCTCATATAGAAAATCGACTCTTTCTTGAGGCGTAAGTCCGGATTTAGATAACCAATCGTTCATATGTCCCAGTTCGTGGGCCATCACTATATCCAACGCCGTAAGTCCAAGAGCACCCTCCATTCCGCTATCCTTGATATTGTTCAAGGCAGTATCGTGGAATAACATTATCTTCTTTTCATCGCGCACGACTTTTCCAGATGCGTTACCCGTTATTCCATAATGCTTCGACATTTCCTCCGTGCCTTCTTTGAACTCAACAGAGGTAACATTACCTTTTAATGTATGTTCAGGTAGCATAAGGCCATTATCATCCCATGTTTCGCTTGCCACTTCATCTGAAATTCCAGCGTCCACGAAATTTTCCATCGTCACCGGATCGGCTTTCGTTTCGCCGACTTCTGCGGCGTCCCGCATCGCACCTATAACCTCGGGAACAAGCTGGCTCGTGATATATTCAAGTTTTTTTGCCAGGTCCTGCTTTTCAGATTCTGTCAATCGATGAGACTTTTCGACCATCTGGACATAATTAGCCGAATCGTTGTGAACGTCCTCCGAATAATCTTCCAATTTATTGACTAATGTTCCGACTGCTAAAGTCGAAATGCCATACACCAAAGCAACTCGTCCGCGTTTCTTTATTTCCTTTTTTATCTTTTTCCATAACGCAGAAAACTCTTGCCTTTCAGCAGTTTCCTTTATATGCTGTAATCCCTCGAAAAATTTAAAATTTTCTGGTCTCATCCTATTCGATTACCGCTTTGATCCTCCGTACGCCCGCGGAGGAGGCTCCTTCTTTTTGTATCTTGAACTTGCCAATTACGCCGGTGTGCTCCACGTGCGGGCCGCCGCAGATCTCGCGGCTTACGACCTCGCCGGTCTTGGGATCGGCAATAGTATAGACGGAGACCATATCACCGTATTTCTCGCCAAACACGCCAATTGCGTTAAGCTTCTTGGCTTCTTCAATAGGCATTATATCTTTCTTGACAGGCATATCACGCTTAATCCAGTCATTAACCAATTCTTCCACTTGCCTCTTCTCTTCATCCGTCATCTTCTTGTCATGGGTGAAATCGAATCGCGCGCGCTCTTCGGTGATATTACTCCCCTTTTGCCATACATTCTCCCCAAGCACTTTCCTTAATGCTGCGTTCATCAAGTGAGTCGCAGTATGGTAGCGGGTTATCTTCTCGCTGTTGCCGCCCAGCCCGCCCTTGAACTGCCCGGCTGATGCTGTTCTTGATAACTCCTGATGCTTCTGGAATTCCGATTTAAACCCAGCTTGATCAACTTTGATATTCGCTAACTGTAAAACTAAATCTCTGGTCAATTCCCAAGGAAACCCATAACTTTGATAGAGATCAAAAGCATCTTTGCCGGTTATCAATCCGTTTTTCTTGCTTAAGAGATTATTTAGCTCTTTCAACCCTCTCTCCAATGTCTTCTCAAACTTCTGCTGTTCCGCTTCTATTACTTTGAATATCCGTTCGCTTTCCGCGACGATTTTCGGATAAGCTTGAGTGTAAATCACCATCACTTGTCCAATAAGGGCTTTGAGCCAGGTCGGCTGAAGATTCAACAGCCGCGCATAAACCATGCTACGGCGCAGCAAACGGCGCAATACGTATCCCCTGTCTTTATTGGACGGCTCCACGCCGTCGCCCACTATGAATACCGAGGCGCGGATGTGATCAACTATAATACGCGCCTTACGCACTTCCTCGTTTGACATCACTTCCTGCCGGAACGCCAAAACGTCAAACATCGGCTTAAACAACTCCGTGTCATAGACCGACCGCTGGCCGTTAAGCACGGCTAAAGTCCGGTCTAGCCCCATCCCCGTATCCACGTTTTTTTGCTTAAGCGGAACCAGTTTGCCGTCCGCCTGTTTTTCGAACTGCATAAACACATCATTCCAGATCTCAACCCAGCGTTTGTCGCTCTTGGTCTGCTGGAAATTTTCGGGCGCAGGCGTGCCGTCGTCTATCCAATAGAACATCTCCGTATCCGGTCCGCACGGGCCGGTGTTGCCCGCTATCCACCAGTTATCTTCCTTGGGCAGGAAAGCAATGCGATTTTCCGGCACGCCTAAAGATTTCCATATATTGGCAGCTTCTTCGTCGCGCGGCGCGTCTTCGTCTCCCGCGAACACGGAAAACGCCAAGCGTTCCAGCGGCAGGCCAAGGTATTCCTTTGACGTCAGGAATTCAAAGCTCCACTTTATCGCGTCTTCCTTAAAGTAGTCGCCAAAACTCCAGTTGCCGAGCATCTCAAAGAACGTCAGGTGCGTATCGTCGCCCACTTCGTCTATATCGCCAGTCCGGATGCATTTTTGCACGTTAGCCACGCGCTTGCCGCCCGGATGCTGCTGACCCAAAAGGAATGGCACCAAGGGATGCATCCCAGCCGTGGTGAACAGGACCGAAGAATCATTCTCCGGCACCAAAGACGCGGAAGGGATAATGGTGTGCCCTTTTGATCTGAAAAAATCAAGATATTTCGTCCTTAACTCCTGTGCAGTGATATTGGCCATTGCAAAATTATTCTAATTATTCTAATTTCCGCCAACTGGCGGACTAATTGACCTAATAATAACTAATGGTCTAATGCCTAAAATGAATCTCCTGTTTTAAGACATTAGGCATTGGGATTTATTTAGGAATAATTAGACTAATTAGGTCAATTAAGTTAATTATTTCATGATCTCTTCAAGCGCTTTATCCATCTGCGGGTCGCGGTTGTTATTGAAGTCGTCTTCGGTCAGCTTGACTTCCACGTCGGGATTAAGTCCGTCCTTATTCAAATTCTTACCGTTGGGCGTTATCCACTTGGCAACCGTCACCTTAACCGCCGCGCCGTCGCGCAATTCAACCAATTCCTGTACGCTGCCCTTACCAAAACTCTTTTCCCCTATCAATTCCGCGATGCCGTGATCATGCAACGCGCCGGACAGTATTTCCGCGGCCGAAGCGCTGCCGCCATTTATTAAAATGACGGTCTTTATGCCGGACAAACGGGTATTGCCGTTAGCCTTGTATTTCTGGATATCGCCGTCGCTCCTAGCCTCCGTGACAACAACCTGTCCTTCCTGTACCCAATTAGAAGCCAAATCTACCGCGGTCTGCAGATAACCGCCCGGATTATTGCGCAAGTCAAGCACGAGTCCGTCCACTTTGCGGTTCAGTATCTCGTTCACGTAGCTATTGAACAGAGGTTCCGTATCATCGCCGAACTTGCTTATGGTCATGACAGCGATATTCTTTCCATTCACTTCTTTATATACCACCTTCACGCTTTTTACCTCAATCTTGTCGCGCGTTATAGTAACTTTAAACGGCTCGGTCTTGCCCTCACGGAAAATGGTCAAGATAACCTGGGTGCCGCGTTTGCCACGAATGTGATCAACGGCTTCATCAGTTGTCCAATTGGCCGTGGATTGGCCGTCCACTTCCAAAATGGCATCTTGAGCCATTAATCCCGCCCTTTGCGCCGGCGTTCCTTCCAGCGGCGCCACCACAACTATCTGCCCGTTCTTTTTGCTGATTTCCGCTCCAATACCGTCAAAGCTGCCCTGCAAATCTGTCCGGAATGACTGAAGGTCCTTAGGTTCAAAAAATTCCGTGTATGGATCGCCGATCGCGGCTATGGCGCCGCTGACCGCGCCATACAACACTTTCTGCTGGTCTATTGGCTGGTCTATATACTTACTGCTAACCGTGTCTATGGCATCCCAAAGCAACTGATAATCCACGGTTTGCGGCATCTCGGACTGATTTATGACCTTGAAAGTCTTCGGTTCAAAAGTATATCCCTTATTCCCGGTCTTCCAACCCGCTCCGAAACTCGCGGCAATCAAAAGGACGATGCCGATCACAGGCCAAATTTTCTTTTTGACGCTTTCTTTAAGAATCGGTTGCGGTATGGCATTATCCATCACCGTCTCCGGCTTGTTATTCTGCTCGAAATCCATCATAAAATATGTTAAATTTTATTGAGTTTGCTTACTTATCATAACATAAATTATTCACAAATAACAAATGCTGTAAATAAGTCTAAATAGCGGATATGTAGCATTTGTCATTATCTGTGATCTGTGGATTATCACTTGCTCACGACCCTGTTTTTCTTAAGCATGTTGATGAGAATTAAAACCGTCATCCTTCCGTATATACCGAGCCACACAAACCAATTGAAGAAGAATGGATAACGGCTCCTGTAATGTTTGCGGTAAAAAATCCACATCGCGTCATGGAACCACTTGAGCGCGCGCAACGGGATCTTTTTTGACGACTCGCCTTTGTAGTGCGTAATGAAGGCCTTGGGATAATACCAAACCTTAAACCCAGCTTCCTTGCAACGCCAACACCAGTCCAGATCCTCGCCGTACATAAAAAACGATTCATCCAGTAGGCCGAATTTTTCCATAGCCGAACGACGAACGAGCATAAACGCGCCTACGATGCTGTCCACTTCCATCTCCTTGTCCTCGTCGATGTCCGTGTAATTGTAATTTTGATTATTATTAAGGAATAGCCTCCTAAAACTATTCCAAGGATTTGGGAAGCGACGTCGGCAAGCCAGGTCAAGTTTCCCGTCTGGCTTTATTAGCTTGCAGCCGCTGATCCCGACTTCGGGGCAGGTTTCCATAAAGTCTAACATCACGGCCAAGGTGTTCGGCTCCAGCTTGGTATCGGGATTGAGCAGCAGGATATATCTTCCGGCTGATTTTTTGATGCCGATGTTGTTGCCCGCGGCAAAACCGTTGTTGGTGTTTTGAATAATATGTAGTTTATAATTTATAGTTTGTAGCCATTCATAAGTTCCGTCGTTGGAGCCGTTGTCAACCACAATGACCTCGGCCGTGTATTTAATATCCCCTCGCCCTTTGGCCACTCCCCCTATATTAGGGGGAGATTGGGTCACTGGGATGACATCGTAAAACTCAATTCCCTCACTGGCAAACACGCTCGGTAAAAGGACCTTCAAGTACTCTTTGGAGCGATATGACAGGATGATTATAGATAAATCAATATTGATTTTTTCGGACATATATAATATAATATTATGTTTTCTGGTAATAATGGAGGGTATATGAAGAATGCAGCAATCGGTGAGGAGCTGTACGTCGTCGTGGTCTTGGGCGCGGTGAGGTTTTTCTCGAACATGGACAACGACGAGAGGAAAGTTCCCATCGGAACAAAGTTCTGTTTTACGACCGGAGAGGAGGTTTTTACCCATCTAGGCCGGAATTACTCCAACGAAGCGGGCGTCGTATGTCCGTATCTATCGGAGTACATCCTGATCATTACCGAATTGCCGGTCTAGGCCGGCACCGCATCGGGCCCGCTTATCACGAGCGGGTCCGTTCTCTTTTAATAATTTTTCTTTTTTGCCACATCTTTGGCAATAACCTGATAATCTGAGGGACAACTTTTAGGGTGCTTCTCTCAAATAAACAAATGTAAGCGAACATTGCAAGCTCACGGAAAAAGAACTGCGGATAGAACCGTCGGGAATTTTTAACATACATAAAAATATGGTTCCGATAATTCAATTCGCGGACCCGCGGAGAAAGTTGGCTGTGATATTTTATATACGAAAAGACTTTTTTATATCCGCCCTCGCTGGAACCCGCGCCGCGGCCGTGGAAAGCCACTGCCTGCGGTTGATACGCGCATTTATATCCCGCGTTCGTCATGCGCCAGGCTAAATCCACATCCTCCCAATAGGAATGAAAGTCTTCGTCGAAGTATTCGAAATCAGCTGGTAGATGGTAGCTGGTAGCTTGTAGCTCCTGCGCCCTGAACCCCGCGCCCTGAACTTTTGCTATTTTAACCGCTTCTAGGGCGGTACGTCGATACATCGCGCCGGCGGCACAAACAGCCTGGACATCGGTCAGCTTATCGTATTGCCCATTATCAACCTCATGCTGTCCCCTGTCCCTTGCGCTGCCGGATTTGTTGATGACCACTCCGGTACTGTCAATGACCCTTGTAGGCAATGGTTCTAAACCGTTCCCTACGTTGGTAAAGCCGCATCTTAAAAGCTTACCTGTGGCCGCCCCCACTTTAGGATCCCTGAACGCCTCAAGCATTTTTTCCACGTAATCGGGCTTCATCACCAGGTCGGGATTCACCAGCTGGAAGAACTCGGAATTAGAATTTGAAAACACGAGGTTGTGCCCTTTGGCAAAGCCGATGTTATAGCCGGGATCTATTATTTTGACCTGCGGAAATTTTTTCATCAAAAATTCCTTGCCGTGATCGTCGTTGCCGCTTATTACGGCCACTGTTTCCGTATCGCGATATGTTTGGCCGAGCATAGCTGAAAACACCGGTTCCATGAATCGCCGGCTATTATATACCACTTGGATAAGCGTAACTTTCGCCATAAGCCGATATTATTGCTTAAGTTGTTCGTAATCGCGCATTATCACCCCGCTAAGACCGAGGCTGATGAAAAAATACATTAGCACCCTATCGTTGAAGAATGTGACGTCAAACATAGACGCGGCCAGCAGCCATAAGAAGGTCAGGGCCGTGGCGATAACGAAGAAGGTAAGTAGGTTGTTCTGCAGGCGGTACAGCTTCAAGAAATCCCAGACCTTGCGGTAATATTTCCACCAAAACAATAAAAACGCTATAAGTCCCAATATTCCCAGTTCTATCAAAATGTTCAGATAAAGATTGTGGGCCGTGACGTATTTTTGCGGCAGATTAAAGCGTTCGTCCACGCGATTTCCCACATCAGCATAACTTAAATCTCGCGCTGCGCTGTCCAGCGATACAATATAATTCCCGAGGCCAACGCCTAACGGATGGCTAGCCGCAAACTTCAAACCGCTTTTCCATACTTGCAGGCGTATGGCATTAGAGCTTTCCTCAATGTCGTAGATCGTTTTGGCGCGATCAATGAAATTCTCTTTGAATCGGTTGACCCGGATCAAGTTCAGTCCCTGATTGAATAGCGGAGCCAGGGCAAAAAACAGTAGTACCAACACGCAGGCCCAGAAATATTTTTCCGCCATCAGCCGCACCAGCTTCTTCCGTATCAGGTAGATGGTGGCCAGAAGCGGCGCGAACATCCCCGCCCAGACCGCGCGCGTACCGGACAATATCACGGCCAGCCCCGCGAACCGTATCGCTGACCACAGGGAATAGTTAATTTTGATGCCGAGGATTTTGTTCTGGTCATCCACGAAATTCACTTCCTTCTGTCGCCAGCTCAGGGGGCGATGATGTCCGTTTTTGTCTTCTTCTTTGCTTTTTTTCGTGAACGAATAGGTCAGCACCAACAGATATGCTATGCAGAATACCGCGAGTAAGGCAAACGAATGTGAATCCGGCAAAATGCTGAACATCCGCAGGTCCCTGCCTCCGCCCGTGTAGGAAAACCAGGAATTGGAATAAAGCAGGACCGAGGCCAGCGCTTGCCCGTAATACAGGCTGGAAATGAAATCCGCCCAATATACCCAAAAGATATCCATGTTGGTAAAAAGCGTGGCAATGAGCTGGACATAACCGATAAGCACGACCAGGCCGAGTGACAGGGCCGTAAACTTTACGAGTGATATTACTTGTTGTTTTGTTTTGACAATATTGACTAAAACGAGATAAAGCAGATAGATGTTCAGAAAGAATATCATCTGTTTAGCCGATTGGACGACGTAACGGGAAAAAGGCAGCAAAACAACAGCCATCAGGATAAAAAGCCCGAGATATTTGTCCCAGCCCAAAAATTCTACGATCTTCTCCCTCTCCCCTTTTCTGTATGAAAAATACGATTTGGCCAACCACACCACGAACAGCCAGATGAACACCAGACGCCAGGTTGTCAAATTGTTGAGTCGAACAAAAGGCAGGACCGTATAGAACGGAATAGAAACCACGGACAGCAGCAACCCTTCAAAAGGCCGCGCCAGCAGGATATATGCCAATATAATCCCTAAGTTAAAATAGATGAGCCACTGCGGCCAATAACCGATCGCGATCAAAAATAAGGAAAAGCCCTGCCATATGGCTAGTAAGAATATCGTTAGATGATTTTTTAAATACCCTTTCAATCTTCCCATTCCCGCCATCGGTTAATTATCTCTCGAGGACTTCCAGCGTTTCTTTAGCACACTTTTCCCAGGAAAAATCCTTCAAGCGAATTTGGCCTTTTTCCTTCAGACTCTCTGCCAATGATTTGTCCAACAAGACGCTTTTTATTGCGTTTTTCATCTCCGTAATGTTTCTTGGATCAAAGTAAACCGCCGCTTCTCCTGCCACCTCCGGCATACTGGAAATCTTGGATGTCGCCACGGGCACGCCCGCGGCAAACGCTTCCAATATCTGCATGCCGAATCCCTCGTAAAACGAAGGCAAGACCAACAGCTCCGCGCCAGCCATTATCGCCAGCCGGTCCGGGTCCGAAACATGATTCAAATAGGCCACGATATCCTTATTCTTTTCGATCTTTTCCAATATCTTTTCAAATTTCCAGCCTGGCTTGCCCACCACAACAAGTTTGTGCGGCAATTCCGGACATTCTTCTTTTAGGCCCCTAAAAGCGTCTATAAGCCCTTCCAAATTCTTCCGCGGCTGCAGCGTGGACAGGAATAGGACATATTTCTCCGGCAGTGAATTTAAAATATTAAGTTTATTATTAATAATTTTATTTTCATATCCATGGTGTACCACTGTCACTTTTTCTTTCTTGACCCCATAAAACCTCACCAGATCATTCTTTGTGGATCGTGACACTGCGATTATCCCACGTGCCGCCTTGATAGCGAACTTCGTGGAATATTCCAAAAACCACCGATTGAATCTGGTAAAAGTCTCGGGATAATACCGCCAGGCTAGGTCGTGGATAGTGACGAATGATCTTTTGGGATGGATCAAAGGCATCGCGGAAGCCGGAATCAGCAGCGCGTCAATGGGATGCCGCAATACCTCCCAAGAAAGCCGCAACTGCGTCCAAAAGATCGGGAATGGCATCACTTTCACGGTAAAGTTCTCGGGCAGACTTAAAAACCAACCTTCCGGCTTGGTTCTTAAGTAAAGGATATATCGGTTTTTCCTGTCCAACCGGGCCAAATGCAAAATAAGCTGCTTGGCGTAGTGCTCTACACCGGTCTTTTGGGACAAGTTGGCCCGCTCGGCCTCAATGCCGATGAGCATAAGCGGAATATTATTGGTCGGTTCCGGTAGCGGTAACGGTCGCGTCGTCTGCTGGGGCTTCAGGCGCGAGGTGGGCATTCATGCGCCTGCTTTGTATCGTTATCCCGATGGAATTTAGCTCTTCATTGTAATTAAACTGGAATTGAAACCAGTAGACTACAATGCCAGCCAGCGCCGCGACCAAAAAGATCACGGCGATCGCCCAAAAACTCTTTATTTTCCTGGAACCGGGAACCGGAGTCGTATTGCTATTTTGGTCCATATTTTTGTTTAATGACTGCTTTGTCTTATTATAGCAAATTTTGGCTTATTGCCATAATTTTTAAGCAGTGATGATTTATATATTGTGGGCTTAAAAGGCTTTAATCTGACTATCATGCCCTGCCAACCCCTGTTTTTTAAGGCCGTTTTAAGGCCTTTGACATAGTTTACCTGATCGTAGCCTAAAGCGATGATGTCCGGTTTGGCCCTTAAAATATGGGGCAGGTGATTTTTCAGGCCGCCTAAAACGGCTTCATCCACAAGACGGCAAGTCTTTACGGATTTGAGCCTTTGCCGCTCGTTATGCAAAGGTTCGTTGCCTTTTATCCGCCTGACGTTCTTGTCACGGGCGACGGAAACTACAAGGCGCGGGTTGCGCGCCAACTGCCGCGCCTGTCGGAAAAAGTGCAGATGCCCGGGATGGAGAATATCAAAGGTCCCAAAAACCATTATACGGGTTTTTTTAATACGGTCATCTATCTTTTTTATACGCGCGACCTTAGACATTTTCTAAACTAGTAAAATTAACCTAATTGACCTATTGGACAAATTATTCTAATCAAATTCCAAATCCTAAAACCTAAAAGTTAGCCCATTAGACATTTCGGAATTAGACATTAGGATTTATTTAGGTCAATTAGTCCGCCAGTTGGCGGAAATTAGAACAATTAGGAATAATTTTTATCCTGCCCTGACCAACCCCCTCACCAATCCCAGGTCCTCTTTTTTAACAAACCCGGTCAAAAGCAGAACCAATCCGTAAACCACGGCCCCGATCGGTAAAGCCATAGCAAGATTATATTCCCGCAGCGGCCAAAGCGCCGCACCCATGACCAAAGCGGCCAATGCTGGTTTAAACAGATTATTGGCAAAAGAAAAATGCGTGATATTTTTTCTGACGAAATAGAAATAGAATATCGCCTGCAGGCTTTCGCTGATAACGGTCATCACCGCGGCCGCCTTAATGCCAAAATGCGGCAGCAAAATTAGGTTTCCAGCGATATTCACTATCACGTTCACGCCAGTTACGACCACTGCCTTTTTGGTGAGCTGCGATATCACCAGTGAATTGACTGGAATATAAATAAAGAGTATGGCCGGCGCCCAGATCAGGATGGAAAGCACTGGCGCGGCTGGCGCGTATTCGGGCCCAGCCACCAAAGCAATAAGCTTGGCCGATAATATGGCGCCGCCTACCGCCATGGGCAAAGCCGCGGCTATCATCAGGCGAAGATACTTTTCCAAGTTCTGTTTTATTTCCGCTATCTCATTCTTTGCCATTAGTCCCGCAAAGAACGGGAACAGCGTATATGAGACCACGGACGGGAAGAACCCGAGCAAGTCAAATATCTTGTAAGCGGCCGTATAGTAACCGGTCTGGACATATCCTTTGATGTATGTAATAAGAACGACATCAATGCGGTTATAGATGGCGCTGAAACCGACCAGCAAAGCAAACGGCCAGCCTTGCTTTAGAATGTCCTTGATGAGCCTGAAATCAAACAGCCGCAGTCCTTCTAGAATCTGCGGATTAGGCAGGTGCTTTTTTACCAGAAAACGATATATAATAAGATCCAAAGCGCCGAAGATGAGCTGCACACTCGCCAGGAACACGATGTAGCGATGAAAAAATATCGCGGAAAAAATCACGGCCACGTTCACGCAGGAATTCAGGAAGTTAACCCACGCCACTTTCCGCAGATCCTGATATGCGGCCAGCACGGCAAGGTACGGATATGTCAAGGCATTAGCGACCATACCCATCCCCGCCAAACCTATACCATAAAATACGGCGCGGTCATAGTGGCGGGTCAGCGCGATCACTATCAGGACCGCATACAACAATAGCGCAGCCGCGGTCTCGAACGAAAAGAAATTCTGGAAATACCTCCTGGTTTCTTCGGGCTTTTCGCTGATCTTCTTTGTGACGAGCTGCTGTACGCCGAAATCAACCACCGTGGAGAATATCAAAACATATGACAAGATGAACTGATATTGTCCGCTGGCGAACGGACCGAGATAGCGGAACAATTGGGTATAAGCCAAAAACAGCAGCACCAATGCTGCCACCCTGCTCGCCGAAAGCCAAAAAATATTTTTTGTGACCTGACGGGACATATGGTAATTTTATCATATTCCCGTTTTTTCGCCTATGTCACTAAACTTGCGAATTCCATTTAGTAGCATCTTTAAACGGATCGGTAAAAGCTCCACAAAATAAACGGCTAACACGTAATTTTTTACGCGCTATCCGTTCTTTACTGTCATACCGGCCACGAGCGAAACGAAGGGAAAGAATCCCTTAAACATTGTCTATCCAATAACCGTCGGTTAAGGAATCCTTCGCTTCGTCCAGGATAATGCTAATGTATCGGTTTTGCCTTTTGAATTTTGTTCGCCATACGCCAACCGGCGGAGGCGGATGGCGGATGGAGGATTTAATTTCCTGTTCTTGTTTAATCTTTAATCCTAAATCTTAAATCTTTACCTGCGGCTTTGCTACATGCTACTTGCTACTAGTTACTTGCTAATTACATCCCCTTTCGCGTACGCGTTGACTTCCGCCTGCGGCAAAGTCGTTATCCGTTTAGCCGTAATACCGCGGTTCTTAAAGGCCTGATAGGTTAAAGGTCTTAGTTGCGCTCCGCTAACCAGATATACTGTCTTGTCGTTCTTATCGTCGCCCATCACGATGGTGCCGTCGCGCGGCGGGATAGGAATGCCGTCTAACCACTCTCGCGCTTCGCCGTCACTAAAGACATAGTCAGGAGTGATACCTCTTTGTTTAGCCACAAAAGCGGAGATTGAATGCTTGGTCCCGTCCTTGAACAGGTACAGTGGCCCGTTCTTGCTGCCGACCGAAAACCAGGTCATCTGCTTGGGATTGGCGAACGCGCCAAGCGGCAACGCCTCCACTTCCTGATCGGTCAAGGTCAATACGTTCTTGAAACTCAAACCTAAATTCTTAAACAGTTCCATGGTCAGAGGCCGCTTCATCCCGCTCTGCACCAAATAAACGGTGGAACCGCTTTGCGGCTTTATGAGCGTGCCATCCAACGGCGGCACGAACCCATTCTGCGTATAGGTCGCGATTTCATCGTCCGGAACCAAGGTTATTTGCTTAGCCGTAATTTTGCGCTGTTTAAACGTCATTTCGCTGAACAACTTAATCTTGCCGCCGTCCACCAAATATACTGCCGGAGTGGTCTGGCCGCGGACAATAGTGCCGTCTTTAGGCGGAAGGACTGATCCAGTCTCAAACAATGACGCTTCGGCTGAAGAAACGGTTAGAGCCGAAGCCGGGTTAAGCCCGCGCTGGGATATGACAAATTGGGATATCGGATGCTTCACGTTATCAATAAAGAGGTAGGTCTTGCCATTTTCGGCGTCCTTGATGATGGTATTGTCCGCCGGCCCATAGACTTTGTCGGTCGGGTAGCTATCGAATTCGTTGGGCGAGACCGTTATCTTGGCCGACAGAACTAAACCGCGTTGTTTGGCCACGAAATCCGGAACCATCTGTTTTGTCCCGTTCTGCACAATGTATGTCTTCTGGTCGCCCGCAATGGCGAATAGCGTGCCGTTCGGATACCGGAACCACTCGTTGAAAAACCGCCAAAAATTATAATTGCCGTTGAACACGTGCGGCGTATAGCGGTATAAGGCGGCCGTGGCATTATTGAGCAGGGTGACTGCTTGCTGCGCTGGAGGATTATAAACATCGCTCGGCGTATTGTCCAAAATAACAACATCGCCCACATGCGTAATTGCTCCCGCCACTTGCGGCCCGCGCCCGCCCGGAGTATTAAATGATTTCATCAACGACTTGGCCGCGCCCAAATAACGGTTACCATCCGCGTCCAGGTTGCCGAACAGCTGATAGTAGAATCCCGGGAATAGGCTGTCGCAACCGCCACTGTCCGGACAGGCAAAACCCATGGCATGATCCAGGGCGCGCTGTAATTCGTCAGGCGAAGAGCCTTGGTGGCCGGTAATAAGGCTCTGTTCCTTGTTTAAGGTCACTATTATCACCTGCGGATTTAGGCCGCTTTGCCGGGACGCGTCCCAAATAAGCTCCGCGGCCGTGCGCATCCTGCCCAGGTTCGGCTGCGGATCTTCCAGCGCCTGCTTGAGCATGGTTATTTGCGGTTCTTTGAGCTTGGCTAAAAATTCGGGTGAAGTGTTGGCCAAGACCGAACCCTTCACCTCCAAGAATTTTTGGATGCCTTCTGGACCCCCAAAGGTCTGGGTGTCGGAAAATATCTTGTCATCCAACAGCTTGTTCGGATTGAAGTTCGGGTCAACCTGGGCTAAAACGGACAAGGGAAGGAACGAGATTATCGCGAACACGGAAATGAGCCGTAAGAATTTTTGTTTCGTCATGGCAGCGCTCCAATACGCAAAACCCGAAATTAGATATTCTTGAGTTTTGACTTATGAATTTTAAGTTATTTCAATAATCAAATGATAACCAGTTTCATCAAAAGCGAATTTACAATTTTGATTTTTTACTTTTGAGTTTTAAGTTATCTTATATATGCTTCTCCTTTAGAGAAGCTGGCGATGTCATTGTCTGGCATCACCATTATGGGAAAGATGTTTAATCCCCTCTCTACATAAAAATTGTAAGTAATGGGGTGCAAGGAACCATCCACGACCCAGTATACGGTTTTGTTCCGGGCGGTCTTAACCAGCGTGCCTTCCGCGGGCGAAAGCAGGTTGCCCGTGGTCCAGGAATTGAATTCGGGAAAACTGACCGTATTTACATCTTTGAAATTTAAACCGCGCTGGACAAAAACCTGATAAGTCACAGGGAATTTCATCCCGTTAGCCGTGTAATAGACCGTTGGGTTAGAATCAAGCTTGACCAAAGTGCCGTCAAGTGGCATTTCATACGGCCCTTCGGGGAATACGTTAAGCGCGGCCGAATTGGAAATTTTAAAACTCGCTCCCAGAAATTTTTGATTGAACACGAACGGCGAGACCATCCGTTTTTGCCCGCCCAATATCCGGAAATACGCTCCGGTATCCTCAGCTTTGACCAGGTCGCCTTCATGGATATCGGGAGCCACGATTATAGACTGAAGGCTCTTTTCCACGTTGATCCTTCCCGAACCGAGCATGCCGCGGCAGGAATTGCCTTCGCATTGCGAAAGGTTCAGATTGTCGATGGGGTCAGCGGTGGAAATTATCCGGTCACGGATCTGCGTGTTTGTAGCCAAAGGATACAGGCTCTTGAGTAAAGCGGCCTGGCCAGCCACGAACGGTACGGCCAAAGACGTCCCCGAAGCGTAAGCGTAGGAGTTCGGAGCCGGGTGTTTGGTCAATGGGTCATAATTAATGGTGGACAGTATCCGCTTGCCCGGCGCGGAAACGTCTATACAATTTTTGCCAAAATTGGAAAAAGACGCTTTTAGGTCATTCTGGTCCGTGGCTGCCACGCCGATTATCATATTGGAGTTGTTATCGTCGCAAATCGGATAGACCGGCTCAATGTCCAAGCTCTTGCCCACGGCCGCCACGTCATTGCCCGCCGCGGAAACGATGATCACGCCTTTATTAAAAGCGTAGGAAATGGCATTGGCCAACACCGTGTCGTGCCCGAAGCCGATTCCGCCAAGACTCAAATTGATTATTGACGCGCCGTGATCAGCCGCCCAGACAATGGCCTCAGAGACCGCCGCAGCCTCGCCCTTGCCCTGCGCGTCTAAAGCTTTAAGCGGCATTATGGAAATATCCCAGTTCGTCCCAGCCACGCCAACACCGTTGTTCACCGTGGCCCCGAGCACGCCCGCGATGAGTGTACCGTGCCCGTTATCGTCGGAATTAGTGTTGCCGTTTATCTCCTGCCTGGTTAATAAATTATAACCTTTTACAAAATTTATCTTCTGCAAGTCCTCATGTGTCGCGTCTATGCCCGTGTCTATCACTGCCACTACCACGTCTTTGGATCCCGTGGTCTTTTCCCAGGCCTTGTCAAAGCCGGTCTTTATTAGTCCCCACTGCTTATCTATATCCAAAGGATTTACGGTAAAACCCGGGTCATTGGGAATAACGCTGGCTGTAAGGTCAGCCGCTTTAGCTTGCCCTTGTTCCTGCAGGTATTCGTATTCGCCCCGCAGATCGCTTCGCAGGTCGTTCAGTGACAGGGTTGAGCTGAAAGTATAAATACCGGAGAATTCGGAAGCATCGCTAAAGCCGAAACGGCGCGTAATATCAAAACCCAAATTCGCTAGAATGCCCGCTGACTGGCCGTCTTTGAATTTGATTAGGTACGAAACCGCGTCCGACCGGTCAGCGGCGAACGCGAACCCCGCGCCCTGCGCCGCGCAGGCGAAAATCAGCAACAGGACAGTTGCTGATTTAAACATTACCCCAGTTTTCTTATTGTGTGTTCGCAAGGAAGGAAGATTACTTGTATTTTCCCGTCCAAAGGTTCCACCTGACAGTCAAGACTTCAAAAAGCATATTTATCATTCCCGACAATTTTACGTGGCTGGCTTCGTCGTTCACCCAAGTGACAGGCACTTCCATTATTTTTAAGCCTTGCTTTCTGGCTAAAGCCAGTATCTCAACATCAAAAGCCCAGCGGAAGATGGACTGCTTGGAAAAGACCGCTTGCGCTGCGCGAGCAGTAAAGGCCTTAAAGCCGCACTGCGAATCCGTCACTTTCAGCGGGACCAAGGTGTGAACTATTAAACGAAATACGCCGCCCAAAAAATCCCTTAATAGCGGTTGGTGCTTAGTAATAACCGAACCCGCGATGCGCCGCGACCCAATGACAATGTCTGTCCCTTGTTCAAACAATGGCAGCATCTTGGACAGTTCGTCCACCCTAGTGGAATTATCCGCGTCCATAAAAAGGCGGATATCACCGCTAGCCGCCAGCATCCCCTGCCTGGTTACCCAGCCCTTGCCATGATTCTCCCTGTTGTCTATCAACTTCAGGCACGGATTTCCGGCCGCCAGCTTTTCCACTACCCCTGCCGTATTATCTTTAGAACCATCGTCAACAACCAGAATCTCGTAATCATACCCTGTTTTTTTGAGATACTCCTCCACGGATAGCAAAGTTTTTTCTATGCGATGTTCCTCGTTATACGCGGGGATCACCACTGATATTTTTTTCATTTCAATAAGTTAATTGGTGAGAATATTATATCACAAAAGGGCTTTGCCTCAAAACCGGAAAGCCGCTTTTATTGTTATAACGAAAAAGCCGGAAAAATGTTACAAAAAAACCGCTTCTTTTGAGCGGTTTTTCAAATAAGCCCATAAGGATCAGTTCATCTGTTTCCAAGTCGTGGTGATTATTGTCCGCATATCGCTATATTTGAGCTCATAGCCCAATTCTTCCCGCAACTTGGTATTGTCCGCGACCGTGGCCATAGAGTCGCCTGGTCGGCGCGGCCCGATCTCCATAGGAATGATGCGGCCGAGCGTTTCCGAAGCACTATTAATGACTTCCTTGACGCTGCAGCCTCGGCTGGTGCCGATATTGTAAAGACGGAACGGGTCGCCTTCGTCCAACTTGTCCAAAACAGCGATGTGAGCGCCAGCGATGTCCAGGACATGAACATAATCGCGGACGCAGGTACCGTCATCGGTCTCATAGTCTCCGCCGTTCACCAGAATATATTGGCGATTGCCCTTAGCCACGTCAATCACTATTGGAATAAGATGCGAAGTATGCGTGGGTTTTATTGCCCCATCAAAGTCACAGCCGCAGGCGTTGAAGTAGCGGAACACTACGGCACGCAGACCTAGGAAAGCGCAGTGATATTTTATGACTTTTTCCGCCAAAAGTTTGGAATAGCCATAAGGATTGTTCGGCCGCACCCGCGACTTTTCGGTGATGGGTAAAGATTCAGGATCGCCATAAACCGCGGCTGTGGAGGAAAAGATAAGATTCCTCACGCCGGCCTCATTCATCACAGCCAGCAGCTTCATGGTATTGCCAAGATTATTCTCCAAATATTTTTCCGGTTCCCTGACCGACTCTTCAACTTCCAGACTCGCGGCCAGATGCATCACCACGTCGAACCGGTAAGCCGCGAACAGGTCGCGCAATAGGTTGACGTCGGCAAGATCCCCTTCCACCAGTTTCGCTCCGTCCGGCACGTTCTCGCGCTTGCCCGTGGAAAAATTATCCAACACCACCACCTCGTGCCCGGCCCTAAGCAGCATCCTGGCCACGTGCGCGCCAATGTATCCGGCCCCGCCGGTTACCAAGATCGTCCGCCCTTTCTTGCCGGAGACAGACATCCCAAGATCGCCCAAAGACGGTTTGGCTTCGCCGGCAGGCTCTTCCGCCTTCCTTCCGTTTACCAGCTCATTATACTTTTCCACGGTCATGACCACTACGGCCGGTTTATTGTCGCAGTTTAGGAGCAGCCCGCCGCCACGGCTCTGCGCCTCCGCTATCAATTCCTTAAGATATTTATTATCCATAAAAGAAAACAGCTTAATGTTCGTATTTTAAGCTGTAGTTTGTTTTTGCCTGTTGGTTTTCACTTTCATTAGTCTAATATTAATATACCACCTTGAAAAGAAAAAGCAAATCCCTTCGGTCAATGGGAATCTTTGTTAATTATCGTTTTTTGACCGACCGGAACTAAAATATTGTGCCTGCTTCAAACAGCCGCGTTGTCAAAGATTTCCATTGGCCTGATACGAATGACCTCCTCCCCGGGAATCGGCCTTACGGCCTCATCCCGGGGTTTCCTTGGGTGTCATGAGAACCATGAGCTAGAAAAGCCGTTGCTTTTGCGGCTTTTCTTTTTTGCCTTGCCAGGC
>Ga0078972_1006515_pt1 | contig 27516 bp, 23 predicted proteins | sample YelNatPaOPGAMG01_FD_67568 | JGI IMG/M metagenome (GOLD analysis project Ga0078972, IMG submission 67568) | Hot spring thermophilic microbial communities from Obsidian Pool, Yellowstone National Park, USA - OP-RAMG-01 (SPADES assembly) (version 2) | ecosystem: Environmental > Aquatic > Thermal...
AACAGGGCCAGTTATCGTGCCGACAGACCCAGGATCCGAGTAAAGGAACTTACGCCCTGCACGTCTAGCTCCAGATTCGCAAAGATATGCATGTGAGCACGGGTGCAAGTCCATTTAAAATCAAGCGTACAGCGCTTGCTCGATAGATAGAGAATCGGGCAGCACGAAAACTGCATGTGGATGTCACGCTGCAGCGACATTTACCTCCATTTTCTTCGGGCTTGGACGAGCGACAACGGCTGCCAGGTGAGCCAACATCAACAGCCGAGCGCGATGCCGTTCTCCTGCACGCCCAGCAATGATATGCAGAGTGATAGATTCCCATTCATTACATCTGGTCAGCGCTCTTTCGCGACAACTGATATTAATGTAAGCAATCTGTTTGGAGAATTTACATACGCATGCATAAAACGGGACCTTGTTTTCGTGCTGTTCTGCCTGGTCGTGAAGCGTAGCGCGATGCGTCGAGTCCTCGGTCGTTTCCGCGGACTGGAGCTATACTGGCGAATCTCGTCAGTGCACACACGTCAAGTCGACGGATATCTGCCTCTGGAATCGCTGGAATCGTTCACCAGGGATATGGGGAGCACTCGACGCTTCAAGTATGCCCTCTTGGTGCACGCTGAAGAATCGAATCATGGAACACCAGCATCATCTATCAATCGCCCAGGAAAATCGTTATTGGTATCAAGAAACGGTGCTCCAGCCCCTCTATTCAGCGGAACTACACTGCACTAGTGCCGCGCTCTAGACGAAAGTCTGATCCCCGTTCCGCTCTCCACTGCTCTTTGTCCATCAGAATTCTTTAATAATTGTGCACCATGCCCACACGGCATGCAACACGATTCCCTCGAATATTCATTTGACAAAACGCTGCAGGACGCTTCGGAAGCACGAAGCACTTCCTGACTTTGACCGGGGCGTTCAAGTCTCCGCGCAGAAAGTACGTGCACACATGATTGCTGTTGGAATTATACCATAACAAACTACCTGCATTCGACTGCCTCGCCATCTGGCTGGACGTCAGCATACCGGGAATCATCCGGTACATTCTGCTCTTTTGTGAGACGCTTCTTCTCTTCCAGTTCCAACGCGTATTTGTGCTTGTGATGCGCGTATGCTGTCCTAGACGCATCGATGAACATCGGATACATTGGATTGCTGCATTCGTTGTACGTTCTCTTCCGGGGAGCAGCGGTGCAGCCCTTGCGAGCTAGAATACGTCCAGGGCCACCGGCGACCTTCAAACGAAGCGACGTATCGGAAATTTGCTTTTCTAAATCATAAAGTATACTCGGGAATGCTCGCTGCTTGCGTTCGTAGAACTGCAACCTTTTGCGAACCTCTACTTTGTCTCACGTACTCCTGAAAAGTACACTCCGAGTGAGCCTTTCGGACGTTCGCGACTTCAATAATAACGAAGCACACAGAGCATGCTTCTCTGCTCGATTAGGTACCGAGCGCGTTGATGTGGCCCTGCTGTCATCATTCCACCTGTTGTTAAACGTACTTGCGTCCATTACGCTGGATTTCCAATGATATCTAGCTATGGGAAGGTCAGCTCGCATAGCATCTTCTGTCTGGTGTACCAATTCTCGCGGGAATGTTTGATAGAAGAATTCCAGAGGGATATAGGCAGCTGGCAGCTCTGCGTCTGGAACTGTCACGAACAGTAGCATGACGAGATGTGTCACGCCGAGGAAGGCTAAGCGAGACTTTCTCGAATAAGAACCTATGCGATCGTCAATGAAGGCGAGCATGAATCGGCGCCAAGGATACGTAAGATTCGTCTGCTGATCTGGGAGCGTAAAATTGGTGTTTGATGTAAGAGAAGACACCTTGAATGGGAACGAACCATGGAGAACGGGCTCGTACGACGATAAGCTCAACGCCAAGCTCAGTTGCGTACTTTTTGACCGCTTTTGATTGATGAAAAGCGACATTTTCAGAGAGAGCAGCCACGAAGCGTACATCGCTGAAGAATGAGGTGTCGAATGATCCGGTCTGTTTGGCGATTTCTAGGCGACCAAACGACTGATTCGCCGCTGCGACTGGTAGTGTCGCCGTGCTCGCTCATCGCTGCTTTACGAACAGCGGCTTGTTTACAAGTTTGAGGGCCCAAATACACAGGTCTGCCATTTCTCCGAAAAAAAATCTCCCCGAGAAAGACGTACACACGTCAGTCCTGTAATACGTGTTACAGTTTCACTATGAAATAGATGGCGCTGCTCAACGCGCAACCGCCTTCCATGGAAGCGTCTTTTCTTCTCCATCCATGTCTTTTTCTTTCCTTTTGTATCAACGACACGGCAACTGTGCATCTTGAGGCTTCTTCTACAGTATTTCTTCGTGAGCATGCAGATTAGAATGGCTTGCTCTGGAGCCAATTGTGTTGATCGAGCTGGAGAAACTCTGTTTTGTGCGAAAGGCGTTCTGGATACGGACTGCAAGAAGGATGGATCTTCCCGCACCTGTTGATTGCCGAGTGCCTGGCTTGGACAGGAGAGGTCTTTTTCGCACGCTAGTAGAGACAACATCAAGCATGTCCGCGAACGTTCTCCAATGTGCAGGATAGAATCCGTTTCTTGATTACCTGCCAGAAAAACAAACGCAAACAATTAAGGTGTATTGCGACGGGAATTCCAGAATTCACTGCTCTGCATGTAACGATAGGGGCTCGCTGTTGTGCCAACGGACGTACTGCCAACGCCTGTTGGGCCACGAAGCACACCTACGACCTAAGGGCTACGCAACGCTTCTAGCAAGGGACGTTCGGGTCCCTCGCATTCGCCCCAGGCACCGAGCGGCTCGTCAGAATGTCAAAGGGCTGCTTCTTGCAAACTCCGCCCTCATCGCGCATAGGTGTAGTGTGCACTCATGAAGAGCTGCAACAACACAGAATCGCGTCTGCGACATTGTTAATTCTGACGCACTTAGTATTGCCCTGCCGACTAACGGAGCTGGAGTGCAACTGTCTCCTTGGTGCCTAGCAACTTCTGGGCGTCACTATGGACGCCAACTGGTTACCGCTCACGCCCAGTGCAGCGCTGGCATCCGAAGTAGCCCCGCCCGAGCCGCTCCAATATCATGGCCAGTAGACAGACCCGCGAGGTCCAGGTACAAGTCTCGCGTATTGGACGAGCCCAATGGGCCAGTGCTCGGAGCGCCTCCGCAGTTGCAGGTGCCGAGCAAAGGCCTGTGTCCAGAGACGGCTACGCGTTCTCCAAGCGACCGCGAAGATAGCGCCGGACACTGAAACTGTGTCCTGGTCGCCACGGACCTCCAGTGTGACTGCACTTGCCGAGTGACAGACAGCTCGAGCCGATGTAGCAAACAGGCAGAGAATGGCCTTTTGGTCTCTCTTTATGCGTTCGATCACCGGTGCGTCACCGAATCCATCAGGCCCCTATTCCTGCGAAGCATACCTGTCTGGAACAGTTGGAACGGTTAGTCGTCTGCATGGAAAGTAAACCCGGTTTCCTAATCACGACTACGACTCATACAGCCCGTGTTACCTGGCTCTATATAACCGCCTCATCGAAGTCAATGCACGACTCGTTGGCAAAGTACGGTTGGCAGCGGACCCGTTGCACTGCACCAGGCACAGCGCTACACGCTACCGTCCAGGCACATGCGCTTTCGTGCAATGGACACACCGCGCTCTACACACTGCTCCATCACCGCCGGCGAATAAGGAGTGGCTGTGGGGAGCGCCGCCCCCCGCCGCCGGGGAGATTCATGCTAGATCGCGACTGGCGTGCAATGGACACACCGCGCTCTACACACTGCTCCATCACCGCTGGCGAGTAAGGAGAGGCTGTGGGGAGCGCCGCCCCCGCCGCCGGGGAGATTCATGCTAGATCGCGACATGGCGTCGTGTCGCATCGATCTGCGCCAACAGATCACGTGCGGTTCGCACGCTACCGTCAAGCGTTTTCCCTCGCCGCACAGCGCATTCCACAGAGCCAGCGAGTATGAGCGATCAACCAAGCGTATCCGTTAAAGTGCCTCTTTATGAGAAGATCTACCAGTTAGATGGGTTCATTGGCGACGAGGAGCGAAACGCTTTACAACTTCCTGAAGGCGTCGACGAAGCTGGACTCTTCGTCACTGTCTACGTTTCCCGAGAGAGCACGTACCCCGGTGATGCACCAGCTGGTGGTGCGACTCCTCACGAGAACACAGGAGATCCGAGCGTTGCTCGCGAGGATATTGTAGACTGGCGTAAAGCGCGTATCGTTTGTCGTTTTCTGCTCGTGCTTCTCAGCAGAGAGGAGGTACGTCAGCTTGATCAGTTGGGGGCGTCTGTGCCCAAGTCGTTGAAGGAGCGCATCGCCGAGCGCAATCGCTTTGAGTGGTCTCGTATTTTGCAAAATCGTCCGACGTACTTGCACTGGGGGGTAGCCAGGGATCACCCTGATGAGTGGACGCTACCCGAGGCGAAAACGTTTCCCCCGGGAACGATTCGTTTCGATAAGATCGCTGTACGCACCGAGTTTCCCGCCGAGCACCCAAGGATTCGCATCAACGTACCTTTCTTCGAATCTGGCAACGAGTTGCGCACGATCCGAGGAATCAAGGCAGTAGTCTACCGAGCAAAAGACCACAAATACTTTAAAGACGGTAGAAGAGATATTTTCGTGCCTGTCTGGGACTCTGTGCGGACCTGGGTCATCGACGGCGCAGGCATCGAAGAGAACGTTGCAGAGCTTTCGTTGACGGAATCTGCTTTTCGGACGGCATTAGGTGTTTCACGCAGTGATTCGTACATGTCGCTTTCACGGGAAACATCCCCGGGACCGGACGCCTCTGGTAGCGGGCGCTCAGCAGTGCGCCGGTCGATCTCGCTGAGCTCGGTTCGTAAGCTCAAGTCCTCAGCATCTCTTGATCGATTGGTGAAAGCCGGGGCGCCACAGGATCGCTCATTAAAGGCAGTGCGCAGGATCCATACAGCGGCGACCGTTCTTTTCGAAGAACTGTTTGGGGGCGTCGGTCGCGGCGGCAGCGGCCACCTTGATGTTGTCGTGGAGGAAATGGAGCCCCAGTCCGAGTACCACATTCATATGGCGACAGATATCAGCGGATTGGCACTTCACTGGGGAGTCAGCCGCAAGAAACCAGGTCAGTGGGTGCTTCCGCGTCGAGACTGGTGGCCCGCTGGCGTTACCAGCCAAGTCGATCACAAGGCTGTGCGCAGTGAGTTCGAAGCTGATCAGGATAACCCGGGCGTATGGCGCCTAGATATGTGCTTCCGCCGCGAATCCGAAGATGACATTGCAAACGGAGAGTCTTGGTTGCCGTCTGCACTGGTATTTGTTCTGTATCAAGCAGAGTACAATTTTTGGTCGAACTATCATAATGATAATTTTGTTGTACCAGTTGCACCGCCGGCGCCCTCCGTTCTTGAGGACGTATACGCTTCGTATTTACACACGTTGCAGGAGCAGGAAAAGATGCTGGGCGATCGCGCCCAGGGCGAGGAACCAGAAACCCTGCCTGTTGGCACAATCCTGGGTCTGGAGAGACGCTCGCTCGACGACGATGGCGAGACAGTTATTTGTTTCTCCGTCGAAGAGGATGGCTTCGCGCTCCGAGTTCATGCTGACTTGTCGCCGCTCGTCATCCATTGGGGGATCGCGCGGCATCGGGTCACTGAGTTTCTGCAACCCGACGAAAGTCTCGCGGTTGAAACCAAGGGTCGGACCTACCGCTTCGAAAACAAAGCCATGCGGACCGAATTCGTGCCGGATGAGCATCATCAGGGCACCTACTATGCGGAAATCCACCTGAAGAAGGAGCATGCACCGCGCGCAGTCACCTTTGTGCTCTTTAATCCCGAGCTGAATCGTTGGTACCGCGCTGAGGGCGGCGGCAACTTTGTGCTACGAATGGATCTGGAGTCGTTCTCGCAGCTCCCAGGAAGTGTTGGCAAACACGAAGACGTCGCCCAGAAGATCATCGAGGTTGAGGTCGAGTACGGATCCTGGACGCTCATGCACCGTTACAATTTGGCGAATGATATCCTACGGAACAGCATGTCTGCTTTGGATGCGGATCTTTTGCAGCTAGTCTTTGTGTGGTTACGGTATAGCTTCCTGCGGCAGCTGGACTGGCAGCGCTCCTACAACACGCAACCGCGCCTGTTAGCGCACGCTCAGGAGCAGCTCACGACGACGCTAGCTCAGGTCTTTGTCAGTCGTCCAGATCTCCGGCTCTGGGTGCGCCTGTGTCTCTCGATGCTGGGCCGAGGCGGGGGCAACGGCCAGCGAATTCGAGACGACATCCTGCGGATCATGCACAAGCATCACATACCGGAAACGCCGGGTCATTTTATGGAACAGTGGCACCAAAAGCTGCACAATAATACGACTCCAGACGACGTGGCAATCTGTGAGAGTTATCTCGCATTTCTACGATCTAATGGCGACAAGAACGTCTTCTATGAGACGCTGCAAAAGCACGGCGTAACGAAAGAACGTTTGGCATCTTATGAACGTCCGATATTCGCGGAGGTGCAAACCTATCCCTGTGACACCAACAGCCTTATACACGACTTTGAGGAGTACCTTCACGTTCTGAAGAGCGTGCACTCCGGAACAGACCTGGCGGTTGTTCTGGACTATGCGCGCTGGACGCTTGATCAGGAGCTCATTAGCAAGGTTGAGCATATCCAGTCGGTGCGAGCGGAGCTCATGGCGAGCCCACAGGGGGCGCTCGAGTTCTCCTTCTTGATTGCTGAGGCGAGGAAGATGCTCCAGAGTACCTTAGAACACGTCGAAGATCCAACGCGCGTTCGGGATATGCTGTTCCTTGACCTGGCGCTTGACGAGCTCGCTCGCTTGGCCGTCGAGAGTCAGGGGCTTGCCGACTACGTTGCCGAGACCGATGTCCAAAAAGCCTGCAATCTTTTGGTGGTTCTAGCACAGCACGTTGGATGGTCTATGCTATCCAGTGCGTTCCTGGAAACCAGTTATGATCTTGCGGCGCTGGTGTACGGTATTCAGTCGGACGTACAATTGCAGGAGCCAGATTTCGGTCTCCGCCTCTATGCGACAATGGAGCGCCTCATGGACTGCGTCGGGCATGATGTGGTGGAACGGCTCCACCACGACGTGCAACCCAAGGCGGTGTACATTGGCGTTGGCTGCAACATCGACCAAAAGGTTGTGACGCTTTTCTCGGAAGAGCTCATTCGGGGTCAGGCGGCCTTTGCACTGGCCCAAGTCCTTCGCCCGCTCATGAGGAATATTCGCAAGCAAGCTAATCTCGGAAATTGGCAGGTAATTAGCCCGGGATCATGCACTGGTCAAGGAGCGGTATTTGACGAGCTCCTGTCCATTCAGTACAAGACGTTTGCCGAGCCCACGGTAGCGTTTGTGCGCCGCATATCCGGAGAGGAGGAGATTCCCACCGGCATGGTCGGCCTCATCACTACCGACACACTCGACATACTCTCGCATTGTGCGGTTCGGGCACGCAACGAGCATGTCGTCTTGGCCTGTTGTTTCTCCGAGGAGCTTTTTGATCAGCTCACAGAGCGATTCCGTGGTGCCTGGGTCGCCGTGCGCTCCCTAACCGATGGTTCTCTGGATTTCCAACCGATACAGGAGGGAGCTGGACGCACCACGGCGGCGGATACGACGGATGGAGCATCCGAACACGCCCAACGTCGAGCGGTATCCATGCGCTCCGATATCGAGAAAAAGCCAGTGAAATCGGTGCTTGGTATTGCGCAGTTCAACACGCAGCGTGGAGGTTCCAAGTCGAACTCGCTTGCCAAACTCATCCGCGTGATACCGGACTGGATTCACATCCCTCCGTGCGCGTTGCTACCCTTTGGAGTTTGCGAGCAGGTGCTTGCAGAGGCACAGAATTCTGACGTGGGGGAGCGTTTCCAGCAGCTCATGGCGGAACTGGACGGAAAGGGGCCTACCGATGACTGCAGCGCCTTGCTCGCACGTTTGCGGCACTGTGTTCGGCAACTTGCACCGAGTGATACCTTCATGAAGGAGTTGCAACAGGTTCTCCAGCACGAAGGTTTCCACTCCATTGACAACCTCGATATGAGGCGCGCCTGGGAGTGTATCCTAGATGTTTGGGCATCCAAATTCAACGACCGGGCGTTTCTGGCGTTGCGCAAAGCAGGCGCTGTTGGGAAAACCTCATTGTCCTCGCTCTACATGGCAGTTTTGGTCCAGGAGGTGGTCCCTGCGGACTATGCCTTCGTCCTGCATACGAAGAATCCGTTCACTGGGGAGCCATCAGAGATCTATGGTGAATTGGTTCATGGTCTGGGTGAAGTGCTTGTTGGCAACTACCCAGGCCGAGCGCTCGGATTTACGTACTCGAAAAGCACGGGTCAAGTGCGCGTCTGCAACTACCCCAGCAAGACCAAAGCGCTTACTCCACGTGGTGGCTTGATTTTTCGCAGTGACTCCAACGGAGAGGACCTCGAGGACTTTGCTGGAGCTGGGCTCTTTGATTCCATCCTTATGCAACCAGCCGAAGAAGTTGTCGTTCGTTACCGTGAACTCAAAATTCTGCAGGACAAAGCTTACCTGGAACGTATCCTCTCAAAAATAGGAAAATGTGGGATTGAAATTGAGAGCAATTGTGGTAACAAACCGCAGGATATTGAAGGTTGCATTTGCGGCGAGGATGTGTACGTCGTTCAATCACGTGACCAAGTCTAGATATCGGTCGTTGAATGCGAAGAATTTAAAGTCTGGGATGCATTACCCGAGACCAGCGGACGCCGCTGGCAAGTGCTCGGTTTCTGCTTGCGCTGCGAGCGCTGCCCAGTGCCGAATGTCGTGGCCAGCAGGGCGACTTTCGCGATGCGGCATCGACAGCCGCTCCGAGTGCTCAGTCATATCGAAGCAGGGGACCTCATGACCGGTCAGCTGTTGCCCAGGAAAACCGTTGTCGGTGAAAATGTACGAGGCGTCCAGCTTGCACGATTGCTGAACCGTACCATACCAGTGCATCGCTCCAGACGAGAAGCCGATGTGCGCTTGCTGGGGCTTTGCTTTTCCTTGGTGGCAAGTTTTCCGCGTTTCAGCATCATGCGTATACGGTGTATGGAATGGTTCACGTGAAGCTGTCACCTACGACAAACCCGATGGACGCTTCTGACGCACGAGACGTCTCCGGATGTGAATTGACGTGTTCGAGCTTCGGTGCAGCGCGTGTTTGCACACATCGTTGCCGATGGCATCACTGCATAGCAAACCTGGTACCGTCGATTGCTTCGTCATCTGATATTCGGTCTGCGTACTGTGGATTATCTCGTGGATCCGGCCCTGTTGCATTCCCTTTTTTGTTGTAGCAGTATCAGCGGGTACTCGTGCTTGTGGGGCGTGTTCTTTGTCCTTGACGCGTGCATTGGAATCGAACCCAATCGATTCCTTTATTGGTTGCTTGCTCTCGTCGACGGAGCAGGAGTGCAGGAATCGCGCGCTAGAGCACATCCAGCGCTACAGGCTACCACTGAACGACGCAACTTGTCACCCGCGTCCTTTTTCAACGCACTGAGCAAGTTGGCGAATCCACGATCCTGGTCACCGTACAACCAAAAGCCCCAGCGTCTCGTGCTCGATCTCGTGTACGCTTGGTGATGATCGATGACATGATCCGTATTGACGCACATTGGTGCTCAGAAGCGTAGCATCCATAGCTACAGTTCCCGCTCTTCTGAGCCAGGAAGGTTAGGGAACAGAACGCACGAGGTTCGCCTCATGAAGCGCTCAACATTGACCCAGGTATGTTTTCGTTCTCGTGCGATAGGTTTGATACTTTTTGCATTTACGCTTTAGATGTTGCGATAGCGGACTTTCAGCACAGACAGTTCACGGTATCCTGGAAGGCGTTTGTGCGAATCTCGGATCCGACCATCATGCTAGCTAGCATCTTCAGAAGCGAGCATCACCTTTCGTACGAATGCTAGATCGAACGATTTCATAGTAACGAGGACAGCTGGTAACCGTTCGACCGGAGCGCCCGATTCATTGTTGCATACCGGTGCGCGTCTAGGCGAGGGAAGCTGAACGAGCCTTCCCCGAAGTCAGAGGCTACTCGATCATGAACCGCATTCGGCGTCTTACTCTTTGGAGGATTCTCCACGCTGGTATGTTTTCGTAAAAACGCCTTGACAACGACATCAGATTGATGTTTCTGCTGCAGCCGTTTCTCCCGCTTGTCCATCCTCGTCCACTATTTGAAAGAATCGCTCTCTTCTTTTCGTAATGGTTTATTGCACCTTCCCGTTACTTTACAGGGTGACATATTCGTGGTCGCAGTACGCTATATTCATGGTGTCCTCCGGGTTCAAGTGCATTTAGTGGACGATGGGAATGAATGCCGCCTTTTCTATGCATGTGAAGACGATGCCACAGGTACCATTTCGTCACCGTCGACGTCACGAGCACAACCGTGCAGCAAATCACGCCTTGCCGCTCGCTCCCGCACACTGTCAGAAGAGCAACAGAGCATTTCAGGACTGGTGAAGGTAGCGAACGACTCGTCATTTGATCTGAGCGCGTCACCATCGCGTTTGGTAGCGGAGCAGACGCCTTGGATTTGGATTGAGTCAATGAGAATAGGCTGCCGCTATGAGCAGCTCAACGCCATTCGCAGCTGCATGCTCCTCGACCGCCCTTGGGTGATTCAGAACGACGTTACCTAGAAGCACCGCAGAAGAACGTGCCAAAAGACAAGTCACGACGAGCTTCGTTGAGGGCTGGGCATGTTGCACCATCACGTCTGTTGGGCGGTCTGTAGGCGACCGACGCTCAACATCGCCCCGGGTGCTGATGCTGTCGTCATGCTCGATTGTCTCTTCTTGATGAGCAGCGTTTAACCGGTTTTCGAGTTCGCAAATTCAGATATGCGTTTTCTCGCGAATAAGGTCTCATCGAATGAGACGAATACGCGCCCCTTCTGAAGTAAGCGTTCGCGTTTCAGTACGGAATCGATGTGTGTATTGTTCAGCGGGCGACGGTCTCGCATCCAAGTGTGTTTCTCTGTTCGTCCGTCCACGCTTCCTCATGATCGGCCGCATGAACAGTACGGAAACTGAACATATCGTGGCTACTTTCGAAGTATACATTTGAGAACAACTGGATTGAAATGGATGAACGGGAAGGCAAATGTCTAGACTGAGTTTTATAGCATCTGGTCCAGGTGCACGACGTTCAGCACCAACGCTACGAGGCCGGCGATTTATCCACCTGCTGACTATTGATTAATCCAATGATGGGAGCAACGCTGTTTTCGGAAGCCAGTACCGACAAGATTTACGCTTCACGTGCCGGCACTCTAAGCTATAAGACGCAGTCCGTTCATTGGATAACTGCGAGAAAGAAACACAGGAACAAAAGATTCATACCGATATCGGTATTCCTGATTGTACTGCTTTGCGTCTAGCGAAAGACGCAAACTCGGATTAGCCCCAAAATGTGATTCCTGCGAGATTCCAGATCTATATCCGCGTCGGTTTCAGAATAAATACGACTGTTTGCGATGCATTTGCCAAGCGAGTGCTTACCGAGCCTTCGTCGATAAGCATGTTCGAGACTAGAAGCACAGCCATAAAGTCCTACAGATGCGCAAGTAGCTTTGGGGCGCTCCGTCGCTTTTTTCAGGGTCGCTCATTCGACTCTTTGCCGATGAAGCTCGTTACGGTACAGATATCAAGACGATTTACGACATCATGATCCGATTCGTATGCGAGATACTCCAAGCTGCTCAGTTGCACACGTGGAGCATGTTTCGATCATGTATTCTTCAACTCTTAGAGTTTTCTCTTGCAAGGCAACTCATGGGCGCATAGATTCGCACCCCTCCATAGACGAGGAACAAGTACGCAATATCATCGCCTGATGTCTAGTTCAAGAGCATCTTACAAAAGCTCTCTGAGCTTTGCACGTGCTATAATCCATGCCATTCTCGAGATAGATCCTTTTCACTCTGTGATCATGGACAAAGTGGCATTCGACAGCAGCAGCTTTTTACCTTTTATGCAAGACGCTCCCATGAAGCTCACTTCTGTTCTGTTCGCGAGGAGAAATGAGCTTGGGCTCGAACTTGAGCAACGCAGCGAGGGATTACTACGAAGAACGCGTCACCGCTTTTTCTACGAAAGCGGTGTCTACGGGTTGAAATGTTGCGCACGGCTCTCTAGCCTGTATTTCCCATCCAGTACGTGTTCCATTGTGGGCAACCTCGTGCTCTACGGAACCTATTATTGAATGGAGCATCTTGTGCTAGCGTGTGCAACAGCCAGAGTACTCGCTGAGGGCATCGCATCGAAGAAGCGCCTGACTGTAGCATACGGCACCGTGGGCAGACCTCATGACCCGTCGAGGGAATGTTCTGCGCGATGAAGAGGCAAGCACGCTGCGCAATGCGGCCTTCAGAGATCAAGGAATGTTGGATATACGGGAGTATCTGATCACAGTCAACTATCACTGGTGCGAAGGGCGCAAAATAGGCTATGTTTGGTGAGTGCGAAAACGGAAAGCAATGCGTGGATCGCAACTTCCGCTTCGGCATGGATTGCCTCGACTACAACCGGAAGCTGCGACATCGGGACCTGTACGCTTCCGTTAACATCCGTAGACTGTCCGAAACGCATCGTGAGGAGAAGCAGAGCCAACCATATTTAAAACCGGAGATGCAAGAGATCGAACACAAAAAAGCCGCAGATAAAACCCGCTAATACTGTTGTTGATTACATAGACAAGTGACCCAAAATTGAGCGAGCACACACGCTTGGTGGCTGCCCCATTCCAAATTATGCTGACATGGGTCTAGCTCTGCGTTCGCTTTCTGAGTCATATCCATAGCCTCCACGCACTGGAGTGTTTGACGACATGCGCCGTGTCCCGGAACGATAACAATCGCACCACGAACTGCACAGGGAATTGCGACTTTCACGGTCGCAAGCGCGGAAACGTGCTTATCACCATATTACCAATACTTTGCAGCATTGGATAAGCAGCGCTTTGGTATCGTAGATGCTCCTTCGCGCCATACACAGCCTCGACATCGCGAACATGAGCGAGGCGTAATGCTTGCAAGAAGGACGACCTTCATCGTGGCACAGATATCGCAATCGCTGGTGACTCTGCCTATGTTATGTACTTTCCATTATGGCATACGACGGCATCTCGTGACGCTGGCGATTTGAAACGCATGTACCTGTGTTGACGATGAATGCAGCGCCGATGAACAGGCGCAGCTGCATGACACCGAGACAACAGGTGCATCGTACACGACGGATGAGCACGAGACGGTACCAGCCTCGACGCGAGAACTCACGCGACCACGCACAAAAGCCCGATGCTGTTCTGATATTCACGTAAGCAGAGTTTCGAAATAGAATGCACTAGTGGATCATTCGTACAAAAGCGGCAAACACGTGCACTTTCTGCAGTGTACCCATCGTCGCACATGGTTGCAGCGGCCGCGCTTTCCCAGCGCGTGTCGTCTAGGCACGCTAGCTTCGTGCGGTATGCAAACGCCACCTAGCCAGGCGGGCATTGCAAGTGCTTTTATGTCCATGACGGAGGTCGACGACAACGGCGACGGCGGCGAAGGCGGCGTTGTAGCCCAGCCCGAGTCATGAACTATCAGCGCTACGCTGCGACAGGGACAGTCGCACCAGAAACACAGTACCGACGATGCTATCCCTCATGGAAATGGTATCGTTCGGAATAGTCCAAGAGCCGCATCGCAACCAGGTAACGTTTGTTGCGAATCTGCTCGATCAAGAATCTGTAGAGGTCGCAGAAGCGATCCCGGCCAAAAACTGCCAGCATGCCCAGTTGAAGCATGATGTACGCGATGTGTAAGAGCACGAATATCCCCGACTGAGTGGATTCGTGACCAGGCAGCGCTTGAAACAGAAGAGGCAGCATCGCAATGCAAGCAGTAAAGATACATATTCGTAGAAGATTCGTAAACACGAGTACTGGGGCCGCACCTCGCCGAAAGATGAGTCTTTCGGGAAGAATACAATCGGCAAGAGCCGGATGTTCGCTCGGACTTGTTCCTCGTGGACGGAAGAGCGCTGGCCAGAGTACCCTTTGCGGCAAAAACCCGCGCAGCCACGTCTGCACCCAGCGAGCGAAGGATACATCGCTGCTTGGAACGGTAGCCAACAGTGCGAAGTTGCGCTCCATGATGCACCCGAGCAAATACGGTAAGAGTACGAGCCATATGACCGAAGCACCCGCTATTGCGAGAAACTGCGTCATGTGTTCCGCCACAGACACCGAAAGAGCGAGCAGATCACCGCGCTGATAGGTCTGGTAGACAGTACGCGCAACGGTCGCAATGATACCAATACACGTTAAGCTCAGAACATAGAGCATCAGGTCATTGATCTCGGCAAGTGTATCACCAGCCAGTACATGCAAGTAAGTAGAGACAGCTCGACCTATGACAAGCGGAATCGCCAGCACAAGTGCAATGCTGCAGCTCATAAATACGAACCAGAGCACAGCGAAGAGCACGATCCGCACTGGCAACAGTGATCCTCGCGAGGAGAAAGCAGGAACCTGCGGTTCCGGAACAGAGGTGACGTCAGCCGGGGTCGGGCTCTCGGTGCGCTGCGGTGTCGGGCGCATCACGAGATGCTGCAGGCCTAGCAAACGGCTGCTGTGGTGTGTCCAGAAAGCGACCACTTCTTGAGTGATCGATCGGAGTGGTGCCAGTCGAGTCAAACCCGACAGGAACAAACCGATAACTGTGGCGCACAGGGCGATATCCCAACCGGAACCGAGCCCTGAAACCAAACGCAAGGGAAAGACGTTCGGGCTGAACCATAGCACCATTTGCGTGGGTGCGTAGACCGTCAGCCCAATCACGGGAACGTAGAGTGCGGTGGAAAACCCCAGACGACGCAGGTGAAACCGCAGAGGTCGCGTGACGATCTCCCTCAAGGGATCAAAGTCGGGATCGTTCGGGTCTCGCAGAAAGCGCAGCAACCGGGGATGCAGAACCTCTCGCAGAATGCCAATAAGCACTGACAGGCCCGAGATGTACAGGATGCCGATGGTCCAGTGAATCAGCACATTTCTCGTGTCGGTTTCGAGGATCGATCGGAAGCGCACCTCCACGGTTCCAAGGCCCGACGGAAACGCAAACAAGTCCACAGCCATACCGAACACCAATGGAAGCATGATGAACTCAAGCATCATCACCAGAATCGCTCTCGCTGTGACCTGGACGAAGGTAAGAATCCAGAGGGTGTTCCGAAAACGTTGCCAGCGCGCCGTGCCTCCTCTGACGTGGACGCGCTCCAGCAAGCGTATGCAACTCAAGATGAGACCCAGGAAGACCACGTATCCGATACAAATACTGTAAATGCTCGGAACGTTTCTCGATGAGGCAGATACCGCTGCGCCGGTGTCTAGAAGAGAACGCGAAATATCATCATCGGCGATCAGACGTACCCAGTGCACCAGAGGTAGCGTTAAGCACTTGAGGACAGGCCCCTTAAGCCGGAAAACCAGTGAGAGAACAAAGCGGCCCAGCAGCAGCGGGGACACAGCGAAAACATCGATGACCACCGCGTTACTAATCACGACGATGATCACATTCGTCAGCAGATTGACAAGCGGGCCTTTCAGTCCAAGCACTTCTGACAAAGTAAGGTCTTCGCCGCTGTCATGCTCAAGGAAAGAGAAAAGCCCAGGAGCGTCAGGTTCCGTCGTCCACTGCGTTTCTTGGGGGCTTGGCGCTGCCGACGGTACTGTCCGCCCTTCTCCTGCAGGCGTGCTCGTCATCGAATAAGGCCAGGAATCATCGCTCTCTTCAGAGCCGCCTGCATCATCTTCGATACCTGCCATCGAGCCTAGACTACGCTCCTCTGTCAACGGGAACTGCGTGCCTGCCGCAGGCACTGCAATGCCCTGCCTCCCCCAGAGAAACCGCCGCCGGTGAACAGGATGCGGCACTCGACGAGCGTCACCCGTTTGCCCCAAACGACGGTTTGTCAGGGACTGGAGCGTTCGGCGCGACTCCTCGCGACCATGCTCTTGGATGGCGTTCAGTCCGAGGCACGCGAGAAAAATCAGGATACACAAAACCAGACCTAACGACAGCCGAGTCACGATCGTCGATAAGTTTCCGACGTCTTTAATCTGTTCAAGATCTGTCCAACTCTTCGAGAACCCAGCGTACCAAATGATCCAGGTAGCGTACGGCACGACGAGCAGCCACGCCGCAGCGACCAGCGAGGCACGAGCCAGCCGAGCGTAGCCGGACGCAACCAGGTCGCCCAGACCCCAGAAAAGATCCGCCAACCTCAGCGTGGTCGGTGCATCCGCTCGATAGACGGGCTCAAAGCGATACGCTGTTCCACAGAGTTCGCAGTGCGAGTACCCGGTCGTTCTTAGCCAAACGTGCAAGCAGTCTTCGTGGACGTACCGAACGGACCCGGCGCACTTGCAGGGACTTCGCAGTGGCCGATGGAGCTCACCAGGCTCTCGGCATATTCGACACTCCTCATCCGTCATCAGTGTATAACGAACACCCAGACTGCACTCTGAACACAGTCCGCTGGTGTTTCTGTGGAGCGTGCGTCCCCAAAGCAGAACGCTTTGTTCTGGTCGAATAACAGGAACGTTCACGAGAGCGAGACAAGGCCGCTGCCGTGCCGCTATCTAGTGCACCGCGCAGCTTTGAACAGAGCTGTTGCCGCAAGTACCTTGTGACTGCAAAGCGCTTGACGATGCAACACTTCGACGCTAACACCTAATAGGTGCCCGTGTATGCCACAGAGTTGATGCTTGGACGCTCACAGCATAGACACCGCGAACGGTGTCGTCTCTTCTCCCCTAGGAGCGCTCTCGCTGCAACACCGTCGTGCCCTTGAAGGCGCACACAGCACGTTATGCAGACCGAGGATGCCGGGTGGGTGCTCTTATCGCACGTTGTTCCTGGGGACAGAGGGATTCTGGGAGCGTGCTTGAAGAGATTGGTGGGAGCATCGACAGCCGCGCCTGGACGCTGGGCAAGTGCACCTGTGCTGCTAGCTGCGCTTTGACGACTTGCTTGCTGCGAACTGGACGAGTGCACCAGAGCAGGGCTCTTCTGTTCTTCGGGGGTTTTCAGTTGCTCCGACTTTGGCAAGTGAACTGGTGAGCAGTCCAGCAGAAGACTTTATTGCTCTGTCTGGCTTGCAGTTGTCCCTGTGTACCTGGACGGTACTCGATTAGCGGCACGCAGCAGGGCACGCGTTCAGCACGAAAGACGGCCTGTGCGAACGAATGCTCTAGAAGCTTGCGCACTCGCCTGCCTCACACGCTCAGCTGTTATTTCACGGTGGACGTCAACGGGCATTTCGGCGACAGAGGAATGGAGTAGGGTCCATGCGCTGGCCTAGTGAGTTTGACGTGCTCTTCGAACGAGTGCCCTTCTTCTCGGGTGCTTTGTTCCACACACATACGCACCACATGGGATCTGTATGCGGACGGACTCGAATGTAATCGATCTCAGGATGTATCGATAGCATCCCATTCTGCCGCTATTGCAACCAAGTTTGGCTGGTATCCATCGCATGTCGTCGCTGTGCAGCGTTCACAAGAAAAGTGGCTGGCCTCGATCAACGCTACTCCCAAGTTGCTACCGCGGGCGTGATCTCCCATGCACACCGCTCTCACAGGTTGCAGCAGTAGGCACTGAAGGTTCGAAGGCACCAAATATTCGGAGGTTCAGGTCCGTGAACAGGCTTTATCACTCTGGTATGTAAAGGGTTGGTTCGAATTCATTGCGCAAACATCGGGTACGCTGAAATCGATTAGACGGGACTGTATCTGTGATTGTCTCGGGTATACGCGCGCACACATCAAAGCGTTCCATGATGTCAGTGTCAGATCAGAGTGGAGCACTGAACTGCACGCACGCTTCGTTATTTTCGACTCCTTTCCGACCTCACGTTTTCGGTGCACAGCCATAACAATCAAAGTCCAGGAATAAGGACGAATTGATTGATGAGCAGTGTTGAGATTCCCGGCCGACTGTTTAGACTGGATTCGTCGACGCTGCGCCATTGGCATTCGCGACGTAATGGTTACCAGTATGGTGCGCTACCTACCCGAAGCTGGACACGTAGAATTAGCGAAATTATTATCCACTTCATACGCTCAAGCATCCACTCTTCTGCTTTCCCTTACGTTGAGCACGCTCAAATCACGCAGTCTTCTTGAATTACTGGATCTTTTTGTTTCAAGGCATCTGCACATAAATATTCGCTTCGATGCATTGATGAGGAGAACAAAGAATCTGGATGTCGTCCTTTGATGGCTCGTCCATAAAGCCATGCCGAAAACTCACTCCACTTGACACATCAAATGATCCATGTCGTTCGAAAGAGAAGGTCTCCTCTCGTTGTGGCCATCGACGAAATGCGATTACACGACGGTCTGAGACCCCTACATGGAATACGGGCTCAGGGGCCGCGTCTCTTCTGCTTGCATGGAAAAGATTTTTGGACTCGGACTTTACTCATCGGACCGATTCCTTCCTTTGCAGATTTCGTCATTGCTTTGGAGGAAATTAGTGTAGATGCATGGAGATTTTTCGACTTGTGTCCCAGTTTGAATTTCGCTTCTGGTACTTGTTTCATCATTTATAGCTTTGCGTTCCCCAAATTCTCCATCGAATGGAACAGCATGCACTTGCGTGAGCAGCGGACAGCGTACTCGCCGAGGGCGTCGCCCAAAACACACGCCCCGGATCGTAGAATACGGGATGGGGCACATCAACGGAAGACGGCTTTGATGGGATCCCGCAGTACCCGTCAATTGCATGTGCCAAGCGATGCAGCAATGTGTTTCATACCACCGGGCTGCACGAGGAGCCTACGCGGTCGACATCCGGTAACTCCCGACAGCAGCCAAGTATCACCGCTGCAAAGCGCGCATCGAGGCTGTGTACTAGACACGTGAAGCATGGCAAGCGATGCATTCATCGTAATTTCGGTGGCGGCATGAAATGCGTCATCAGCAATGGAAAACCGAAACATCCGATCTTGAACGATACCTTCAACGTCGTCCGACTGCGGACAACGAATCTCGTGCGAACGGTGAGATCGGCGTACGTCTAGCCAGAGATTAGAGAGAAGAAAAGCAAGCAGTCGCACCAAAAGGCCACAAATGCTTGTGTTCGTGATACTGGGAAGAGACCCAGATTTTACTGTATGTGTCTGTGTGTGTGTGTGCCCAGTTAAGACGGCCTGGTCCAATTTATTCTGGCATGGATATGGGCAGATCAACGCTTTCAAAGTTCAACGAGGCGCAGATCAGTCTCGTGTGAAGATGATGGCATGCTGGGCAGGCTCCGCATGCCGGGCGATCGCGCCGATCCTCGGCGGCTTTTCCGCGAGCGCGCGTCGCGTATCCGACTCGAACTCGGGACGTGACTCGTTGCCATATCCGTTGATGCTCCAGGGTGTTGGATATCTGTTGGCAAGACGGCGTCGTAATGCTGATTTTCGTAGTAAGCAAGCCGAAGCACCCGCTGGACGGGGCCGTCTGAGTGACGGATACGGTACGACGGCGCGTCCAGAAGATAAATGATCATCTCCGACTCGAGCATTGCGCTCAGCGCGTGAACCTCGAGATGGCCAGCCCAGACCCCGTCGACACGCATCTTTTTCACGTACCCGTCAAAGTCGACAACTGCGTTGCAGCCGGTTCCTAGTGCCTCCGCCTCCAGGTAGGGTGCGTAGACCTTGCGGTTTTCACACAGGTAGTCGCACACCCGTTGTCGTAGTTTCATATGGTCGCAAATGTCTCGAGGGGCATGATTCCGACCTAGAATCTGAAACTGAACAGCACATGCGCGAAAGAAACAGTTTCCATCTCCAGGCACAGGCAGCAGTCGCATTCCAAGCGGTGCCAACAAGCGGTTGAACTGCCTAGCCGCAGGTCCCGCACGGTTCGCCCTATGACTCTCCTTCGACGGAAGGTCCCTTCGTCTACGACCCATATCAAGTTTAGGAAGCACTCAAAGCGATTCTATATATTGGTACTTCAGCTTGAAGCATTTAGCGGGTATTTCTCGCGAGAAAAGGGAGCGTCACTAGGAAAAGCTGCCTATGCGGTGTTGCTTCTGACCGGCACTGCGGCTGGGCAACGCTGCAGAACGCGCAAGATCGACGCGCGGGAACGCAATCGATGAACACGTCGTCGCTGCGCGCCTTCAAGTTGCATCTGAAGATGGACTCCCTGGTGCGTCTTCAAGTCGTCATGGCGCATCCAGGGGAATCTGACGGGTTCTATTGCTCTCTGAAGATTAAAATATCGATTTTGACTATACACATCGTGGTGCCGCTTCGGCATGTACAGCGCTGAAGCGTCTTCGGATCCGCGGAGCGATGTCTTTCTCTAAGGTAATTCGCGATCGCAATGGCGCATCCGTGGAAGGATTCGATTGATTTCATCGTTCGTGGACCGGGAGAATCTCGATCGCAAGAATATACCAAGAACGTCCGAGCTTCATTTCATGGAAATTTGTTCCTCGATTCCATGCACTGCTATTCTTTAGCGACTGATGAGCAATTCAGTGATAACGAATGTTTACAGCGCGTCGAATTGCGGACGGAACGATTCCACTAGCGCGCGTACATGCGAGGTTTGCGGGACAGTTCGTGCAACGTTGCTTTCAGGCACGCACCGAGGCCGACGATCAAGAGCTCATTTCTGAACTTGGTGCTTTCGAGTCTCTATAGGGTATATGAGGACTGTGGCATGCCATGGAAAGTCGCAGCGCGAGCGTTCGCTTTCGTGTATTCAGCGCGCACTAGCGACAATGCTTCCAGACGATGAAGGTTTGTTCAGAATACCGCGCAACGTCCATGAACACGTTGCTTTCAGCGCCGGCAAGTTGGCCATTTGCCGGGCGTGTCCGCAGTGGCAAGTGTTGCGGGCGAAAAGTCCTCGTCGCTCTTCAGCGCGCGCCCCGAGCCATTTTCAAACTTTTCAATACCCCTGAGAGTGGCGCATTCCAAGTAATCCATGCTCGTGAGCGTCCTCCTGTCCCTGCTTACAGCTGGGGTGCGGCACGATTCGCCGGCTTCAAACTGGGATACCATTTGTCTCTTGCAGGATCCGTCGCCACAAACGGAATGACTCGGCGCATTGAGGGCGTCGAGCCTGCCAGAGGGATTCATCAAACTCTGGGATGGAGAATGGACCCATGGCGCATGTGCGGCGAGCGCTGTCGACTCCGTGTCGAAGATTGACTCCCTGCGACTGCTTTTCCGTGCCAATGGCACAGTTTGGTGCCCAGTTGCGGAGGTGACGCACTCAGATGCGCATCTTTCCATGGACTGCGAGGATAACGCGGTCGCAGACTGTTCACTGCCATATCTTCGAGTCGATGGCGACACGCGCTGGTTCCGCTGAGATCGCCGGACGCGCGCGCGGCGATTGTTGAACCAGGTGGTTAGTTTTGCCTCCGGTTGCTGAAATGCTCGAGCGAGACGCTGAATATCATCGCGAGATGGATACTGGTTCTCCGCATACACTGCCTTTAGCACCTGTTGTTGCTCCGGAGTGAATATTCGGGCACCTTTTTTGGTGGACGTAAACGGTTTCGGCCGACTCTGGCGGGAACTTTTTCGCTCAGGCTCGAAGTGTCGGTACTCGTCATGCGCAGTACCAGCCCCGCGCCCACCAATAGCTCCATGCGTACCCCGAGGCGATACGGGATCCGGTTTATCCCACTGGCATGCGGGTTCCGCAATCTCCATGGATTGCGGCGTCTGTGCTACAGCCACAGCAGCGGTTGCGATCATCTCGAGTCCTTTGAAGCTTTGATCTAACCGTCCAGGCAGTCGGGTCTCTCGTAGTCGATTTTGGTAGTCGAGGTTCATATCCTGCGTCGTAAACGCACCGATTTGCAGTCCCGGGCTTCCGACTACAACTGTCCTTGTTTCGGGGAGCCCGCGGTTACCATCGCTCGACATTCTGCAGGGTGTTTTCGGGATCAGGGACGCAATACGATCCGTCGCATTCGCCGCCGGATACCCGCAATCCTGGTGACGTCAACTAAGTGTTACCGTTAGCTGACGCCTTCAGAACACCGAACCCAAGGTTTGTGTCCTCCACTATGTGACGCCACGCTCTAAAATGCACGTCACCGCCGAGTGACGATGGATGAGAGGTGCCTCTTAGAAAAAGAATTCGATACGCACCTCTCTTCCAGCAGCCATGCTCTACACAGATACGAAACACATGCATGGACAAACAAGGCAGTGCGCGCGCCATCGCATGCATGCATGCGTGCGCGCGCACGTGCGTGTATACACGCACGTCGATGAAACACCGAGGCTGCTGCTGCTGCTGCTGCTGTTCAATGAGCATTCGCCTTCAATGCATAGACCGCTAATGTACAAGGTGCTGATTGATGCAGGCCCGTGTTCACAGTCCTAAACGTACGAGCAGCTACGTTTCCTGGTACACAAGTGCGCTTCCATGGGATCCGATGCAGACGTCTACTCCCTACACCGATCGCCCGGCAATGCTGAATACCGCGTCTGACGGAGCACTCTGTATCGATTTGCACGGATTCCGAGCCTTCGTTTGCAACAGCTGCCGTGCTATGCGCTCCATATATAGAGGGGCGCTCGAAACTCCAAACCATTTGCGTCGCCAAGCATTTGTAGTTTCATGTGACAACGCGTGCATTCCAGTATATCGCACAAATGCAGTACATCAACTGACTCGATACCGCTTCCACATCCCCAAAACCAGATGCTGGTACCTGCTTCGTTCAAGCTCGATGTGTACCTTACCAATGAACAGCCTCGATGGTACGTTACCCCATGTCACAGGGCATGCGACGCAGGTGATCACGAACTTATCAGAACGTATGGTTGCTTTCGGGCAAGAACCTGATGGAAAACAGCGATCGCGACACATATTCGCTTGCGTCTGCCGGTGGTGCCTGATGTGCATCGACTCGGCAGGGGAAACCACTTGCTGTCAGTACTCCTTGAACGATGCCCGCTATGAGCGCATTGCAGTTCAAGCCTTCCAGTTCCGTTGGCACGCTGATGAAACGAGCGAACAGCATCGTATTGTCCACAATAATATACTCGTTCTCCTTGTCTTTCACTCGCTCCAGCGAGTCAGCAAACTTGCCGAAAAGGAAGCGCCATACTGTCGTGGTGGTGAAGCGCAGCGCACCAAGAAGGTCGATTTCCCTTCGGGTGAACTTTTCTCGAAGCCACACCAGTTCCAGTACTCGTCGACCGATTTGTTGGCCAAGGTCCAGCAGTCGCTCCTCTAGCTCAGCGATGGAGTCGACTCTGTTCTGAAAATACGATATCGTCTCTGCAAAGAGCAGCGCGAACACGGAAAAGTGCGCCGACTGGTTTCGCCGAGCTTGCAGGAAGGGTACCGGCAGTGCCATTGCTGTAGTGCTCATCAGTAACGAACTTTGCCGGCTGTGTCAACGCACAGTTTCGGGCAAGGCGCCCCTGAGGAACAGCCACGCGGCAGGCGCGGTCAGCGTACTGTCTGGAACGTCCAACGCAAGCGCCACGGCAGACACGCGTTCGACTTCCAGCCGGTGCGGCTGCCGAGAACGTTTCCCCTGTGGGGCAGAATATTCCTGTCGACTACTTTGCAGCACACGAGTATACCAGTGTAGTTCTTGGACACGTGGAACGCTGGGGCTCGCTGAGCAAAGACACCATGGTACTCTCAACCGAAGAAGCGTCGAAGCAAGTCTCGACACCGTACCCGCCGATCGATCCGAACCCGTCATTCACACGTGTGTTGCTCAACTTCAAACCCAAGGAGTACGCCATCGTTGTTGCATCGGCTGCAGGCTCTGCTTTTTTCGGGTACTTGGCGGGTCACCCAGTACGTGTGCCGTCCACGTACTGCGCTACAGCCATCGGGACACTGGGGGGCTTTTGCTATTCGTTTCGTGCTTCACTGGGTCGGCTTCTCGGTTTCGAGCCGAATAACTAGTGCTATGCATAAGATCGTCTGTCGACTACGTATCACGGGGCTGGGTTTTCAGTTTCAGGCCGAATGACCTGTGCTTTACGCAACGCCGGGCATAGGCTAGGAATCACTGAGCTCCTTTTATGCTTTGCAGAACGCTTCGGAGGTTCAGCCCGGAGCTTCAAGCACAAGCGTTCGTGCTTGTGTGTCGAGCGCTACAGACCCGAAGCAACCGCTCCAGGGAACCAGCTACGCCAAAATCTCTTTCCAAAGTTCGTGGATCGTAAGAAACTCACTTTCTATCCAGTGTTCGATTTCCATCATACACGGCACCGCATAGGCGAGCGACTTGTTTGAGGAACGCTCACAGAGTGCCCGCGCATAACTACGAAGAGCCCGTAACGCCTCAGTGGGCGATACACTCCTCGAGGACTGGGGAGTCTCCTTTGCACTGACTGATAAGTGATTTTGCCTCGATCTTAGAAACCGCTGAGGATCTATTCGGATAGGTCTACCGGCCTCGGGGGGCAGTGCATCACCAAAGTCCTCGACGCCTGCGGCCAGTTCGACGAGAATCGGCTTTCCCTGACGCTTCGCGCTCTGGCCAACAGCGTACGGAGGCAAGGGCGTGCCGATGCTCTGCGCAGGCTTCCTGAATGGCTCGTTTTCCGCAAATATGCCCCTGGAAAGCAAAGGCTCGGGCGCGAATCCGTCGGCACAAGGTTCGATTGCCAAGAACATGGGTAGCGCATAGCTGAACTCGGGCATATTCAGCAAAAGGAGCTGATCCACGAATTTGATAGCGCCAAGAGCAGCAATGGGTTCTCCCGTTGCACCACGTAATATGCGTAAGGTTTCTGACAAGAGTGTCGCCCGCGAGGCAAGCAGATGCTCGGGCGGAAAGCGCAGAAGCATGACACGAAGGAGCAGGAAACAGGCCGCGGACACCTTCGCGTCATTTTTGCGCCAGTCGGATTCAATTCTGCGCAGTAGAGACCGGCTTTGGGACGTAAATTCACCCACGCGACTATGAAAGAGGATGAAAGCGATGCGCCGCAGGGAGCGCGCTTCATCGGCGGATACGTCTCGCGCCTGGAACAGTGCCGCTGTGGTTACCGACTGGCTTTGGTTGCGGGTGCTGCTTTCACCGATGAGAGCGATCTGGAGCGAGTCACTATGTCGAAAAATTGCCCCCAGGCTTTGACCAAGCAGAAGCAGCATCATTCGATTCTTAAAGCGAAAAAAGGCGATGTCTTCAAACGCGGAAACGAGTCGCTCCTGCAAGTCCTTCACTCGCCATTGGGAGCGCCCACCAGATTCACTGGATTCAGTGACTTCATTTTCGAAATCATCCAACATGGACGGTTCTAAAAGTTTGTAGATGAGCAGAGCGGCCCTGGTTTTGTACGCGACCTGCAGGTCTCCCTCGAAACAAGGTCTCCAGCCCGCTGCTACATCCGCATAAATTTGAATGTCACAGTCGTAGGCCATAGCGTCAAGTCCCCGACCTAAGCTGTGCAGCCTCGGGTCCAATGCCGCCGTCAGCTCCCTGACGATTGCCGGCGGCGTGTTTTCGGGGTCTTCCGGCGATGGAGCCTTGAGAATGCGCAATGCTACATCGCTTATTGCACTGATGAGCTTCCTCCGCATTGTCTTGTCCTCGCGAAAGACGGCCTCGACGAGAGGAATCGCATACGCAGTCAGGAACTCCAACCCGAGGCTGGAAAACGCGAGTCGCACGCTGCGCTCATGTTGCGTCTGCTGTGGATCGCGGGCGCCCAGCGGTTGCCAGTCCTCACCGGCAATTCCGATGACGGTCTCAATTGCCGCGCGAATACGATCAAGAAAAGTTAGAGGATACTTGGCCCTCTCTGAAGAACAGCGATGCACGAAACTTTGCACTGCTTGCAGAAGCAGCAGCGGGCACACTGGCTCTCGGTAGTACCGAATCGTAGCATCCATGAGCATGGAGAATGCTGAGAGCATTTCATCCGCGGCCAAGTCACTGGGCTTGATGTGATCAATCCACAACTGCAGCACGGTGAGCGCATGTCCATGAAGGTTCTGTAGGCGTTTCAAATTTTCAGCGCTAACGCCAGCGAGAAACACAGCGAGCACACGACGCTGCTCGCGACTCTGGAGCGCACTTTGCCTGTGCTCAGCTGCTAGCGCCTTCGAATTAGCCATGGGAGCGTTCGATGCCTTCCCGCTCGCCACCTCAGATAGCGCTAGTCCAGCACGAGGCAACGTTGATAGCGAAGGATCCGTAAGTATTGACTGGCTCGCTCCAGCGTTCCGGGACGATGCTTGTCCCTGTTGCGCTTGCTCAAGCGCAATCGCAGTCGTCAGCTTACTGATACAAGCGCAGAGAACAGCTGGAGGCACAGTATCGGATCCGGTGCTCAGCTTGATGATGCTTTCGAGAAAACCGAGCGAAGCTGACGTTGGAAGAACATTTCCTTCCGAAATATCCGCACTAGCGATACATAAAGCACAACTATACGCGGTGAGGTGTTCCGCTAGAAAACTATTCACAAAGGACTTGCACCGGCGGTAGAGCGCGGGATTTGCACGGTAGGCGTCGGCAACGAGCTGTAACAAGCACGGCAACTTGTGTAGAAGGACATGCAACGCGCTTTCGCTGGGCGCGTCACTGGTGGCAGGCCCCACGCTGGAATCGTCTGCAGAGAAGAGGCCGCTCAGGAGCCTCAGCGCAGTGGATGCCGTTGAACGAACGGCACTAGCGTGTTTTCCAGCAGCTTTTGACGCGGCTGATCGATCCGACGCCTCGCTTGTTCCGTGGTCTCTTGGCATTTCGAGAGCTGCATTTTTCAGAACCGACTTGGCAATGAGATCGAGGCTTGATAGCAGCAACTCTAGAGCGAGCGGCCCAGCCGTTTCCCCAGCGCTATCGTAAATATCACCCTCTGGCAGTTGCGCCTCTCTATTCTCTTCAACGGCATTTGCTATACATCGTCGTAGCGTTTCCAGCGTATCATCGAGAAACCTTGGCTCGGGGTACTCAGTAGTTCGGTAGTGTGCGACAAGAAGCGAGAGCCACTCTCGCAGCTCAGAGTCGGTGCAGCGCTGCTCTAGGCTCTTCAGCGCGGGTTCCGCCAAAAGTAAAGAGAATTCGTCTCTGGAGAAGGCGGTGTCCCGTTGATCCAGTTCAGAGTTCATGACAGTGGGACCGACGAGGAACTAGGTGGGCCTTTGTAACAGCAGCAGCAGCAGCAGCAGCAGCAGATGCGAGCGAAGCGCAACCGTGTAGTGCGATGAACTCCTTGGATAGTGCATCTTGCAACCACAAACCGGTGATCTTTTGCGGTCACTCTCTCGGCGGGGCCCTGGCAACCATCGCTGCCCTCGATATGACGTGTTTTGAGAATTCACAGTCGTTGCGTCTGTCATCGGATCTGGTGATGTGTGTGACTTTTGGGTCGCCTCGAGTCGGGAATCGCGCTTTCGCTGCAGCGTTCCAGCGACATGTGCCGTTTTCATTCCGATGGGCAGCGGTCGGCGATATCGGGACGAAACTGCCTTTCTG
>Ga0078972_1006516_pt1 | contig 27510 bp, 23 predicted proteins | sample YelNatPaOPGAMG01_FD_67568 | JGI IMG/M metagenome (GOLD analysis project Ga0078972, IMG submission 67568) | Hot spring thermophilic microbial communities from Obsidian Pool, Yellowstone National Park, USA - OP-RAMG-01 (SPADES assembly) (version 2) | ecosystem: Environmental > Aquatic > Thermal...
ATGAACTGGCAGAACGGACAGGTTTAAATTTGGTTGTAAGATTTGTTGAAGACAGTATAAAACAGGGCAAAGTACGCGATGAAACCGGTTACAATGCAAGCCGTAATGTCCTTCAAACAGTTACCCTTCTCGATGCGATAGAAGAACTGAAAATTGATGCAGCGATAGGCGGTGGCAGGCGTGACGAAGAGAAAGCCCGTGCCAAAGAGCGGTTCTTTTCACACCGCGATGTGTTCGGGCAGTGGGACCCCCGCAACCAGCGCCCTGAATTATGGAATATCTTCAACGGCCGCAAACATCCAGGCGAACATTTCCGGGTATTCCCAATCAGCAACTGGACCGAACTCGATGTGTGGCTCTACATCATGACCGAAAAAATTCCCATCCCTTCATTGTACTTCACTCACCGAAGGGAGGTCTTTTTCCGCGACGGCATCTGGCTTGCCGAGGCTCCCTTTATGGTTAAAAAAGAAACCGAAAAGACAGAAGTCCGCGATGTGAGGTGCCGGACCATAGGAGATATAACCTGTACAGGGCTTACGCTCTCCAGGGCCTCCACGGTTGAAGAAATTGTAAGGGAAATAGCTGCCGCCAGGGTTACCGAAAGAGGCGGACGGTATGATGACCGCAGGTCGGAAGCAGCAATGGAGGACAGGAAACGTGAAGGTTATTTTTAGACATTAACAGGAAAAAATGAGATTACAGCAGGAAACAAACAGTGCCGAAAATCACATACTCAGGTTTACCACAGCAGGAAGCGTTGACGATGGCAAAAGCACTCTTATAGGCAGGCTCCTTTACGACAGCAAATCAATTTTTGAAGATCAGCTCGATGCCATAGCCCTTGCCAGCAAGCGGCGTGGCGAGAGCCATATCAACCTCAGCCTGCTTACCGACGGACTGAGGGCGGAAAGAGAACAGGGCATCACCATTGATGTGGCATACCACTACTTCACCACTCCCAAAAGAAAATTCATCATAGCCGATACACCGGGCCATTTCCAGTATACCCGCAACATGGTTACCGGAGCCTCAACAGCCCATCTTGCACTTATCCTGGTGGACGCCCGCAACGGCATCGCGGAACAGACTATCCGCCACACCTTCATTGCATCACTGCTCGGCATCAGACATATTCTTGTATGCATCAACAAGATGGACCTTGTTGGTTATGAAGAGGGCGTTTATCTGAAAATCCTTTCTTCTTTTCAGAAACTCACCGGCCGGCTGGGACTGGAGGATATTAGGTTCGTGCCAATCAGCGCGCTTCACGGCGACAATATTGTTGACCGTTCTTCAAAGATGCCATGGTATGAAGGTGAAACAGTGCTGGAAACACTTGAGACCATCCCGGTGAGTTATTTTGAATCGGGCGCCGCCAGGTTCCCGGTACAGTATGTAATCCGTCCCGACCAGCAGAAATTTCCGGATTACAGGGGATACGCCGGAAGAGTATCAGGAGGAAAAATATTTAAAAACCAGGATATTATTGTCCTGCCATCGGGGCTTAAAGCCTCCGTAACATCAATTCATAAGGGTGAGTTGCAGGTTAATTCAGCATCACCGGGAAGCTCTGTGGCAATCACACTCGACAGGGATATTGACATCGGAAGGGGTAATCTGATTGTCCCGGAAGATCATCTCCCCCGCAGCAGTAATTCAATAGAGGCGATGATGTGCTGGTTCGACGGCACCCCGATGGCAACAGGAGGCAAATATATTCTCATGCATGCTACCGGTACTCATAAATGCCGGCTGGAAGAAGTATTATCACTTACTGATATTAATACCCTTGAGGAAAAACCGGGCAGGCCTATGCAAATGAACGATATAGGAAAAGTGAGGATAAAAACTGCCCAACCTTTGTTTTTCGACAGCTACGGTGAAAACCGTGTTACCGGCAGTTTTATCCTGGCGGATGAAAACTCAAATGCTACCGTGGCAGGAGGAATGATAATCTGAGGTTCCCCGGATATTCATTATTTAATGTTATAATCCTCCTTCGTTTCGCATACCTCAAGAAACTGCTTTCTGACGGCTCCGCTTCGCAAAATGGTATACGAATAATTTAAATAATCCATAATTTCAACCCTTGCATTAGTCAGAGTCCTTTTATTCTTTATTACTGAAAATCTTCATGATTTAGGTACAATATTAAAAGATTTGAGTAATTTTTTTGTTTTTTTGGAAATTCTGACAAAATTATCTGATCATTTTCATAACTATTACTTTTGCCTTTTCTAACTGAATCATCATTATAAAAACCATTAACCATCTTAAATTACTGGTTGCTTAATGTTTGTTGACAGTTTCTAAAACATAAATAATAAAAGGCATTTAAACCCAGATCAAGCTCCCCGGACACAAATTTCTGGGGCAAACCCCAGTAAATAAAACCCAAACTTCTCTTCCGCCGATTATGTCGGTCGAAAGACGAAGGAGAACGTTATAGTAAATTAAAAAAACAATGATGAAGAAAGTACAGGTGCAGACAAAAATAATCTTGTTTTTAAGAACCGGATTTATTATCTTTGAGTAGAGGTAAATCAAATATATTAGCTATAATTTTGATATACAATTGAATATTAAAAACACTTAAACCGTATGGATATGAAAAAACATATTTATCTCACAATTGCTCCGGAAGCACTTATAGGGTCAATGCTTCCACCTGATGAGTTCGGTTGTTACATGGCTACCGGTACCAAAAAATCAAATAAAAGCCAGGTAATTTTCTTTGAAATTGATTTTGAGCAAGTTAAACAGTTAATCAATATTGATTACCTGAACAGAAAATGTGTTCCCAAAAGTGATGGTTCGCCAAAAAGCTCGGTATATCTTTCAATTTACAGAGTTCTGGAAAATATCCCACTCTCCTCTCTGATGGAGCTTTATCTGACTACCGACACAGGGAAAGTTCTTCAGCTGAAAAAGGGGCTTTATGACCCAAAACTTGCAGAGGGCAGGAATATGTTTCTTTACCAGGAGCTTTGCCCTGTAAGTCCGCAGGTGGCAAGTAACCTTCCGCCACATGAGTTTCTCAGGACTCTTACTGATGGTTCACTCCAGATTCGGCTGCCTAAATTGTTTTTTGTCGACCTGAAACTGGGTGAGCTTGCAATCAATCCGTTAACAGGCTCCGCCGAACATCTTCCTTATGGCAACATTTCACACCTCAGAGATTGCCTCGAAATAATTAAAACAGAGGAAATGAAACAGATGAAAACAGTTCACCGGGTATACACAGGTGCTTTGCTCTATCGAACAATCGAAACCGGCTTTTACATCGGAGCTGTGAATGATCTGGTTTTTTATCCTTACCCCACTATGGCAGAAATTGAAAAAATGAATTACGAGTTCTTCAGATCAATCTGAAGCAACCAAATAAAATGCTTTTAAAATCAGAGAAATTATTATAGGTATTAAAAAATAATCATATGAAGCAGTAGTAATGTTGTGATTTATAAAGTTCTCGATATATTTTTTGTCCTTTTTCATTCTTCCCTGATACTGTTCAATACTCTTGGGTGGATATGGAAAAAGACCAGACTTGCTAACCTGATCACACTTATACTTACAGGATTCTCGTGGTTTTTTATAGGAATGATTGTTGGTGTTTCCGGTTATTGTCCTCTCACCGACTGGCATTTCAGCATTCTTGAAAAACTTGGAAACACTGCACTCCCTGATTCCTACATAAAATATCTTGCCGACAAGCTGACTGGCTTCGATTTTAATCCTGAACTCATTGACAGGTTAACGCTTGTTGTTTTTCTTATTTCCCTTTTTATTTCAGCAATCTTAAATATAAAAGATTATTTTTTAAAAGGCTTCCGGACCATGGACTAAACATACGGATAAATTCTGCCTGAGTCTCTCTTTGTTAATAAACTGTTAAATCTTTATATTACGGGAATTTTTTTTATTCTTTATTTGTCTAATATGTGTAAAATAAAACCAGAGGTAAAAAGAAATTTTAAAAAAGTTATGAAAACTACAGGTAAATTATTAATAATGGCAGGGCTTTTTCTTATAGCTGGCTCTGCAGCACTTTATGCCCAGAGAGGCATGATGTGGAGAAATGACAGTATAACAGTAATGAGGCATGGCAAGGATGTTCATCCAAAGCAACTGCCCGATTCACTGTGGAGAGGTCATTGTCCGGGCTTTGGTCCGGGTTTTGGCTGGAACATACCGGGATGGAGAAGAATGCCGTTCTATGAAGTGCCAGGAAATTTTGGCCCGGGACCTTTTTACTTCCCATATAGAAAACCTTATTGCGATCCGTTTTACTTTCATGGCTGGGGTAAGAGACCCCCAGTCCCTCCTGCTATAAAACCCGGGAAACCGGCTAAACCATTTATTGACAGGATTCCAAATCTGACCGAAAAACAGAAAAAGGAAATAGACGCTTTACAGGAAAAGTTCAGGAATGAAATAAAGAGGTTCCACGAAGAAAGTAAGAAAAAAATAGAAGATATGAGAAAATCGCATCAGGACAAAATAAAGGAATTACTCACCCCTGAACAGAAAAAGTGGTTTGAAGAGAGAGTCCCGGCTCCACCTGTCACAGGGAAAAAAATTTAAAGCAGTTTTTGTTTCATGGTTTCAGGTTAGGTTAATTAAGAAAAGGCACCGGTAATACGGAGTCTTTTCTTTTTCTATTGAATTGAAATTTTACCACTATCAGTTATCGCTTCATTAATATGCCTTGAAAAAATATTTTTCACTCACGAGAAAACGAAGACCCGACATTTTGTAAAAAAATAACACCGGATTTATTCTTCAGAATAGCTTTCTTAAAATCCACAAAATAAGGGATAATAAAATACTGACTAAAATCATTGTGGTTATTGGAAAATAGAACTTTACATTCTCCCTTTCTATGCGTATATCACCCGGGAGATGACCTATCCATCCGAGCTTGTTTCCTCCAAGCCATAGAACAAGCCCGATAATTATCATAATTATTCCGGTAATAACCAATATTTTACCGACGTGTGGCATTAATTGTGTATCTGGCTGTAAATATATAAAAACGGAAAAACAACTGATAACTGTTCATGCATCATAGAGTGTTTGGTTCAAAAGCTTACTATTTTGTATAGTAAATAAGATCTTTTGAAGCAGCCCCCTGAATCAGTAAAGCATCCTTACTTTTATTGTATGGGGTATTTTTTTTAGTTCGTCAATAGCGAAAGCGTCAAGTTCACTTTCTGTTTCGATGATTACATAGCCTATGTCAGCATCGGTCTGGAGGTATTCAGCAGCAATATTTATTCCCCGTGAAGAAAAATAAGTATTTACTTCACGCAGAACGCCTGGTACATTTCTATGAATATGAAGAAACCTCTGGGAGGAATTATTAGGCATAAGGGATATTTCCACAAAATTCACAGCGCCTATTGTTGAACCTGTGTCGCTGTATTTTACAAGTTTTTCAGCCACTTCCAGCCCTATATTTGCCTGTGCTTCACGGGTATTTCCGCCTATATGCGGGGTAAGAATCACATTGTCGAACTCCTGCAATTCATGGATAAAAGGTTCACTGTTCGAGGAAGGTTCAGGATCAAATACATCAGCAGCGGCACCGCCAAGGTGACCTGATTTCAAACCATCTGCAACAGCTATGTAATCAACAACATCACCCCTGGAAGTATTTATCAGGTACGAACCTTTCTTCATCAAAGCAATCTGTTCTGCCGAAATCATATTTTTCGTCAGCGGTGTTGAAGGAACATGAAGAGTAACAATATCTGAATTCCGCAACAGATCTTCCAGACTGCACATGGGTTTAGCATTTCCTAGACTCAGTTTTTTCTCAATATCATAATAAATTATATTCATTCCCAGACTTTCTGCAAGTATTGAAACCTGAGAACCTATATGACCATATCCTATTATCCCTAAAGTCTTTCCTCTGATTTCGACTGCATTGCCAATTGTTTTCTTCCACATCTTCCGGTGTGCAAAAGCGTTTTTTTCAGGAACACCCCTCATAAGCATAATACACTCTCCGATTACCAGTTCAGCAACCGACCTGGTATTGGAAAACGGGGCATTGAAAACAGGAATCCCCATCATTTTTGCATCATACAGGTCAACCTGGTTTGTGCCGATACTGAAGCAACCTATTGCCAGAAGTTTGGGGGCATTTTGTAGTATTTCCTTTCGCAGTTCTGTCCGGCTTCTTATTCCTATAATATGTGCCTGCTGAATTTTCCTTTCAAGTTCACTGCCCGAAAATGCTTCCTTATAATATTCTATTTCTGTATAACCATTTTCGGTAAAATGCCTTATGGCATTCTCATGAATCCCTTCAAGCAACAGAACCCTGATCTTGCTCTTGTCAAACGAATATCTTGGAACCACTATCTTTAAAAAATTTCGTCAAAAATATAAAACTTGATTGAGATTTTTGACAAAAAAAATGAATTTATTTGAAAATATTAATTTTTATTTCTACATATCCCTGAAGATATGTCAATATTAAACCCGAAAATACTTGCCTGTTTAACAACAGAAACTTAAAAACACTTTTTTGCCTTTCTTCTAATAAATCCGGAATTCAGCATAATAATATCTAAACAGCTTCTATTGTAGAAGGAGGTTTGGGAGCAATGTTATATGTAACTGAAACCACACCCGGAACATTTGCCAGTATTTCTGAGGCTAGTTGTTCAATTATTTCAAAAGGCAGCCTCGTTGGAGTTGCTGTACGCGCATCTACACTGTCCCAGCAGCGGATTTCTATCTGCATACCGAAGTCGCGCCGGCCGTCACGCACTCCTGTTACACGGTCGTCGTGAAGGATTGCCATATACTGGAATGCATTGCTTCCGGAGAGAATGCTTTCAACCACCGAAGTGGCTTTCCTTACCGTTTCAAGCTTTTCCTCAGTTACTTCACCTATTATTCTTGCGGCAAGAGCAGGACCCGGAAATGGCATGCGGTTAAAAGTCCCCTCAGGAAGCCCAAGTGCCCTGCCTACTGCCCTGACACCATCCTTGCGCAGTTGAATTAGCGGCTCAAGAATCTGATATCCAAATGCTTCCTGCGGATCAATACCAAGCTGGGCAAAAACATTGTGCTGCCGTTTTATGCCTGCAACGGTTTCATCAACATCAGTAAGTATTGTACCCTGCAAAAGAAATTTTGCTCCGCTCTCTCTGACAATGCGGCCAAAAACTTTCTTATAAAATGTCTGTGTAACAGCCTCTCTCTTCTCCTCTGGATCTGTGATCCCTTTAAGCGCATCAAGAAATTCCTTCCGGGCATCAATAATTTCAATTTCCACACCAAGTTTCTTAAATGTCCTTTGAACTAATTCAGGTTCACCTTCCCGCATCAGCCCGTTCTGGATAAAAACCGTCCTTAGCTTATTCCCAAGCGCCCTGTGACCAAGCATGGTGACTACGGATGAATCTACTCCGCCCGAAAGAGCATTGATAGCTGTACCGTCACCAACAGCCTTTCTTATGCCACTGACCTGTTCTGTTATGAATTTTTCAGTGTCAAGTTCCTGTATTTTAATCTCTTTTATCATGGTAAATTTTTATGTTAAACTTACATAAAAAACAAAAATCCTTCTCTGAGAAAGATAAAAATTACCATAATGTTTTCAGATTTTTTTGAACCTACCAAATAGTGCCAAATACGAAACATGATACGAAATTTTTACAGGTCTCGCAGAATAACAGGTTTTTTCCTTAATGTTTTAATATATTTGAATACTTAAAAAGTAAAAATTGAATCAATGAAAAAATCAATTATATCAGTAGCAGTTTTATTCTTTTCACAATTTATTCCGGCTCAGGAGAAAATTGTGAATGAGCTTCGGAAAGGATGGAAGTTTGTAAAAGGTGATTTTACAGCTGAAGTTACTTCAGAAGGATTTAAACCTGCAATAACCAGAATATCAACACAAAACTGAATATTACAACATGAAGAGAAATCTTTTTATCTCCCTGATTGCTGCAGTAGTTATTGTAACAGGTTGGCCTGATATTTATGCACAGCAGAAAAATGCCACGGCGCATTCCTCAAAAATTACCGTTCCCGTTGTTGTAAACGGTGAAGCTCAGAAGATTCCTGAGTTTGAAAATCCTGATGAATGGATCAGGCATGACCTTTGGGTTGAGACAGAGTTTGATTCAGACGGTGACGGTAAGCGCGACAGGATGCATGTTGATGTCACCCGTCCCAGGCAGACAGAGACTGATAGTATAAAGTTGCCTGTGATTTACGAGTCAAGCCCTTATTTTGCAGGTACTGGCAGTACGGCGCGGCAGTATTTCTGGAATGTACGTCATGAACTTAACAGTACACCTCCTCCCCGTACCCATATGATGCCAATTGAAAGGCGGGGTAAAAGACCTGTAATATCCACATCACAGGTAAAAACATGGGTACCTTATGGCTTCATTGTTGTACACTCATCAGCGCCAGGCACGGGCCTTTCACAGGGATGTCCAACGGTTGGAACAGAGATTGAAATACTTGCACCCAAGGCAGTGATTGACTGGCTCAACGGCAGGGCAAAGGGGTATACTACCCCATATGGGAACGAAGAGGTAAAAGCATATTGGACCACCGGAAAAGTTGGCATGATAGGTACTTCTTACAACGGCACTATTCCTTTCGCCGCAGCCACCACCGGCGTGGAGGGACTTGAAGCAATAATACCCGTAGCGCCAAATACATCATATTACCATTATTACCGGTCAAACGGCTTGGTGAGAAGTCCGGGAGGCTACCTCGGTGAAGATGTTGATGTGCTTTACGAATTTATTCATTCAAACCCCGACAGGTGTGCATGGTGCGATTCGGTGTACAGAGACGGTGAGATGGCAAGAGGGATGGACCGGATAACCGGCGATTACAATGATTTCTGGGCAAAACGCGACCTGATGAACTACATGAAGAATTTTAGGGCGGCTGTACTGATGTCGCATGCGTTCAATGACTGGAATGTCGTTCCCAGTCATAGTTACCGGTTTATAAAAGTGCTGAAGGAAAAGGGAGTCCCGTTGCAGATATATTATCATCAGGGAGGGCACGGGGGTGAACCGCCTTTTTCAATGATGAACAAATGGTTTACCAGGTACCTCTTCGGAGTTCAGAATGGGGTGGAGAAAGAGCCCAGAGCATGGATTGTAAGGGAAAATGACGACAGGCTTAATCCCACGCCATATCCCGATTATCCTCATCCCGATGCAAAACCTGTTGAATTTTACCTTACGGCAGGTGCACCTACATCAGGAAAACTGTTAACTGAAAAAAGCCCCGGCCAGGGGACAGAAACCCTTACGGATAATTTCTCTTTCAGCGGCAGTACACTTGCACAGGCAGAATGGACTGAACACAGGCTCCTTTACCTGACACCCGTTCTGAAAGAGCCTCTTCATATTTCAGGTGCACCTGTTATAACAATACGTGCAGCAAGCAGTAAGCCTGCGGTGAACCTTTCAGTCTGGCTCGTCATTCTGCCGTGGAACAACTCAAGGGATGCTAAAATAACCGACAATATAATAACCCGCGGATGGGCCGACCTGCAAAACTACCGTTCACTAACCGAAAGCAGGCCCCTTGTGCCCGGCCGGTTCTATGAAATGACTTTTGAACTTGAACCGGATGATCAGATAATCCCCGCAGGGAAACAGATAGGACTTCTTATCTTTTCGAGCGACAGGGAATTTACACTCTGGCCCGACCCCGGAACAAAACTGACGGTTGACCTCAGCCGCACATCAATTAAGCTTCCGGTTGTTGACGGACTAAATGCAATTAAATTTTAAGCCACCCGTTCACAATTCTTACAAAAGCATCTTGTTTAAATTCACCGCCAAATCGCATGGTCGAACAGTTACATAATCGAAGGGCATCATAAAGTATGAGGGTTACAGGTTCCTGAATTTTTAATCTTGAATATTGAATTTTACCGGGTAGCAGTTACGGTCTTGCAGATAAATTATTGATTAATTAAATTTATATATTTGTGAATCAACCCTACAATCAAAAACAATCATAATATGGAAAAAAAAGAAATTAAAGCTAAAAACAGTTACCTGCACGTTATAGGTGATTTTCCGAAAGTAGGCATACGGCCTGCCATCGACGGAAGAATGATGGGAGTACGCGAAGCTCTCGAAGACCAGACAATGAACATGGCCCGTAATGCTGCCCGGCTCATTTCATCAAACCTCCGCTATCCCAATGGCTCCCCTGTTGAATGTGTGATTGCCGACACCTGCATTGGAGGCGTGGCAGAAGCCGCCATGTGTGCGGAAAAATTCCGCAAAAACGGCGTTGGCGTGAGCCTTACCGTAACTCCTTGCTGGTGCTACGGCACTGAAACAATTGATATGGAGCGTGAGATTCCAAAAGCTATCTGGGGTTTTAATGGCACCGAACGCCCTGGCGCTGTTTACCTCGCCGCCGCACTGGCCGGACATACAATGAAAGGACTGCCTGCATTCGGCATTTACGGCCGCGACGTGCAGGACGCCAACGACCAGACCATCCCTGCTGACGTAAGCGAAAAAATTCTTCGCTTCGTTAAAGCCGGCCTCTCCGTTTCGTACATGAAAGGAAAATCATATTTGTCAATGGGATCAGTGTCAATGGGCATCGCAGGATCAATAGTCAGGGATGATTTCTTCCAGGAATACCTCGGAATGCGAAACGAATATGTTGATATGTCGGAATTCATCAGAAGAATGAACCTTGAAATATATGACAGGGAAGAATACAAAAAAGCCCTGGCTTGGACAAAGAAATACTGCAAAGAAGGCATAGACATAAATGCAAAACCCCGTAGCCGCCAGCAGAAAGATGCTGACTGGGAGACTGTTGTAAAGATGGCAATAATAGCCCGCGACCTGATGGTGGGCAACCCGAAACTTAAGAAACTCGGCTTTGGAGAAGAAGCACTCGGACATAATGCTATCCTTGCCGGTTTCCAGGGCCAGAGGCAATGGACCGACTTCATGCCCAACGGTGATTTTCTCGAAGCCATTCTCTGCTCATCATTCGACTGGAACGGCATAAGACCTCCTTATCTTGTTGCCACCGAAAACGATGCAATGAACGGCGTCCCGATGTTGCTCGGATACCTGCTTACCAATACTGCACAGATGTTTTCGGATATAAGAACATACTGGAGCCCCGATGCAATAAAAAGAGTGACCGGCATGAAACCAACCGGCCTGGCAGCTAACGGCATAATACACCTGATCAATTCAGGAGCTTCTTCACTCGATTTCACCGGTCGCCAGACGAAGAATGGCAAAAGTGTTATAAAGCCTTTCTGGGAAATAACTGAAAAAGATGTTGAAGCCTGCCTAAAGGCAACTGTATGGCCGCCTGCAGATACCGGTTACTTCAGAGGTGGCGGATTCTCCTCACAGTTCGACACAAAAGGTATCATGCCAATCACCATAGCCAGAGTAAACCTGGTTAAAGGGCTCGGCCCGGTACTCCAGCTGGCAGAAGGTTATACAGTGGAACTTCCGACAAAGATGCATAAGATTCTCTCCGACAGAACAAACCCCACATGGCCAACCACATGGTTTGCACCACGACTCACAGGGAAAGGAGCCTTTACTGATGTCTATTCAGTAATGGCCAACTGGGGCGCCAATCACTGTGCCTCAAGTTACGGACACATAGGAGCCGATTTAATTACACTTGCTTCAATGCTCAGGATACCGGTTTGTATGCATAATGTGCCGGAAGAAAATATTTTCCGCCCAAGTGCATGGAATGCATTCGGAACGGATAAGGAAGGTGCTGACTACAGGGCCTGTCAGACTTACGGACCATTATTCAGATAGGAAGGTGAGGTGTAGAGGTGTAGAGGTGTAGAGGTATAGAGGTGTAGAGGTATAGAGGTGTAGAGGTATAGAGGTACAAAGGTGTAGAGCAGAAGTAAAGATGCTTGCGGAGGGAAAAGAGGGTAATATTTTAATATATAATTTGCTTAAAATCATTAAACATGGAAAATCTTCAGGAAGAAAAAAAGATAGAGATAGGCAGTGAAGCGATTTCTTATCTAAATACAACCCGGAAATGGACAATGTTTTTTGCCATACTCGGTTTTATAGTTGTGAGCCTGATGATCATCGGAGGCTTGACAGCAGGCGTCCTTTTAAGGTCAGTTTCCGGACTGTTTGATACAGAAAGTATTGAAGGAATGGAAGGAGCCGGTTCAATTACCGGTATCGCACAGGTTATGCTCTCAATCTTTATTATTATTGTTGCGTTAATCTATTTTTTCCCCATCCTTTACCTTTACAGGTTTTCACGTCATACTGCCAGCGCCATTAAAGGTCTAGAGCACACCGAAATAACCAAAGCTTTCAAAAACCTTAAATCGTACTGGGTATATCTTGGAGTGCTGACAATAATAATATTAACAGTCTATCTGATCATTTTCGTAATCGCCGGCGCTTCACTTGCCTTCCTGTCAGGAATAAAAGTATAAGTGAGGAGTCAATTCTTTCAAATGAGACGTATTTTCACATCAGGGGAATCCCTAATTGATATTATTTTCAGGGACGGAAAACCTCAGGCCGCAAAAGCAGGTGGCGCAATGCTCAATACTGCTGTTTCACTTGGCAGGGTCGGACTTCCCGTATTCTTTATAAGCGAATTCGGCGCCGATCAGCCCGGATATCTGATTGAGAAATTTCTGAAGGAAAATGATGTTGGAACTGACTATATATTCAGATATACAACAGGCAATACTGCTCTTGCACTTGCATTTCTTGATGAAAAAAATGATGCACACTACACCTTTTATAAAAACTATCCCGTAAAACGTCTTGATATCACTATACCGGAAATAGGAAAAAACGACATCTTTCTTTTCGGCTCATTCTATGCTATTACCAACGAGTTAAGGAGTAAAATGAAGGAAATGGTTAACTCAGCCAGTAAGAATGGTGCACTTATAATTTACGATCCCAATTTCAGAAGTTCCCATTTGAATGAACTCGGGCAACTGAAACCCATGATAATTGAAAATATCAGTTATTCATCATTGGTCAGAGGTTCCCACGAGGATTTCCTGAATATTTTCGGTGCTGCCAGTGCCGGTGAAGCATGGGAATCGGTGAAAAAATACTGTAATTGTGTCATTTACACCAATGGAACAGAAGGTGTTTCGGTATATACCCCTTCATTCAGCGGAGAATTTCCCGTAAGAAAAATAAAGCCGGTAAGCACAATAGGAGCCGGCGATAATTTCAATGCAGGACTGATAACCGCTTTTTACCGCAATAATATAACCAGAGACAGAATTCTGACCCTCAGAAAGAAGGAGTGGAATAAAATAATTTCAACTGCAGTTGATTTTGCCTCAGAGGCCTGTATGAGTTACGACAACTATATTGGCCTTGCATTTGCAAGCAGGTACCGTTCAGCCTCCAGATTCCAGATATAGTCGTTTTTTGAAACAATTTCATGAAGACCCCTGAATAAGGGATCTGTTTTCCCCATTTCCTCAAGGTTGTAGAGTGAGACAAGCGGCATTGATATGTTAGTGTATATCAGTTTCTTACCTCCTGGAATATTGGGCAGGTTAAGAGTCGTCTCAATAACCGAGTCAAGTCCGCCTACATGGGTAATCATTATTGCGGGATTTATTTTCCCTTCACTCATCATACGCAACGATTCCCTCATATCGTCGGTATTTCCTCCTGATGTGCCGACAATATGTGTAAAAGAGTAATGCACATTATAGAAATTAACCATTGCACTGAATTGTGTATCAGTAGGTCCAGCAAAGAAATTTAGGCAGCCGTCAAAGCCGAGTATGGCATCGGCCTGTTCAACTACCTGACGCACAGGTGCAAATACAAAGACATCATCAAAACCTTTCCCTCCTGTCAGGCTGCGGAGGTAACCAGCCGGATTTTCAATTTTACCCGTATTTATATATATCAGTTTTATTCCTTCCCTAACTGCATTTTCCGGTTTAAAAAGACCGGAAGCACGGGCAAGCCGTTTTTCATCAATATCAGTTACCACGACAAGCGACGGCCGTCTGTCGCTGTGAAGTGCATAATCTATTGCCCCGAGTCCCATAGGACCAGTTCCTGCAAGTATTGCCATATTACCCCCGGGTCTGATGCCCATTTCGTGGACATATGTTCCGGGTGGTACATGATAGCTTGCATGAAAAGCTCCGACAATACATGACATTGGTTCGGAAAGTGATGCCGGGAAAAATGCTTCTCCGTCATAAGGCAAAAGACAGTCAGCTTCCATAACAATATCCGGAATAATAATATAAGTTGCGTCCCCGCCAATATATCTGTAAGAATACCCCGGCGCATCAAGTGTACCCATATGAGCCATGGCAGGCTGGATTGAGAATTTCTGCCCTTCACTGAACTTATGCTTCCATTTTTTCCCCACTTCCAGAATCACTCCGGCAAATTCATGTCCAATGATGGTCGGATTCACGGCAATATCATCCGGCACCCTTTTATGGTCAGCTCCCTGAAGGGCCGCCTTATGCGACGACATGCAGATACTGTCAGATATAACCTGCGCAAGTATCTCATCATCTTTCAAAGGCGGAAGCTCAAATTCTTCCAGCCGAAGATCTTTTTTGCCATATATCCTCACCGCTTTGGTTTTCATAAAAATAAAGATTTGAATCCAGTAAATTATTCATCTGCCTTGCGGAAAACTGAGGTCAAACAGTATGTCTGAAAGCAGATATGTTATTTCAGCATTATCTGTCCGCCCGTCACAGGTATTGCTTGTCCTGTTTCATACTCCTGTTCAATAAGATAGAATATAGCTTTCAGGACATCTTCCACCCTGCATCCGCGCCCAAGAGGCACCTGCTCCTCATAGTAACGCCTTACATCATCAATTGTTTTTGCTCCGGGCACTTTTCCTGCATTCAGATACTGGATAAAAAGCCCTGTCACCGGATCGGACCAGAGCGGACCATCGAAAAAATTGCCCGGACAGATACTGTTTACCTTTATCCTGTAAGGAGCCAGTTCAAGTGCAAAACTCTGGGTTAAACCTATGCCTCCGAACTTTGCACCGGCATAAGCAAAATTCCTGTTACTACCTTTTAATCCCGATTTCGAATTAATCTGAATTATATCAGTGAAATATTCAGGACGTTCCCTGTTCTGAATCTTCATTACTTCTGAAGCATATTTTGCACTGTAAAAATACCCGTTGTAATTAGTCTCAGTCATCTTTCTGAATGTGACTGGGTCCATCTCTTCAAGAGACCCTGCCCTCAGTATTGCTGCATTGCTGATCATTAGATCTAGTCCACCGAATTCACGCACTGCCACCGAAACCATATTTTTTACCGATTCCGGATCGGAGACATCTGTTTTAACAAAAAGTGCATGATTCGATGGGTTAGTGCCATTAAGCGATTCTGCAAATTTCTTCCCCTTCTCCTCATTGATATCAGCAATTATCACATTCATTTTTCGATGGAAAAGTTCCTCCGCTATCCCTGCCCCGAAACCCTGTGCGGCTCCGGTTACAACTGCTACTTTGTTCTGAAGGTTCCCTGCAACAGTCTCGCCTTTCGATATTTTCCTGCGATAATTCTCAACTTCCCACCTGTCAATAAACTCAACTTGTTCCGGAGAAAGAAGCTTGACCCCTCCACAGAAGCCGGCATAATAACTGATTTTAATTAAATCTTCATAAACATCAAGCACCTGTTCAGCTGCACTATAACTATCTTCAACAGCAAGTATGCCCATTCCCTTTATAACCACAACTTTTGGAGAAAAATTATATTCTGACCTGAACCTTTCAAACTGACTCCTGAAGGAATCGAGAATCCGTTCATGGGTTGACGATTGCTCAATATAGATATACCTGTTTTTGCAATATACAATAATATCGGGCGTAAGAGGATGGGATATTTTCTGAAACTGCTGCTGGTTTGAACTGAATTTTTCAATAAGGGCATTGTTTCTGTGCCTGATAACCTTTGGCTGTTTCTCGGCAAGAATCATGCGGATTGCAGGAACCACTTTTTCAAGCACAGGATTGAAAGCCATCGGCGCAAGATCAGGCAAAGGCTCATAAAGAGACGAAACCTTACGTATAATTTCATCATAAATTGTACGTATTTCGTCAGTTGTGTCAGCACTTACAAAACTGCCATGGTTTTCAAGAAAAATAACCATGGGATCCTGTTTGTATTTTTCACGGTATTCAGCAATATCTGCTTCAAGTTTTTTGAAAAGAGTATAACCCGGGTCGGTATAAGGTACGAAGAGTGCTTCATCGCCAAACAGTTTACTGCACAGGCTCTTGGCATTCCGGCTGCAAAGTACACCGTTAATCAGTGCCGGGTGAAGATGAACAACAAATCTGTATCTTATAAGATTATGGAGTGAGGTTTCGACTGATGGCCTTTTACCTTTATACTCTTCATGAACAGCTGCCGTCAGATCATTCTTTACCTCTTCTTCCCTTTTCAGGGGGTCGTCGGAATATTGTTTCTGTGAAATAATCTGAAGTTTTTCACGGTTCAGTGCTACGAGTCCCTCTTCTGAGAGATTTCCGAGCAGATGACCGCTGGCTTTTATCCACAATGTGTTTTCATCCTTGAAGGAAGTATTGCCTCCGCCGGCAATCACATAATCTTTACTGCTTCCGTAGAAACGGGATAGTTCAATAAGCTGTACAAGTTCAGTTTTCATTGACATACTGATTTAAATAATATTCGATCACAATTTGCCCGAGTTTCTCAAGTTCATCTCTTTGTTTCTTAACCGGCATATTTTTTACCTCATATCCTGCCTGCCCTCTGGCCCTCAGATACTGATGCGCCGCAATCACACAGGCTCCTTTCCAGCTGATCTCTTTAAGCTCATCATCAAGTTCCTTTTTACCTCTGGCTCTCACTTTTAAAGGTTCTAATTCAGGAGTATTATGTTCAGTTCCAAAAGTTATTACAAATCCCTTTTCATAGAAAAATTCAACAAACTTTCTCAGTATATCATGATCATTTCTGCCCGGTATAAGCTCAATGCAGGTTGTACCAAGTTCTGCCAGCGCATCATGAAGTTTTGGGAAGTCCTTCTCAAACCCGGTAAAATTCCCTGAATTATCATCAAGCAGCACAGGGTAACAGGGTATACCTCCGGCATTATGGATTATTTTAATAATTTCCTCCGGTGCAAGAAATGAATCTTCGTTTTCTGCGACAAAAGCGGCCCCTCCTGCTTTGAGCAGGTTTGCACGAATCTCGTTTTCAAGTGCGGCAGGTCTGCTCATATCATATCTGGATTTACTGCCACCGTACAGGGATTCAATAAATCCTATCTGGTCTTCTGCCGATGAAAAGTTCTCTTCAGCAAGAATCCGTAAAGCTTTTGCCAGATGTCTCTCCCTGACAAGTCCCCTAACAAATCTTTTTTTAATCTCTTCAAAATCAAGCCTCAGTGAAGGATGTGACCGGGAAATCAAAGCATTGAGTTTCCCCACCATTTCCCTTAACTGCTCCTGTGTTTTTTCTTTAACACCGTTAAGTTTATGTACATTACCGGTGTCAAGATGAAACGGATAATCAAGCCCTTTGCCGCAGAAATATATTCTGCCGGGATTATTCGGATCGTTTATCCGGATACCTTTCTTCTGATAATTTTTAATCAGTCCGATAAACTCGATATTAAAAAGCGGGAAAATGCCATTTTTCAGACAACCTTCATAAAACTCACCATACCCATCTGCAACATAGAAATCATTTATTCCCAGAACCCTAATGTTTTCTTCACAGGCCATGGCAAATATAATATCCATATCACTGAAAGCGCTGAAAGAAAAAGGGGTATGTATATGGGCATTGACTTCACGGTAAGCAGGAAATAATAATCCTTTTATTGCTTCATTCATTTTTTCCGGCGACGGAAAACCTGTAAGAAAATTACTGCTTCCTCTATTCATATTTTACAATTAATATTCTCCTCTTCAGAAAGAGTGTTTTTAACAATATTATTTTATTGTCCGAATAACTTTTTAAGTTCATCAATTTTTTGTGGGGACAGAGGATGCTTTTTCCCCGTAAGTCGGGCAATAACAGTCATTTTTGCAGCAGTCTCAAGTACCTCAATTCTGTCAAAAGCATGCAATAAATCTCCGGCAAATGTAATAACCCCGTGATTTTCAAGAAGCAGAGTTTCAGATTTTTCAATATAATCAGCAACTCTCATTGCAAGTTCTTCAGAACCCATTAATTCATATGGCACAAACAAAGGTTCACCAAGAATAGCGCATGCTTCAGCAGTAAGTGTTGTGTCAATTTTTTCTTTCAGGGCAGTGAATGTTGTTGCAAAAACAGGATGTGCATGGACAATTGCACCGGCACCTTTTCTTCTGTATATTTCAAGATGCATTCCTGTTTCTATGGAAGGTTTCAGCTCAGGAGTCAGACTTCTGCCATCTTTCGAGACAATACCTACTTCATTCCACTTCATACGGCCTTTATCGGTGGCAGAAGGTGTAATTACAATATGTTTATCCGACACCTGCAGGCTGATGTTCCCCCCTGAAGTAGTAGTAAGTCCCTGTCTGTAAAGGCGCCGCATGAAACGGGCAATCTCTTTCCGTTCCTCCTTATATCTCCCTGAATAATCCATAGCTGTTTCAAAGATAAATTTTTGCTAAACACCTGCACGGTTCAGTGAGATAATATTTTCATCAGAAAAATCATGTACAGGGCTATGTCCATTCAATGGCATTATCTTATAATGAATTGCATCAATTATCCAGTCGGGCTGAGGGAAGAAATATTTTTCCATCTCGTATGCCGGGACAATCCAGTTGCGTGAGCCGACTACCACCGGGGGAGCATCGAGGTAATCGAATGCAAGTTCAGTTATTGTCTGGGCCACCTCCTTGAGGAATGAACCTCTGGATGAAGCATCGCTGGTAAGCACTATCCGGCCTGTCTTTTTTACCGACTCAATTACCGGCTCATAATTAAAAGGGACAAGCGTTCTGGCGTCAATAATTTCAGCGCTGATTCCATATTTTTCTTTCAGGATATCGGATGCTTTTATTGCTGTATAAAGTGTTGCTCCTATAGTAAGTATCGTAATATCGTTGCCATTTCTTTTAATATCGGGTTCACCGAGCGGGATTTCGTAATATCCTTCTGGCACTCCGCCCTCATGGAACATTTCGCCTACATCATAAATTCTCTGGCTTTCAAAGAATATCACGGGGTCTGTTCCCTGCAGAGCGCTGTTCATGAGCCCTTTAGCGTCGTAGGGAGTTGCAGGGAATACCACTTTCAGCCCTGGTATATGTGCAACCAGCGACGACCAGTCCTGTGAGTGTTGTGCGCCATATTTTGAACCTACTGATACCCGGACAACCACCGGCATTTTGATGAGGTTTCCGCTCATAGCCTGCCATTTGGGCAGCTGGTTAAATACTTCGTCGCCTGAACGTCCGAGGAAATCGCAGTACATTATCTCAGCAATTACCCGTCCGCCGCACATACCGTAGCCTATTGCCGCGCCGACAATTGCACCTTCCGCAATCGGGGAATTAAACAACCTATGGTAAGGCAAAGCTTCGGTAAGCCCACGGTAAACCGCAAAAGCCCCTCCCCAGTCGCGGTTCTCCTCTCCCCATGCAACAAGAGTGGGATCCTTGTAAAACCTGTCAATAATTGCTTCAAATATGCCGTCACGCAACTGAAATAGTTTGGCTTTAGATACCGGCTTACCTCCCCTGTCGAGATAAAACCTTTCCTTTGTTTTAATTGCTTTTACCCTCGGATTCTCCTCCAGAGGAATGAGTGTCTCAGGCTTGCGGTTATCAAGTTTTTCAACCGACTGGTTTGAAAACATCTTCTTGCCAATAGCATTTCTGTCAGAGTCAAGATCAATATGAGGAGAAATTTTGGGGTCTATACTCAGTTTAAGGATATAAGTGATAAGCTCCACAGTTGTTTCACGTATTTCATCGAGAACTGTTTGTTCTGCCACGCCTGCTTCAACAAGCGATCTGCCATAAGCTATTATCGAATCCTCTTTCATCCATGCTTCCAGTTCTTCTTTTGTTCTGTACGACGAAGCATCAGAAGGTGAATGTCCGCTGAAACGGTAGGTCAGGGTATCAAGAAGCACCGGCCCTTTATTTTCTTCTATCAGTTTTCTTTTACGCCTGAAGGCGTCAATAACAGCAAGCGGATTATAGCCGTCAACTCTTTCGGCATGCATCATTTCCGGATTGACACCGGCACCTACGCGGGCAAGTATGCCGAAACCCATTGTTTCTCCGGCAGTCTGGCCCCCCATTCCGTAAAAGTTGTTCATAAAATTGAAGATCAGAGGCAACCCGCCCCTGTATTCGCCGTCCCACAGGGTTTTATACTGATCCATTGTTGCAAAGCAGATTCCTTCCCACGCCGGTCCGCATGCCATTGATGCATCACCGATGTTGCAGACAACGATGCCGGGCTTTCGGTTTATCTTCTTGTAAAGGGCCGCACCTACTGATATGTCACCCGAACCCCCGACTATTGCATTATTGGGATATATTCCGAAAGGCGTGAAGAATGCATGCATCGAACCGCCAAGCCCCTTGTTGAAGCCATTCTCCCTGGCAAATATTTCAGCCAGAGCACCATACAGAAGAAAATGTATTGCAAGTTCCTTAATATCACCGGTGAATTCTTTTTCGACTGTTTTCAGGATGGCTCCGCCGAAGTAATTTTTCATTATGGAATAAAGAGTATCTTCATCAAGTGAATTGATAGCTGATAGTCCTTTTGCAAGTATTTCGCCATGACTCCGGTGTGAACCAAAAATATAGTCCTCCACACCAAGGGTATAAGCCATTCCTACTGCAGCCGCCTCCTGGCCTATAGACAGGTGTGCCGGCCCGGGATGGTTATACTGAATCCCACGATATTCGTTTTTCGTCTTTATGCTGTTCAGCATTGTCTCAAATTCGCGGATGATCACCATGTGACGGAATATTCTCACAAAATCATCATCGGAGTAATTCCCCCTCTCGTCCTTTATTGTTTTATTATACTGGTTTACCGGTATCTTTCCAAAGGTGATGAAGCCGGGTTTTCTTACTTCTTCAGGATTGATATTCAAACTTTTTGGCATAAATATTATTTATTTATTGTTTGCTCTTTTAGTCTTCTTCTCTGTGAATATTGGACACTGATTACTGATTACATGTTACTGATTACTGGTTACCGATTACTGATTACCGATTACCGATTACCGATTACCGATTACCGTTTACTAATTACTGATTACCCTTTCACACTCCAACATGCTCATTTATATCAAACTTCTCGATCTGTTCCTTAATCTCTTTCAGGAACAGTGTTGCCGGCCCTCCGTCAATTGCTCTGTGGTCGTATGTCAGTGAAAGGCCTATAACCGGGATGAATCCCATGACTCCTCCGCCAAGGTCGGCTGGGCGGTGGATGATGGTACATACACCCAGTATGGCCGACTGCGGCAGGTTGATAACGGGAGTGAACATCTCCACACCGTAAGCACCAAGGTTGGTTACTGTAAATGATGCTGCCGTGCTTTTAAGCAGTTCCGGGTTGTAACTGCCCTTTCTGCATGCTTCGGCGGCTTTCCTGAGCTCTTTTGAGAGGGTCACCAGATCCATCCCGCAGGCATCTTTTATTGCAGGAACCATCAAACCACGCGGTGTGTCTACAGCCAAACCCAAATGCACTTTGTTGAAAGTCCTGATTGATTCACCCAGAAAATGGCTGTTTGCTTCGGGAAATTTTTTCAGTGCTTTTATAACGCAATAACAAATCATGTCATTCAGCGTGATATCCTGAATATTCTTTCCCGTCTGAATCTCTTCTTTTATCTTTTTTCTTGCTTCAAGAAGTTTTCTTACATCGGCACTCATGTGATGGGTAAGCTGAGCCGAGTTCTGAAGTGAGGAATGCATTGCACCTGCAATAATCTTCCGTACATTTGAAAGAGGCATATCAGTATATTCCTCTCCTGCTTCCCGGGTCGGGCTTGCGGAAACAGATTTAACAGAAGGAGCTTTTTCTCTTTTTAAAACATTTTCAATATCTCTTACTATTATCCTTCCTCCCGGTCCTGAACCTTTCACTAAAGAGATGCTGATTCCTTCGGTGAGAGCCATTTTCCTTGCCCTTGGTGATATTCTGATTTTTCCGTCAGGTGTGGCTGACGGAGATGGTTCAGTAACTAAACCGGCAGCAACCGGCTCTTCCTTTTTTGCTTTCGTCTCTTCCGGCTTAATGATATTTTTCGCAGCTCCAGGCCTGAATTCTTCAACATCTTCACCTGTTGTGCCTATAACTGCAATATTTGTAAGCACGGGAACCTCATCGCCGTCGTGAAAGAAAATTTCAAGAATAATTCCGTCGGCCGGTGATTCGAGGTCGAATGAAGCCTTGTCAGTTTCATATGTACAAAGGATGTCTCCTGTTTTGACTTTATCTCCTTTTTGTTTAAACCATGCCGTAATGATGCATGTTTCAACTGACTGTCCCTGTTTTGGCATTATAACCGGAGTTGCCATGTGATTTTTATTTAACTTGTTAAGATATGTTTGATTAATCTATGATTTTATGGCAGCAGCAAAAATAAATATTTTAACTTGTATTTACAAGTAAAATTTAATATATTTACACCTCAAATAAAAAATGAAAACAGTTCCAAGGTACAGAACGTTATACGGGACTCTCAGAAGACATATTCTTGAGGGCATTTACAGGGAAGGTGATCTTCTGCCTTCGGAGAATGAGTTATGCCGCATTTACGGGATGACGCGTCCCACTGTGAGGCAGTCGCTGGCTGCACTTGCGGCCGATGGACTGATACGTAAGCATCAGGGTAAAGGAAGTATAGTGCACCGCCTACCAAGGGAAATAGGTATCCTTTCTGTTGCAGGCACAACATCAGCAGTAGGGAGCAGGTCATTGAAAACAGATATAATAGTCAAGCCGGTAATTAAGCCATGGCCTGCTGATTTTATGTTTACTCTGTCGGATCTGGAAAAAGAATCAGGATGTATTTATATGGAAAGGCTGAGGCTTCTTGAAGGTACTCCGATTTTTTACGACATAAATTACATAGCAAACATAAACCTCCCGCGTTTCACTTCCAGACAATTCAGAGACAGGTCGCTGTTTAAGATACTGCGCGACCATTATCAGGTTGAAATCAAGGGAGGAGAACAGCGTATAAGAGCCATACCAGCAACCGACAGAATAAGCAGGTTTCTCAAAATGAAGAAAGGTTCTCCTGTACTGCACCTCGAAAGAAAAATGGAAACAAACGTCAGCGGGCTATATGTTTACTCATCCATCTATTGCAATACGGAAAAATATTCAATATTCGGAACATTCTGAAGTTATTATATTTTACTGATTGCCGGAAATCATCGTTGTCATTATTTAAAAGTTGCGATAAGGAGACATAATAAGCTGCATTGTAGCATAGTTGCTCAATCTCCCCTTCGCCCCGTCGCTTAGTCACCTAGTCGCATAGTCGCATAGTCGCTTCCAACGGAGGGCGGAGGGCGATACGATTTAAAGAGGTCGCAGCTATGCAGCTTATAAACATATTAACGTTTATGAGGCTACAAAGAGGTCGCCGCTACGCGGCTGAAACATGCCACAATAATTTTAATTTCCTTAGCTCCTCATCATTATTATTCCTTTTACCATTATTCTTTATCTTTGACTTTTAATAACCACATTTATATGGCAAAAGGAAACATTGCAATAGTCTTCGACTGCGGCGCCACTAATGTGAGGGTTGCTGCCTTGAACGAAAAAGGCGATCTAATAGCATCGGAATCAGTACATAATAACACAAAACCCGATCCTAATTATCAGGGAGGACTCATCTGGGATGCAGAGGAAATATGGGAAAAAATGTGTGTTGTGTGCAGAAAGGTTGTCTCCAAAATCAACAAAAAAAATATTGCCGGAGTTACTGTTACCACATTTGGTGTTGACGGTACACTTTTCGACAATAAGGGCAGGATGCTTTATCCTGTGATTTCATGGCAGTGCGAACGGACAAAAAAGATTATGCAGAATATCGGCAAATACATTCCTCTTGAGGAACTTTATGCAGAGGCCGGAGTACTTCCATTTAACTTCAATACCATAAACAAACTTATCTGGTTTTCTGAAAACAGGCCAGACCTGGTTGAAAAATCACACCTGTTTCTCTTTATGCCGTCAATCTTTACTTTTTATCTTACCGGCGAAATGGTAAACGATATGACCATGGCCGGAACATCAATGGTAACAAGTCTCGATAAAAGAAACTTTTCACCGGTTATTCTGAGCAGAATTGGTTTTCCGGCAGAGAAACTGGGCAACCCTGTTGAGCCCGGAACAATAATTGGGAAAATTATCAGCAAAGCCTCATCAGAAACAGGGCTTCCGGAAGGTATCCCGGTAGTTGCTACCGGTCACGACACCCAGTTTGCACTATTTGGTTCCGGAGCAGGTGTGAACGAGCCCGTTCTGAGTTCAGGCACATGGGAGATACTGATGGTGAGGTCTTCATCTTACAAAACCGGTAATGAACAGCTTGAGCACGGAATTACAACCGAGCTCGACCCTCTGCCCGGCCTCTTTAATATTGGCAATCAATGGATTGCTTCAGGAATGCTCGAATGGGCAAGAAGAATTCTTTACCCCGACATTAAGAAAAATGTTTATGAAGTGATGATTGAAGGTGCATCAAAGGTACCCCGTGGGAGCAACGGGGTAAAGGTTGTACCGAAATTCTACGAGGAACTCAGCGGCAGGCCGGGCGGACAGATTACTGGCCTGACAATGAGTTCAACACGAGATGAAATTTACAGAGCGATGCTAGAAGCACTTTCTCAGAGGCTCAGCGAGGGTAAGGAAGCGCTCGAGACTGCAGGTGGATTTCGTGCTGATACCATCCTTTGTGTCGGCGGCGGGTCAAAAAACCGGCTATGGAACCAGCTCAGGGCTGATTTCACAGGCTTGCCGGTAAAGGTGATTGATAAAACCGAAACAACAGTGCTCGGAGCATCACTGTTCGTACAGGCTGCCTGCGGAAATGCCGCATCAGCAGATGAAGCCATTAAAAATATTAAATTTAAAACAGAGATTTTTACACCGTCAGGTACTTCTTAATTCTATTTTAAGATCATTATCCGCAAGTTAAACTTAGTTTATATTAATTGTCTTTTATTAGCATACAAGTTTATTAAGTTTTTTTCGGAAATTCTAAAACCAGTACCATGATTTCTTACTCCTCCTGAGGTTTTTATATGCATACGTAAATCTATCATTAATTCACTTTTTTCGAAAGCTTCTAAAAATTTATCCGGGGTTGGATTTTCAAGTAAGTATGCTTCATTAAAATGAAAATATTCAGTGTTATCTTCTATTTTGCTATCTGCAATTATTAATAGCAGTCTGTCGAGTTTGGTCATAAATTTACCTGCAATAACATAAGTACTCCATTCAGCAATATTTAATTCATTATTAATATTTCTTAGAATAGCAAGATGTTTTTGGGGTTCCGTAATAAAATAAAAACCTTGAGAATTTGGAGTTTGTTTACTCACAATATTATAAAGAGCTTGTCTGCCTTGCTCGTCTATGTATCCATATTTATATATAAGGTCTTTTTGTTTTACTCTCCAAACACCTCTGTTAAAAGTAAAAAGAGTAATTAGTGAATTAACATTTCGTCTTGTTGCTTTAACTTCAACTCTTCCACCAATATCAGGAATAGCTATATTGGTCTCATTCAGACCAAGTTCATTCTCAAGAAGATGACCAATTCCTGTTAGTCCTTTTCTTAAAGTTTGAATAAATCCTTTACCTTCTATGTCCTCCAATCTTTTTATTAGATCTTTTAATCGCATGTTAATTTTTTTGGCAAATCACTATATATTCATGCTTCATTGTGGGCGCAGTCTCTCCAACTACATTTGAAGGGCTGTTTTTGAGTGGCATTCGTTTATTTGGAATATTTCTAATAATTGTTTCTATATGAGAAAATCCATTATTTACAAAAAGTTGTGCTGTTATTTCATCCGTTGGTATATTTATTCCTTTAACAGTTCTGTTTCCTACTACATAACATGCAAATCCTCCTTTCTTAATAACTGCTGAAACATTATTTATTGAATTCTCATAATCTTCATAAAAAGAAATTACATCCTTTACCCTGTTTTTATCTTTTTTTTGAATTGCCAAAATAACATCATTTAAAATATCACTCTTAAAATTGGTTGATTTAAAGGATTTTTTATTATTTCCACCCATTGATTGATTGTCAATCTGATTCGCATTTTTATAACCTAACCATTCATTTGAAAGACGTGAATACTGTCCATATGCTACTGTAGTTCTTGAATCCCCGTAGGGTGGCGAAGTTAATACAATGTCAATACTATTCGGTTTAATAATAGTTTTTGGAATAGTTATTACAGTATCAAAATCATAAACAAAAGCATGTGAATTATTATTACATGAGTTAATAAATTCAATTAACCCCCGTTTGTTTCTAATAAGTTTTTTAATCATTACTTCAAAAACATCAACGTCATCTTTGGTACTTAGGTTTTTACCTCTAACAAGTTTAAACTCACCTGACTTGACAAAAGAGCAGTCTCTAACGGTTTCGCTGAAAGCCACTTTAAAGAAGTTTTGAACATGGATATTGTCAATCGTTTCAATATACCCTAAAAGAATTCCCAATTTTTGTTTTACGGTTGGAGAAAACCAATAATCTATATTTGTTACTTCTGGAATAATTACTGATTTAATATTTTCAATTTTAAAATTGACTGAAAAAAAATAATTTAAAAAATCATATAAAAAAGAATCTAAAACCTTAATATCTATTTTTGTAGTTTTTGCTGTTGCAATAAGTCGTGCCAAAGGATTAATATCTGTTCCTATAGCATTTATACCTAAAAGGTTTGCTTCAACAAGAGACGTTCCTGTGCCACAATATGGATCAAACAAAATTTTTGCTTTTCTTCCATAGTTTTCAATAATGCGCCTAGCGACTTGTGGTATCATCATGGCAGGGTAGGCATGAAAACAATGAGTATATTCTTTTGTGTTTGACTTGCGAAAATCCCAACTTTCATCAACATCTTTACTAGATCGAAATTGTTTATACTCTAATTCAGGTTCTTCAATAAGCTTTAATAATAAATTAAGTTTGGATCTATCTCCATTAATGCCCATTATTTGTTCGAGCATATCTTTTTGAGTCGAGTTTTTCTTTCCATGTATCATACACCAAATTTTCAGATTATTTTTAAATTAGGCAAATTAAAAATTTACAAGTTTTTAACAAACGTAATTTTAAATTAATAACCTTTATATTTTATCACTATTGTCCGGATAATAATTTATTCAGAAAGTGGATTGCACTTATTATGACAGGAAAGAAATAAAAAATGTTTGTCACTTTATACTACATTACTGAAATAATGGGATTCCTCATT